>Ga0157369_10006061_pt1 | contig 14029 bp, 13 predicted proteins | sample C25metaG_FD_113461 | JGI IMG/M metagenome (GOLD analysis project Ga0157369, IMG submission 113461) | Corn rhizosphere microbial communities from Kellogg Biological Station, Michigan, USA - C2-5 metaG | ecosystem: Host-associated > Plants > Roots > Rhizosphere > Soil | place: USA: Michigan...
CACGTCAACAAGCCCGGCAGCACCTGCTTCGGCGAGCCCGACGAAGCCGCCGCCTCCCCCGACGTGCTACGCCTTTCGCACACCCCCGTCGTACGCGTCTGTGCTGAGGAACGCCGGCTTCACCGTGCTCAACAGCGCCAACAACCACGCGCATGATTTCGGCTCCCGGGGTGTGGCCGATACCAGTGCCGCATTGCAGGCCGCGCATATCGCGCAGACCGGGCTGCCGGGACAGGTCGCTGTCGTCAATGCGAACGGCGTGCTGGTCGCGGTCATCGGCTTTGCGCCCTACGCCGGCGCCAACAACCTGCTCGACGCTGCGCATGCGCAAGAGCTCATCAGCTCGGCAAAGCATGAGGCCGATCTCGTTGTCGTTTACATGCATGCGGGTGCGGAAGGCAGCGCGGCCACGCACGTGACGGGCGAAGACGAGCACTACCTCGGCGAAGACCGCGGCAACCCGCAACAGTTTGCCCACATGGCGATCGATGCGGGCGCCGATCTGGTGCTCGGTAGTGGGCCGCATGTGCTTCGCGGCATGGAGTACTACCGCGGCCACTTAATCGCCTATAGCCTGGGCGACTTCGCGGGCTATCACAACTTCGCCACCACGGGCACTCTTGCGCTCTCGGGAATCCTGCGCGTGAGTCTTTCTGCTGATGGTCGTGCGGCCGCCGCGAACTTCACGTCGACGATCCTCAGCTCAAGCGGACGACCGGCCCTCGATCCGCGTAACGAGGCGGCCACTCTCATGAATCAACTGTCGGCCGCCGACTTCGGTACCAGTGCCGCGAGGATTGGCCCGACGGGAACGCTCCGTTTGCCGTAGCTCCGCCCGCGCCGGCTCGGCCAGCAATTCACGACGCGGGTGTCGCAGGTAGTCCGGCTTCGGTGCTGAACCGGGCCGCGCGCCGCTCGACCCGGTGATTCGTTCGGTGATGCCGCGCGGCTGGTGCGTTCGACACTTCTTTGAAGAACCAGCGCTTGGCGAATTCGATAAGCGCCAAATAGCACGCGATCATCGCGATGAGGGCGAAGAAGAACCCGGCTGGCAAGGGCGAAAATCCGAGGTCGTGTGCGAGGGACGTCGCAGGCAACGCGCCTCCGACGACGACAGCGCCGAGTGCAGCCAGCAACAGAGGCACGCTTGGCCGACTTCGGAAGAATGGCACCCGACGCGTACGGATCGCGAATATGACGAGAGTCTGCGTTGCCAGCGACTCGACGAACCAGCCTGAGCGGAACAACGATGCGTGCGCACCAAATCCCCACAGCATCACGCCGAAAGTTGCGAAGTCGAAGATGGAGCTCAGTGGCCCAAAGAACAGCATGAACTTGCGGATGAAGCCGATATCCCAGCGCGCCGGGCGAGCCAGCTGCTCCTCGTCGACGACGTCGGTCGGGATCGCGAGTTGGCTCGCGTCGTACAGAAGGTTGTTCAGCAGGATCTGCGACGGCAGCATCGGCAGGAAGCTCAGGAACGCCGACGCACCGGCAGCACTGAACATGTTTCCGAAGTTGCTCGACGTCCCCATGAGCACATACTTGATGGTGTTGGCGAAAATGCGCCGGCCCTCGACGACACCGTCGGCCAGCACGTCGAGATCCTTGTCGAGCAGAATGATGTCTGCGCTGTCCTTCGCGACGTCGGTGGCTGTTTCGACGGAAATGCCGACGTCGGCTGCGTGCAGCGCGAGTGCGTCGTTGACGCCGTCACCGAGGAAGGCCACGTCGTTCCCGGTGTGGCGTTGAGCGCGGACGATCCTCGCCTTGTGGGCGGGGCTCACCCGTGCAAAGACCGTTGTCGTGGCGATTGCTGCGTGCAAGCTGTCGTCGTCCAACGCGTCGATGTCCGGACCCGTGAGAACACCCTCGACCGCCAAGCCGAGTTCGTTACAAACGGTCGTGGCCACCAGGGGATTGTCGCCGGTGACGACCTTCACATCGACGCCCAGGCGCGCCAACCGTGCCAGCGCCTCACGCGCACTCGGTTTGGGTGCGTCGAGAAACACGAGCAGACCGCAGAACTGCAGCTGGCACTCGTCGGCCGCGGATATCGTCGCGAGTTCACGCGCCGGCCGCGAGGCCACGGCCACGACGCGGTTGCCTGCGGCAAACTCGGCCGCCAGTGCTTGCTGGGCGGCTGGTGACACCTCAAGACAGCGCTCGACGACTGCCTCGGGTGCGCCCTTGACGATCAGCGTGCGTGAGCCGGAGCCATCGTCGACGAGCACGGAGTCGAGGCGGCGGTCGTGGTCGAACGGCAAAGTCGCGACCTTGCCGAACCGCCCGAGGTCAGGCAGAAGAGGAACAGCAGCCGGAGACTCCCACAGCGCCACGTCGAGCGGATTGCCTCCCGCTGCTTTCCCGCCGTCGACCGCTGCGTCGTTGCAGAGCAGGCCGAACAGGAGGGGTTGGGCGGCGGCTGCGCCGTCCGGCCCGAGGGCGCGCATGTACTTGATCCGGCCCTCAGTGAGCGTGCCGGTCTTGTCGGTGAAGAGAACGTCTATGTTGCCGAGATCTTCGATGCAAACGAGCCTCTTCACCAATACTCGCCGTTTCGCCAACTGCCGAGATCCGGCCGCGAGCGAGGTCGAAACCACTGCCGGTAGTAGTTGCGGTGATATGCCGACAGCGATCGCGAGCGAGAAGAGCATGGAATCGATGATTGGGCGGTGCAGGGCGAGGTTGATGACGAAGATGGACACGGTGAGCACGGCTGCCACTTGCACGAGCAGGATCGAGAAGCGGCGCAGGCCATTTTGGAACTCTGTCTGCGGCTGCCGCTCGCCAAGGCCGAGGGCGATCCGGCCGAACTCGGCGCGTGCGCCGGTGGCGACGACTACTCCTCTTCCCGAGCCCGCCTGAACAACCGTCCCCATCAGCGCGCAACTGCTCAGCTGCGCGAGCGGCGAATTCGCCGCAACCGCATCGACCTGTTTTGCGGTCGCGATCGACTCGCCCGTCAGCACGGACTCGTCGCACTCCAGGCCGCTGACCTCAGTGAGCCGGATGTCGGCCGGCACGACGGAGCCGAGCTCGAGCTCGACGACGTCGCCGGCGACCAGCCCGGTGACGTCGAGCGCCACGGGGCGGCCATCGCGCAAGGTCACGCAGGTGTGCCGGATCTGAGAGTGCAACGCTTGAGCTGCTCGCGCGGCGCGGTACTCGTTCAGGAATCCAAGACTGACGGAGACCGCGAGGATGACGCCGATGATGACAGCGTCGGTACGCTCGCCGACGAAGAAGGACGCCACTGCTGTCAGGGCGAGCAGCACTAGCAGTGGGGACTTGAGCTGGCTCATCAGCACCAGGAGCGGTCGTGCACGATGCGTTCGCACCGCGTTCGGGCCGTCGGCAACCAGTCGCTGCCTTGCCGCGTCAGTGGTCAGCCCGCCACTGGGTGTGTTGAGGAGACGGAGCACGTGCTCGACGTCGGCCGCGCCGGCAGTCGCGACATCGAGGCGACTGCCGGCGGACGCCGTGTCGACCTCTGCGGCGGTGCCCGGCGTCATGCTCCGAGTCATGCCCGTCAGATGAAGAGCAGTTGTGCGCCGTCGGTCTTCTCGATGAAGTCGGCGGCACTGATGATCCCTTCGACCTGCTCGAACAGGTCGTCGGCCTCGAGCTGCATCATGTCTGCCGACATTCGGCAGGCCCACAGGTGGCCGCCAGAGGCGACGATTTGCAGCAGGAAATCAGGAACGGGTGGCACGCCGACGTCCGCGATCTGTCTCTTCATCTTGGCGGTGGCCAACGCTGTGATGCCGGGTATGCCGCCAAGGCCCTGTGGCAGGTGCGTCGCCGGGTTGCCGAGCGGCGTGAACTTCAGGTCGTTCATGCGCGCCTTGGTAATCATGTCGAAGCCCCAGAACGTGAAGAACATGTGTGTCTCCACGCCTTCTCCCAGCGCAGCGTTCGCGAGAACCAGCCCGGGATAGGCCATGTCCAGGCTGCCTTTCGAGCAAATGATTGCAAGCTTGCGGTCGGTGCGCTCGTCGTCGAACCTCGGCACCAATGCAGGCGCTTCTTGTGTCGTCGTCATCGCAAACCCTCCTCATCATTAGGGTCGTCAGCGATTCTTCGGGCCGCGTTCATACGCAGCCCTGTGGCTTTGGTAGCCCTGCGATGTAGGCCATCTTCTTGGCCGGCTTCGTCGGGAAGAGTCCGAACAGGGTTTTCGTCGGAATGCCGCCGACGACGGTCACTCGTCGTAACGTCGGCGTTTGGCCCTGCGCGCGGTAGTCGGCTCGCAGAAACCGGATCACCTGCCAGTGCGCGTCGGTTAGCTCGATCCCGATCTGGCTAGCGAGGTCGCAGGCGAGATCCTCGTCCCACTCGTCGAAGTCCGTCAGGTAGCCCTCGGAGTCAATGTGGATGTCGCGCTCGGCGATGGTAGTGACAGGCATCTCAGGCCTCCTCATTCTGCTTGCTTGGCCTGGTCTTGCCGGCCGTTGACATGTGCGCGGGGATTGGGAGCTGCCGTGCGGGCAGTAGTGCGTTCCAGTAGACCCATCGGAACGCCCGCTTACCTGCGTGATTCACCCGGCTCTCGCGCAACAAGGAGAACGGCCCGACCTTTGGCAGCGGATACTTCCCCGGCAGCGGCTCGACGTCGTAGTTGAAGTCGATGAGCAGCGCCCGGCCGTCTCCCGACTCGACAAAGCAGTTCGCGTGCCCGTCGAATGACGCCGTCATCGGTTTGCCGGCGGCGTGCGCGAGGAAGTTCTCGACGAAGTCGTCGATGGCGAAGTGCGCCACTGAGCCTGCCTTGGAAATCGGGATGTTCGACGCATCGCCGATCGCGAAGATGTTGCTGTATCGAGTCGACAACAAGGTGTGCTTGTCGACCTCGACGTAGTTCAACTCATCGCCAAGACCAGAAGCCGCGATGTAGTCGGCGCCCATGTTGAGTGGCACCGTCACGAGCAGGTCGAACGGCACCTCGCGGTCGTCGTACGACACCAACGTCTTCGCTCGATCGTCGACTCGATCGGTGGCGAAGTCAGCTTCGAGCGCGATCTTTCGCTCGTCGAGCATGGAGCCGAGCAGTGCCGATGCGGTCGGCTTCGTGAAGGCGCCAGGGAGGGGCGTCACGTATACCAATTCGACGCGGTCGCGCATTCCTCGCTCGTGGAACCAAGCGTCGGCAAGGAAAGCGAACTCCAACGGTGCCACTGGGCACTTGATCGGCATTTCGACCACGTGTACGACGAGCCTGCCGCCGTCCCACTCACGCAGCTTCGCCGCCAGCGCCGCGGCACCCTCTTGCGTGTAGAACTCGTGGATCGACTGCCGCCATTCTGGGCCCAGCATGCCTGGGGTCTGCTCCGGGCGCGGCTGGGTGCCGGTGGCGATGACGAGGTAGTCGTAGAGCAACTCGCCGGCGCCCTCGAGCGTGACGACAGCCCGCTCTGGATCTACGCGTTCGATTCGGTCGAGCACCAGGTTCACGCCGTCCGCAATGAACGCGTGCCGCGACCGCACGACATCCCGCGATTGATACTCGCCCAAGGCCAGAAAGAGGAATCCCGGCTGGTAGAGATGCCGATCGTCCTGATCGACGATAGTGATGGACCATTCGCTCGTATCCAGCCGCTTGCGCAAGCGGTTAGCCGCCATCGTCCCTGCTGTGCCCCCACCGAGAATTACGAGGCGTTTCATGGCGAGCCTCCTCTCCCACTTTGAACGCTACGTCTCAGGGGCGTGACCGCCGAGAGCCACAGGTCCGTCCGGAGATGCGACTTTCGGCCCTTGGCTTTCGGTCTTCGGGTGCTAACACCGCCCCACGTTCTGGCACAGGCTGAGAGTGCAAGTCGGTGCAATCCAAGGAGGTGCCGCCATGACAACCAGGTCGCAGATCGTGGTCGGCGTCGATGGCTCGGCCGGGTCGAAGCACGCCGTGGAATGGGCCGCGCGCCAGGCGCGACTCGAGGGAAAGTCGCTCCTTGCCGTGAACGCCTGGGAGCCGGTCGCCGTCGGATGGACGCCGTACCCGACCGCTCTCATGAGCAGCATGGCAGCCGAGCAGGAGAAGGTGCTACAGGAGGCCCTTGACGAGGTCCTTGGGGCAGATCGCGGTGTCGATGTCGAGACGCAGGTGCTGTGCGGCTCCCCCGGCAGAAAGCTCGTCAGCGTATCGGACGGCGCCGCGTTGCTCGTGGTCGGCAGGCACGGGCGCCACCGGTTGACCGGGCAGCTTGGGTCGGTCAGCGGCTACTGCGCGCGCCACGCCCCGTGCCCAGTGGTCGTCGTCCACCCGTAGATGCGGTCGCGCGTGATCTCCTTGCTCCTACTGTCTACGCGCTGACTCACGAACGACCAGGACCGGGCAATGTGCTTCATGCGCGACGGCGTTTGAGATCGAGCCAAGCCCCATTCCGGCGAAGCCCCCTCCGCCGTGCGAACCCACAATCAACAGTTGCGCACTTGGCGAGGCGTTCGACAGAACCTCCGCCGGATAACCGATTGGGAACTTCAAACGGACGTCGACTTGCGGGCGCTCTTCTGACAACTCACAGACCAACGGCTCGATTGCCTCGCGCATCACGGTTTGAAGTGCCTCGAAAGCGCGATCGCGGTTGGGTACACCTTCAGCAGCCGGGTGAACATACAACGCTGCCATCACTTCGAGTGGGCTCTTTCGCAGCTCGGCCTCTTCAAAAGGCCGTTGCGAGCACTCGCTTTGATTCGCTCGAACCGTCGACCGCGACCAGAATAGGGCCCTTCGCCGGCTGCCGACTGCGCACGACGACGGCGCACGGCGCGTATTCGACCGTGTGCAAGGCGCCGATCCGAGACGCATTCCAGGAAATTTCAAGCCTGGCGCCAACGCCTGCGCCTGCGCCTGCGCCTGACCGTAAGCGGTGGACAACAGGGAACTTCCATGCGTACGCGCGATCACCGTCGCCTCGTCGGCGTCGTGGTCGTCGGTGGTGCGATAGATCGGCCGCCATGCGTGAACGAGTTCAAGCGGTGCGTCGCGGCGGCTCGCTTCGTCGGTCGCCCACAAGAGCGCTGCGCGGCCAGAGGCCGCAGGGCCCGAGCTGCAGCCAGGGACGCAGCTGGGGGGCCGTCGCCGTCGTCCAATGTCGATCTTTGATTCACCTCTGAATATCGGTCATACGACTTCTTCTTCTGGCGGAACGACGAGGACAGGACATTGTGCGTGGCGAACGCAGGACTGTGCGGTCGATTCGGCCACGCGACTCGGGTGCTCGGGATGAGCGCACGCGCCTACGACGAGCAGATCAGCGCCTCGTGCCAACTCAACGAGGACGTCGCGGGGTCGGCCCGCCTGGGTGACGATCCGCAGCCTCACGTCCGGCCTTCGGACGAAAGCTGCACGCACGCACCGCTCCGCCGTCGCTAACGCGGCGGACTCTGCGGCCGAAACGAAAGACGTGGTGCGCGTCGAGGGCGCGGGGAGGACGAGCCCTGGGCCGTACGTATCGCGGTACCGGTTCGGGATCACCGGTGCGGCAGCGTCCGAACCGGGCCAAGGCGCTGCAGGAACGAAGGCGCACACGACGTCGACGGTGGCGTCGCTGGCGAGCGCCTCCTCCACCGCCAGACGCAACGCGCTGATGGAGCTCGCGGAGCCGTTGACTCCTACCACCACCCGGCGCCGAACGGTCGACTTGAATGGATCACGATCACGTGCTGGTACCTCGGCCAGGGTCATTGAACTCACGTCCCACCATCTGCGATAGCGCGCGCAACTCGAGTGGCGATCCCCGTCGCACCGCCTCCTCGATGGCATACGCGCTCATTGAAACCCGGCGCGAGCCCGGCGGACGCGAGGACATCGGCCCACCGGGTGAGGACGTTGTGCCTGCGGGTTTCCATAGCGCAGCAACGAGCCTGAGAACGGGAAGAAAGACCAGCCGCCCTGGGTCGAATAGCCCTGTCGGTGTCGCTGCGGCGAGCGCAGGTTGACGGGGTAAGGCACGCTTCCGAGCGCGACACCGGACCGCAGTTTCACAAAGGGAGCGCACCGTGAGCACGGCATTGACGACCGAGTATGCGCGACTGCACTCGGCCATGACGACACCGGAGATCCTCGATGTGCCGGATCTCACCTACTTCATGATCGATGGCTCCGGGCCGCCCGGTACACCGGAGTTCGACGCAGCCATGAAGGCGATCTACCAGGTCTCCTACGGGGTGGTCGGGGAAGCGGCAGCAGCCGGTAGGCACGGCGCTATGCCACTGGAGGCGTTGTGGCAGCAGTTGGGTGGTTCGCGGGCGGGCGAACGCATGATGTGGCACTGGACGCTGCTCCTGCTTCCGCCGCCGCTGGCCGCCGAAGACATCGGGATGCTTCTCGATCGAACGGCGACCCGCCTGCGCAACCTGACGCCAGAACTGCCGGTGGACGACGTTTACGCCCAACCGTTATCGGAGGGCCGCTGCGTGCAGGCGATGCACGTCGGGCCGTACCAGGACGAGGCCACGACCGTCACCCGGATGCTTGCCCATGCGGACACTAACGGCTACGCGCCTTCGGGTCGGCGCCACCACGAGATCTATCTGTCGGATCCCGAGCGGGTTGCGCCGCAGTGGCTGCGGACCATCATCCGGGTGCCGCTAACGCCAGCCGTCGTCACAGAGCGCCACAGCACCAAGAATGGAGATCACCATGCCTGACCGCACGACGATCGAGGACTTCCTTCACCAAAAGCACATCGCACTGGTCGGCGTCTCGCGAGACACCAGGAGCTTCGCCAACGTGGTGTACCGGCAACTCCGCGACGCGGGCCACACCATGTACCCGGTGAACGGCAACGCCGTGACACCGATTCTCGAAGGCGACGCCTGCTACGCGCGCATCAGCAAAGTGCCCGACCCGGTGGACGGTGTGCTCGTGATGGTGCCGGCGCGGCTGGCCGCTGACGTCGTCCGCGACGCGATCGCCCGTGGGATTCCGCGAGTCTGGCTGCACCGCGGCGTCGGCCAGGGTGCTGTCTCTCGCGAGGCCGTTGCCCTTTGCGAGCAGGCCGGTGTCGCGGTCGTCGACGGCGCGTGCCCGCTGATGTTCCTAGAACCGGTGAAATCCGTTCACCGGTTGCACCGCTTCTTCGACGGACGCCGCTTCGCCGCCTGACACCGATTCCGGCCTGAGGGTCGCGCCGCCCGACACGACGACGTCGACGAGTTCCAACTCGGCGACGCCGTCGTCGTCCGACACCGCCCCGCACGCGGGGCACACGCGCAGGTGCCCGTAGAGATGGTCGCCGTCGACGGCGCCTGAGTAGCCGCACTCGGCGCAGTCGCGCGGCACCTCCACCTCTTCGGTCTCGAGCGCCGCCTGGGCGAGCGGGCCGCAGGCGGTGAGTGCCGAGAACATCTCACTCAGCGCCGCGCCGTCCAGGGACGCCGCATGGCTGACGCGGATGCGAGCGACCGGGGCCTCCCCCGCGCGCGGCATTCAGTACCCTCGCAACTCCTGGGGGTCGATCGGCTCGCAACTCCATGGCACCGACGATCGCAACTCTGTTCGGATCATTGGGTGCCTCCTTGCACACCATCACCGTCGCGCAGGCTGTGGCACCGCCACAGTGCCGTAGTGCCCGGCCGACGCGAACCTTCGTCCGCCCGCGCCTTGCGAGATGGCTTGGTAGCTTGCTACCGCTGCTCGGGCGGTACCTGCTCGTTCTCACCGACGTCAAGCCGGAACGGCGGGTACTCATCCGTCATCAGGGCGGCGTATGACACCACCCTCAGCACCCACCGGTTGCAACCCAAAATGAGGTCGAACAACGCGCGAGGGTAGCGACCGGTGACCGCAAGAGCCACGGCCGCGAACAGCACCAGCACGGCGATGAGGCCGCCGCCCGGCAGCGCCCAACGCGGTGAGCTGGTTTGCCCGGAGAAGGCCCACACACCGCCGCCGGCCAATATCCCGACGACCAGGTAGTGCGGGACCGCGAGCAACCACCACTTCACCAAGACGAGCCCCCTCGACAACCGTGCCGGTTGCTGCACGTCGAAGTGCGCGGGATAGTCGGCGACGTCGCGCAAGGTGAACGGCGGGTACCGGTCGGTGCCGAGGCCGTTGTAGGTGTAGTACATGACGCGCCAGGTCCAGCGCAGGACGCCGACGTTGAACGCGAACAGACGTGGCGGGTAGGCACCGGTGAACAAGATGGCGAAAAAGGCGTAGATCGACACGGCGACGAATGCGATCCACAGGAACGCGAGCACGACGTAGTGCGGCACCGCCAGTATCCATTTCACCAGCCAGAGCCACCTCGACGGCGAGTCCAGCCGGGCGTCAACGTGTACGGGGTACGTCGTGGTTGACATCGCAACCTCCCGTTGGAGAAGAAAGCTCCTTCGGAGCGGGGCGGACGACGGGCGCTACCCGTCGACACCACCCTTGGCCGTGATCCGGCCCGGCGCGAGGGCCCGGCTGCCCGCCGGCCGGGGTCGAAAGTCCTGCCCGAGCCGAAACCCGGCCACGGCGTCGCAACGCCCCGGCCGACCTCGACATCAACGAACCGGCGCACCGTCTCGGCGAGGCGTGACCTGTGACAGGGTTCGACCATGCGCATCGCTACCTGGAACGTGAACTCGATGCTCGCTCGGCTCCCCCGCGTGCTCGACTGGCTCGCGACCGCGAAACCCGACGTCGTGTGCCTGCAGGAGATCAAGTGCTCCGCCACCGAGTTCCCCACTGCCGAGCTCGCCGGCCTCGGCTACGACACCGCCGTTCACGCCGCCGGCCGTTGGAACGGCGTCGCCGTCCTTTCAAAGATCGGGTTGGACGACGTGCGGCGCGGCCTGCTCGACGAGCCCGGATTCCAGGCCGAAGGCGCCATGTTGCCGGCGAACGAGCCACGCGCGATCGGCGCGACGTGCGGTGGCGTCCGCCTCTGGTCGGTGTATGTGCCGAACGGCCGCGAACTCGGCCACCTGCATTACCAATACAAGCTGCAGTGGCTCGACGCGTTGCGCGCCACGGTCGACGAAGAACTCGCAAAGCACAACAGGTTCGCGGTACTGGGCGACTTCAATATTGCGCCGACCGACGAAGACGTCTGGGATATCAGCGCGTTCGTGAACAGTACCCACGTCAGCGAGCCCGAGCGCGAAGCACTGGCGCGATTGCGCGACAGCGGGCTCGCCGACGTCCACCCAAGGGCGTTGAAGTACGACGTTGCGTTCACTTACTGGGATTATCGGCAGCTGTGTTTTCCCAAGAACCGTGGCATGCGCATCGACCTGGTCTACGCGAACGGCGCGTTCGTGGCCGGGGTCAAGGATGCGTACGTCGACCGCGAGGCGCGCAAGGGAAGTAACCCGTCCGACCACGCGCCTGTTGTCGTCGACCTCGCCTGAACAAAGTCAGAGCGGCAGCTTCATGCCGCTCGCGAGGTTGAGCGCGGTGGCCCAGGTCAGGTACATCAGCCAGAGGCCGGTCATCAGGTGCCAAAAGCCCAGACTCTTCTCTCCCAGCATGTTCATCCGCTCGGGGATAAGCCCGATGGTGCTGGCGAAAATGTCGCTGATGTAGATGAGCGTCAGCCCGATGAACAGCACGCCAACCGGCCAGTCCTTCGCCTTGAAGAACACGACAATGCCGAGTATCGAGATGAGCGTGAACGCCACCGCCATGCCGGCATTGGGCCGGGGATCGACACCGCGTCCGCGGTTGTAGCCGATGGCAAACCAGTGCACGCCATATGCGGTGAATGCGAGCGCCGCCATGTACAAGGGTTTCTCACGGAAGGTATGCAACCAGGCGAGCCCGACGAACAAATAGATGCCGGTCAGCAGCTGCATGAAGCCCGGCATCCAGATACCCCAGACACCGGTTGCGGCATTGACCCGTTCGTCGCGGCGCGGCCAGCCGAACAACTCTTGCGAGAAGTAAATGAGATAGCCGGTGCCTAAGCCGAAGAACCCGACAGCGAGGGGCGCAAAATCCGAGACACTGAGTTGCACGTCTTGTGCGGCCACGGTCCACCACCATTCGTCATAAGACGATCTTGCGGTTCCCGCTCGGCCGAAGATCAAACCCGATCAGACGATCGTCCTGCTGCCATCGGCATCGCGCCGGGTCATTCGTCTCCGATCGAGCAGTTCGAGCAACGGGACGGCGACGCGCCGCGTGGTGTGCAGCGACTGCCGCGCCTCGCTCACCGTGAAGGGCTGCGGCAACGTGGCCAGGCGCTCGATCGCCAGGCGTAGCGCGTCCGGTAAGAGCACCACACCCTCCGCGATCCGGAGCAACTCCCCGGCCCGTTCGGCCGCGGCCAGCTCCCGCGCGCCGAGCGCCAGCGCAGCGAGATCGCCGGCTTCCGGCGCATCGAACGGATCGGCGAGCAACCGCGCCCGCACCTTCGCAACCGCGTCGGCGACAGGTGCCGGTAGTGAATCGGAGCGACGGGTGTCGACGACGCGTCCATCGCGCACGGCAAGACCCGACCCCACCGCCGATTCGACCAGCGCCGCGACGAGCGAGCGGTCGGGCAACTCGAGCAATCGCCGCACGGCGTCAACGGAAGGCCCCGGCTCCAGCGGAAACCGCTGTGCGTGCTGGGCTACCAACTGCGCTAGGCGCTCTTGCAGCGAGGCGGCGTGGCCGGCATCGACCAGCCAGTCGCCGGTGAACGGCGTCGGCAACGTGCGCACTCCGGCCGCGCGCAGGTCGTTCTCCCGCGCAATACCGCGACGCCGCAACTCCGCGTCGCCGTCGTCCGACATCGTGCTGAGCTCGCGACCTCGCGCAGCCGCGGCTCCCCTGCGGGTGAGCGGCGCCGGCTGCGCATCGAGCACCCGGGCGCTCGCCACGATGCGATGCCGGCCGGGATCGCGCAGCAGCAGCAAGTCGCTCGCCCGCAACGGCAACCGCGTGCTCAGCGATAGCCGCGCCGTATCGCTCCCGAGCGGACGCAGCCGCCCGGGTACCGCGGCGGAGCCGACATGCACCATCAGCTCGCGGGCGACCTCCTCCGAGTCTGCGCCGTCCAGCAACACGTCGACCGCTGCCGTCGTCCGCCATGCGTTTGGCGCGAGCAGTGCGTCGCCGCGGCGGACGTCGTCCTTCTCGACACCGCGCAGGTTCACCGCGACCCGCGCAACCGACGCCACCCGCTCGACCTGCCGCCCTAGCGATTGCAGGCCTCGCACGTGAACCTCCCGATCCGACGACGCCAGGATCAACCGGTCGTACGACGACAAAGTTCCGGCAGTGAGCGTTCCGGTGACGACGGTGCCACTCCCCCGCACGGTGAAACAGCGGTCGACCCAAAGCCGCACAGGCGCAGCACGATCAGGCCTCGGCAGTGCGCTCGCCAGCCGGAGCAACGCGCTGCGCAGGTCGTCGAACCCCTGCGTAGTTCCATCAGGCCGGACGGCGACGGCAACTGCTTCTACACTCCCGACCGCCGTTTTTTCCAATCTGGCAAGGGCTTCTGCGGTTGCCTGCGCTGGATCAGCGAGGTCGCATCGAGTGACCGCGAGCACTGCGTGGCGCACCTTGAGGGCGTCGAGCGCGGCGACGTGTTCTTCGGTTTGCGGCATCCATCCTCCGTCGGCCGCGACGACGATGAGAGCCGCAGGCACCGGACCGATACCCGCGAGCATGTTCGGCACGAACCGCTCGTGACCAGGGACGTCGACGAACGCGAATGTTTCGCCTTGGAAGGTCGTCCACGCGAATCCGAGGTCGATGGTCATGCCGCGCCGGCGTTCTTCGGCCCAACGGTCGGGCTCCATGCCGGTCAGGGCGCGCACGAGCGTCGACTTGCCGTGATCGACGTGCCCGGCGGTAGCGATGACGTGCATCTGCTCGCGCTATCCGCTCAGCCCGGACGCGCGGAGCACCGCGTCGCACAGCACACCGTCGTCGTCCGGCGAAATGCACCGCAGATCAAGAAGTAGCCGGCCCTTTTCGACGCGGCCCAGCACGGGTGGACGCCCGGTGCGCAACGGCTTGCCAAGCCGCTGGGCCAGTGCGATCGCGCTGCCGGACAATACGACACCCGGCGCGCCGCCACCGCCGACGACACCGGCGCTGTCG
>Ga0157369_10006063_pt1 | contig 14023 bp, 10 predicted proteins | sample C25metaG_FD_113461 | JGI IMG/M metagenome (GOLD analysis project Ga0157369, IMG submission 113461) | Corn rhizosphere microbial communities from Kellogg Biological Station, Michigan, USA - C2-5 metaG | ecosystem: Host-associated > Plants > Roots > Rhizosphere > Soil | place: USA: Michigan...
CGAGCCGCGCGAATCGCCCGACCTGGGCGAGGTCGGCGCAGACCAGCGTGAAGTGGTGATGGCGATCGGCTTTGCGGATGCGCCGCACCCGCTCGAGCGCGTTCTTGTCGCCGATGTGCCAGCCGAGCGCGTAGCACGAATCGGTCGGGTAGGCAATCACGCCCCCCGCGCGCACGATCTCCGCGGCCCGACGGATGAGGCGCACCTGAGGCGTGGTGGGATGGAGCTCGAGGTATTGGCTCAAGTGGCTCCTGCGGGCCCCGGGGCGCTTATTGGTAACGATATTTCCCAGGAAACGCTATGATACGCGACCTTTTTGAGCCAGCAGCCCTTTGAGAGCCGCCACCTACGCAAACGCTTACGCGCAAACCCACCGCCGGAGAGATCCGCGCTGCCCTGGAACAGGCGCTCGCGCCGGTATCGATCGAGGTGGTCGATGACAGCGCCCGCCACGCGGGCCATGCAGGCGCCCGTGAAGGCGGCCATTACCGCGTGACGCTGGTCGCTGCGGCCTTCACGGGACGCCCGCAACTCGAGCGGCATCGGATGGTCTATTCGGCGGTCGCGCCTCTGATGGGCCAAGGCATTCACGCGCTCAGCATCATTGCGCATGCACCCAACGAGTCTCTTTCGCACTGATAACCTGCCCGCGATGCGGGCCCTGTCGCACCTCATCGTCTTCAAACCAACGAGAGCCCCATGAAGCATCTTAGGATCCTCGGCCTCACTGCCGCGCTGGTCGCGCTGGCCGCCTGCCAGCAGAACTCCTCCACGACAGGCCAGAGCAGCTCGTCCTCTCCTGCAGCGTCCCCCACGGTCGCGACTGTCGACGGCACCCCGATCGACCGCGACGCCTACGAGTTCTACATCAAGGGGATCACCGGTAAGACTTCGAGCGATCTCTCGCCGGAGCAGCGCACGCAGGCCCTCGACAACCTGATCCGCGCGCAGCTGCTCTCTCAGCAGGCGGAGAAGCAAGGCCTGGACAAGCAGCCCGAGACCGCGCAGCTCATCAAGATGGAGCGGCTCAACATCCTCGAGCAGGCGCTCTCACAGAAGGTGCTGGGAGACAAGCAGCCGACCGACGATGAGCTGAAGGCGGAGTACGACGCGGAGGTGGCGAAGCTGCCGAAGACCGAGTACCACGCGAGGCACATCCTGGTCGCGACGCAGCCGTTCGCGGAAAAGATCGTCGATCGCCTGAAGAAGGGCGAGAAGTTCGAGGACCTCGCCAAGGCGGAGTCGATGGACTCCTCGAAGACCAACGGCGGTGATCTCGGATGGTTCACGCTCGATCACATGGTGAAGCCGTTTGCCGACGCGGTCGGCAACCTCAAGAACGGCCAATACACGACCGACCCGGTCCAGACACAGTATGGCTGGCACGTGATCCAGCTGCTCGGTACGCGGCCGGTGAGCCCGCCGCCTTTCGACCAGGTGAAGCAGCGTCTGGTGCAGGTCGTGCAGGCGAAGAAATTCCGCGCCTACACCGATGGGCTGCTGAAGCAGGCGAAGGTCGAGACCTTCCTCGATGCCAAGACCGACAGTGAGGGCAGCGGCAAGAGCGGCGCGCCGGACGCGCCGGCAGCAGCGCCGGCGGCGGCGCCATCCGCCCCGGCAGCCCCGTCTTCCGGTAGCGGCGGCTGACATTCGGACAATGGACTTTGGGGCTCCGCGCGAGCGGAGCCCCGAGTCCCACGGTCGCGGCTACTTGCCCGGCCGCTCGTTGACGAGGTCCAGGAAGGCACCCTCGTCGAGCACCTGAACGCCGAGCTCCTCGGCCTTCTTGAGCTTGGAGCCCGCTTCGGGCCCTGCCACCACCAGGCTCGTCTTCTTCGACACACTGCCGCTCACCGAGGCGCCGAGGCGCTCGGCGAGCGCCTTGGCCTCATCACGGGTCATTTGCTCCAGCCGGCCGGTGAAGACGATAGTCTTGCCGGCAATGGGCGACTCGTTCGCAGGACGCTCGGCATCGAGGATCCGCACCTCGGCGGCGAGTCGATCCACCATGCCCGTGTTGTGAGGCTCCGAGAAGTAGGAGCTGATGCTCTCGATGACCGTATCGCCAATCTGGTCCATGGCATCGAGATCCTGGCGCGCCTCTAGATTGCCCTCGGCAAGGTGACGCGAAGCCTCGCGGAAGGCGTGGAAACTGCCATAGCCACGGGCAAGCGAGCGGGCGGTGGTCTCGCCCACGTGGCGGATGCCGAGGGCGTAGATGAAACGCTCGAGCGCAATGGTGCGGCGCGCCTCGATGGCGGCGAAAAGATTGCGCACCGAGACCTCGCCGAAGCCCTCCTGCTCGTTGAGTTGGATCGTATCGTTGCGGCGCGCGAGGGTGAAGATGTCGGCGGGCTCGGCGATCCAGCGCTGCTCGAAAAAGAGATTGATCTGCTTCTCGCCGAGGCCCTCGATGTCGAAGGCGCGGCGGGAGACGAAGTGGCGCAGATGCTCGATGCGCTGGTGCGGGCAGGCGAGCTCGCCCGAGCAGCGCGAGATGGCCCCTTCCTTGCCTGTCGCGGTCAGATCGCGCACCACGGCGGTCTTCAGGGGACAGGGACAGGTCTTCGGGAACTGGAACGGCTCGGTGTGCGCCGGCCGGCGCTCGCTGAGCACGCCGAGGACCTGCGGGATCACATCGCCGGCGCGCTGCACCGTCACCGTATCGCCGATTCTGACATCGAGCTCGCGGATGTAGTCTTCGTTGTGCAGTGTCGCGTTGGAAACGACGACACCGCCGACCGTCACGGGAGCGAGCTTGGCGACTGGCGTGAGCGCCCCGGTCCGGCCGACCTGCAGCTCGATGGCATTCACGATGGTGACTGCCTTCTGGGCGGCGAACTTGTGCGCGAGGGCCCAGCGCGGATCGCGGCCGACGAAGCCGAGGCGCCGCTGCCAGTCGAGACGGCTCACTTTGTAGACGACACCATCGATGTCGTAATCGAGTGTGACGCGCTCGAGCTCGACGTCGCGATGGAACGCGAGCAGCTCTTCGAGCGAGCGGCAGAGCCGGCTCAGGGGGTTCGTGGGGAAGCCCCGCGTGTTCAGCCAGTGCAGCATCTCCCACTGAGAGGCGGCAGGCAGCTCGCTCATCTCGCCCCAAGCGTAGGCGAGGAAGCCCAGCGGACGTGCGGCGGTCACCTCGGGATCGAGCTGGCGAAGCGAGCCCGCCGCGGAATTGCGCGGATTCGCAAAGACCGTGCGGCCGGCCGCAGCCTGCTCCTCGTTGAGCTTCAGGAACGCCGAGCGCGTCATGTAGACCTCGCCGCGTATCTCGCAGACATCAGGCGCCCCGCGACCGCGCATCTTTGCCGGGATGTCGCTGACCCGCCGGACGTTGGCGGTGACATCCTCTCCAACCGTACCATCACCGCGGGTGGCTGCACGGACGAGAACGCCTCGCTCATAACGCAGGGACAGCGATAGGCCGTCGATCTTCGGCTCGGCGGTGAGCTCGATCGGCTCGGCGGCATCGAGCTTGAGGAAGCGGCGCACGCGATCGAGGAAGCCGGCAACGTCCTCGGGGGTGAAGGCGTTGGCGAGCGACAGCATCGGCACCGCGTGGCGTACCTTGGCGAACTTGCCCGAAGGTGCGCCGCCGACCCGCTGGGTGGGTGAATCGGGCGTGATGAGCTCGGGATGCTCTCGCTCGAGGCCGCGCAGCTCGCCGATGAGCGCATCGTAATCGGCGTCGGAGATTTCCGGCCGGTCTAACTCGTAATACAGTCGGTTGTGGTGTGCGAGTTGCTCGCGCAGCTGAGCTGCGCGCGCCGCCGCATCATGCGCCATGCGCGCGTGCGGCCGGCACCTGGCCTTCTGCTTTGAGGCCCTCGCGGATGCCTGCCACGCGTAGCGGAGTCAGCGGGCTGCCGCGCTCATCCTGAAGCGCGCCCTCGAGCCGCTCGTTGAGATTGCGCGCGGTTGCGAGGAGCTCCTCGAACGCCTGCCGCGGAGTCCTCGAGCCGGGCAGCACCGCAAAGAGACTCAGGCCCGAGTAGCGCTGCGAGTCCATGGTCTCGAGATCGAACGCGCCCGGGCGGTTGAGGGAGGCCGCGCTGAGGAGCGCGCGATTCGCCTCATCGGGCTTGTGGAAGATGGAGAACTTGCCGAGCAGGAATCCCTCCGCCGAGAGCGCGAGGCGCAGCGTGCGGCCGGAGAAGCGCTCCGGCTGCGCCGCGACCACCCGCAGCGCGAGGATGCGGCGCGAATCCTCGGGTGGCCATTCGACGATGGGCTCGGGTGTCGCGGCGACCTCGGCAAGCTGCACGGGCTCTACGACTCTGACGCTGCCGACGCCTTCGGCGCCGGCGATCTCCGGCTCGACGGCGCTCCGCGGTGCGGCGGCGGTGGCGCTCGGGGAGAGGACCTCCTCGCCTTTCGTCGGCTGCGGGCCGAGAGACTGCGGGATCGGAGCGATCGGAGCCTCCGGGATCGCAGACTCCAGTGCAGCTGAGTCCGGTGCAGCAGAGTCCAGTGCAGCAGCGTCCATTGCAGCAGAGTCCATTGCAGCAGAGTCCGCTGCCCGCGAGTCTGCTGCCGGTGAGGCCTCCGCCAGGATTTCCCCGGCGGCGCTCGCGTGCGGATCGATCAGCCGCGGCTCGGGTTGCTCTTCCTCCAACGCGGCCCTGAGCGCGAGGCGCTCGTCATGGTCCGGAATGACGAGCACCGGCAGCTCCTCGAGCGGTCCATGAGCGGGCGGCTCGGCATGCGCGTGCATCACCTCATCATCGGCGGGCACGCCCTCATCGTCGGACTGGGTAAACGAAACCTCCGGCAATGCAACACCGGAAAAGCCGACATCGCCTATCCAGGGCTCCCCTGCAGCGGCGGAGCTCGCAGTCCCCGTCCGCTGAGCCTCCCCGTACGACAGACCGGCTTCACGCAGGCGCGGCGCGAAAGCCTGACGGGGCCGGCGCCTCTCCCACCACGTGAGCGCGAGGATGAACACCACTCCGAGGATGAGCAGTGTCCAGCGTAGTTCCGACATGGGCAACACCATGCTCAGACGGCCGCGAGCCTTACGGCCTCATCGACGTCGACTGCCACGAGCCGTGACACCCCGGGCTCGTGCATGGTCACGCCGAGAAGCGAGGCCGCAAGCTCCATGGTCGTCTTGTTGTGAGTGATGAAGATGAACTGCACGCGGGCAGACATGTCGCGCACGATATCGCAGAAGCGGCCGACATTGTGCTCATCGAGCGGTGCGTCGACCTCATCCAGCAGGCAGAAAGGCGCCGGATTGAGATCGAAGATCGAGAAGACGAGCGCAACGGCGGTGAGCGCCTTCTCACCGCCCGAGAGCAGATGGATGCTGCTGTTCTTCTTGCCGGGCGGGCGGGCCATGACCGCGATGCCTGCGTTGAGCGGATCCTCGCCGACGAGCTCGAGGTACGCATGACCGCCGCCGAAGAGCCGCGGAAAGCGCTCCTTGAGGCCGGAGTTGATGCGCTCGAAGGTCTCCTCGAAGCGCGTGCGCGTCTCCTTGTCGATGCGCCGCATCGCCTCCTCCAGCGTATCGAGCGCGGAGGTGAGATCGGCGAACTGCCGATCGAGGTACTCCTTGCGCTCGGTCTGCTCTTTGAGCTCGTCGATCGCCGCGAGGTTGACCTGGCCCAGCCGCTCGATGCCGGCCCGGGCCTCGGTGAGCCGCTCCTCCCACACAGGGATGGCCGCATCGGCCGCGAGGCCCTGCTGCACCTCGGCGAGCTCGAAGTGCGTCTCGGCGAACTGCTCAGCGAGCCCCTCGCGTCTCACCCGGTTCTCCTGGGCCGCGAGCCGCGCCGCCTCCATTGCCTCGCGCGCCTCGCCCACCCGCCGCTCGGCGAGCATGCGTTGCTCATCGAGTGATCGCAGCGTGGTGTCGGCTTCCTCGAGCGCGCGGCGCGCCCCGCCCAGCTCTGCCTCGACTTCGAGGCGCCGGGCGAGCGACTCGTCGAGTCGCGCCTCGAGCTCCACGATCGGAGCATCGCCGCCGGCGAGCTCCGCTTCGAGCCCCTCACGATGCGCCTCGAGCTGCGCGCGCTGCTCGGTCATTCGCCCGAGGCTCACTCGCACCGAGGCTTCGGTCGAGCGGCGCGACTCGATGCGGATCAGAAGGTCGCGGGCGGCGACCTGCGCTGCCTGGGCGCGGCCGCGGGCGCCGGCGAGCGCCTGCCGACGCATCTCCCGCTCGCCCTCGAGCTCCTCGCGCCGCACGTTGAGATCGGACCCGACCGCGAGCCCCTGCTCGAGCGTGTCTCCCGCGCGGCCGAGACCGTCCTGGGTCGCGGCGATCTCGCGCGCATGCTCGGCGGTCTCCGCCTCGATGCGCTGGCGCCGCAGCGCCGTTTCCTTCGCGCGCGCCCGTGCGGCCTCCAACTGACCGGTGATGTCGGCATGACGGCGGTGCGCAGCCTGAATGCCGGCTTGGGCGGCGTCGCGCTCGGCCTCCGCCCGGTCGAGACTCTCGCGCACCTCGGTGAGCCGATCCTCGGCGTGCCGCACGCGCTCTTCTACTGACTCGACGGCAGCCCGCAGGGTCTTCAGCCGGTGCTCGCGCTCGATGACGCCGAGGTGATGATCGACCCCACGGCTGACACGCAGCCAATCGCGTCCGAGCCACTCGCCGCCGCGTGTTATGACGGACTCCCCCGGGGCGAGCGTCGCGCGGCGCTGCAGCGCCTCGGCCAGGGAGTCCGCGGCAAGAACGCCCGTGAGCTGGGCGAGCACCGAGTCGGGACCGGAAACCTTGCCTGCCAACAGGCCCTGAGCACCGGGACCGCCAGGCGCCGCAGTATTTGCGGCGTGCGGGGCATGCGCGCCCTCGACGAGCGCGACGCGTCCGCGGGAGAGCCGCTCGAGGGGAGCGGCAAGCTCATCGATCCGATCGATGCAGACTGCCTCCAGGTAATCCCCGAGCGCAGTCTCCACGGCGAGCTCCCAGCCGGACTCGACTTCCAACGTCTGGGCGATGCGCGTACGGCCGGAAAGACCGACCTCACTCAGCCATTCCGTGGCCTGACCGGCGCTCGCCGAGAGCGCCGCCTTCTGCACGGCTTCGAGCGAGGTGCACTCCTCGCGCGTGTGCTCACGCTCGCCCCGCGCGGCCTCGAGATCCTCCTCCGCGGCCAACTGACTCGAGCGGGCACCCTGCACGCGCTCGAGCGCCGATTTGAGCGCATTGGCGAGCGAGTCACTCTCACCGCGTGCGTGCGATTCCTGATCGGTGAGCTCTGCGAGGAGCTCGCTCGATTCCTGCGCCTCGAGCGTCTCGCGCTCGAGCGTGAGGCGCTCGACCTGCCCCTGCAGCCGCCGCAGTTGGTTCTCGAGCTGCTCGATGCGGGCCCGCTCGACCTGGGTGGTGCGATCCGCGGCGCCGAGCGCCTGATTCAACTGCTCCCAACGCTCCTGCCAGGCGGCGAGCTCGCGCTCGGCGGCCTCGAGCGCTTCGGCCGAGGATTTCTCGGCGCTCTGCGCACGCTCGAGCTCGGGGGTCGAGCGCGCGATCTCCTCGGCGAGCTCGGCGAGCTGGTGCTCGTCGCGGCCGATGTGCGCGCCCAGCTCGGTGAGCGTTGCGCGGGTTTTCGTGAGGTCGGCGCGCTGGCGCTCCCGCAGCTCGCGCGTATGTTGGATCGTCTGCTCGAGCCGCGAGATCTGCGCTCCGACCTCGTAGTAGCGGCCCTGCACGGCCGAGACACGCTCGCTCACCGCACCGTGATGAGCGCGCTGGCTCTCGATCGCGGCCTCCGCCGCACGCTGGTCGGCGAGCGCCGCCTGCATCTCGATCTCGCGGGCGCGCGTCGCGCCGTCGTGGACCTGCGCGCCGCTGTCGAGCTCCTTCAGCCGCAGCGCCAGGAGCTCCGCCGTCAGGCGGCGCTCCTCTTCCTTCAGCGCCTGGTAACGGCGTGCCGTGGCGGCCTGCCGCTGCAGGTGACGGATCTGCTTCTCGATCTCATCGCGCACGTCCTGCAGGCGCTCGAGATTCTCGCGCGTCTCGGCGATGCGGCTCTCGGTCTCCTTGCGCCGCTCCTTGTAGCGGGAGATGCCGGCGGCTTCCTCGACGAAGGCGCGCATGTCCTCGGCCTTGGCCTCGATGATGCGCGAGATCGTGCCCTGCTCGATGATGGCGTAGCTGCGCGAGCCGAGTCCAGTGCCGAGAAAGAGCTGAGTGATGTCTTTGCGGCGGCAGCGCGCGCCGTTGATGTAATAACCTGACGAGCCGTCGCGCGACACCTGGCGCTTCAGCGAGATCTCGTTGTAGCTCGCGTAGGGGCCGCCGATCTTGCCATCGGAGTTGTCGAAGATGAGCTCCACCGAGGCGGCACCGACCGGCTTTCTCGCCGCCGAGCCGTTGAAGATCACATCCGCCATGTTGTCGCCGCGCAGATGCTTGGCCGACAGCTCTCCCATCACCCAACGCACCGCATCGATGACGTTGGATTTGCCGCAGCCGTTCGGGCCGACGACACCGGTGAGATTGCTGGGAAAGCTGACTTGCGTGGGATCGACGAAGGATTTGAAGCCGGCGAGCTTGATCTTGGTCAGCCGCATCTATGCTGTCTTCCGCATCTCTGATGACCACCCCGAAACCAACACAGCCCCCACCCCCCAGGCACACGGACGTGCCCCGCCGCCGACAGGTGGCAGCGCTGGGCCGGGCAGGAGCCCGGATCCAGCGCGCATGATAAAGTAAATCGCCATGCCCTCACAGCCTACGCAAGATCTCGAGACGTTCCCCAATCCGCGGCCCGAGCACGACTACACGATCCGCATGCGAATCCCGGAATTCACCTGCCTCTGCCCGAAAACCGGACAGCCGGACTTTGCGACGCTCGAGCTCGAGTACGTGCCCGGCCGCACCTGCGTGGAGCTGAAGTCCCTCAAGCTCTACATCTGGTCGTTTCGCAACCGGGGCGCTTTCCACGAAGCGGTGACCAACGAGATTGCCGACCACCTCGCCGCGACGCTCTCGCCGCGGTTCCTGCGCCTACAGGCCCGCTTCAAGGTCCGGGGCGGCATCCATACCCGGGTGGTCGTGGAGCGGCGGCAGGACGACTGGGCGCCGGCCCCGGCCGTCCACCTTTCCTGACCCCCTCATTGCAGCCACTGTACAGACCTCGGTACGCCGGTATAATCGCGCGTCCTTCACAAGGCTCATGCTTTTGAGGAGCGACGAAATGCCGGCCAAGAAGCCCGCGCCTAAGTCCGCGAAGGGTAAGAAGGCGGCAACATTGAGGCCCGCGGCCAAGAAGTCTGCGCCCACTCGCAGGTCTTCGGCCGAGCCGCGAGGCAGAGATGTCGAGCGCCCCAAAGCAGCGGCCGCCCACATCCACAAGACGGCGGCTTCGCCAGCGCGGGCTTCGGCCTCCACGGCGGCAGCGCCGCCCACCACCCCCACGACTACGGAACCAACCATCGAGATGCGCAAGGCTGCCCATTCCAAATCCCATGCGACTTCCCCGGCCGAGAAGCCGCCCGCCTCCCTTTCCCGCGACGACATCCACGTGCCACCGGCCGTGGCAGCCACCCCCGCACCCGATGCCGATGAGGCGGATGGCGTAGAGCCCGGTAGCCTCCTCGCGGGGCCGCGTAACGTCCAGCCCTACATCGTCAAGCGCGGCGAGCAGTACATGAGCAAGGAGCAGCTCGAGCACTTCCGCCAGATCCTCCACAGCTGGAAGCGCGACCTGATGGTCGAGGTCGACCGGACCGTCTCCCACATGAAGGACGAGGCGGCCAACTTCCCCGATCCCAACGATCGCGCTACCCAGGAAGAGGAGTTCAGCCTGGAGCTGCGCACACGCGATCGCGAGCGCAAGCTCATTCGCAAGATCGACGAGGCGCTGAAGCGCATCGAGGACGGCAGCTACGGCTACTGCCTGGAGACCGGCGAGGAGATCGGCATCAAGCGCCTGGAGGCGCGGCCGGTCGCCACCCTGAGCATCGAGGCCCAGGAGCGGCGCGAGCGCCGCGAGCGGCAGTACGGCGACCGCGACGACCGTTATAGATAGGCGCAGAGTAGCCAGCGGCGCTTTGCGCGAGCGCGGCCGTGTCACTATCCTCGATCTCGCGGCCCAGGGAACGGTCCTGGGCCGCTTAATCACTTGCCGTTGCCATACACAGGCCGTTTCGCGCCTTCGCCCACTGGATCGCTGCACCTCGGATCTCTGTTGGCTGCTGTCGGCAGCTTTCTCGATGCCCGCAGCCGCGGCGGGCGCTGGCTGGTACGCATCGAGGACCTCGACCAGGCGCGCGCAGTGCCGGGGAGCGCCGATGAGATGCTCCGCACCCTCGAAACGTTCGGCCTGCTGTGGGACGGAGAGGTCGAATACCAGAGCCGCCGAATACCCCTTTACGCCGAGATGCTGCAGTCGCTGCGCTCGGCGGGCCGCACCTTCGAATGCAGCTGCTCGCGCCGCGAGCTGAGCGCGGAGGAAACGGGGTATCCGGGCACCTGCCGTGCTGGACCCCGGAGGCCCGGCGATACGGCGATCCGCTTCAGGGTTGACGAGACGGAGACGGTCATCTTCGCTGACCGCTTCCAGGGACAAGTGGCGCTTGCCATGGGCAAGCTGGGAGATGTCATCGTTCGACGCCGCGACGGGGTGTTCGCTTATCAGCTCGCCGTCGTCGTGGACGATGCTCTCCAAGGCATTACTGACGTCGTGCGCGGGGCGGATCTCCTCGAGAGCACCGGATGGCAGATCGGCCTGCAGCGGACCCTGGGCCTGCGAACCCCTTGCTATGCGCACCTGCCTCTGCTGCTCGAGCGTACCGGCGGGAAGCTCGCGAAATCCCGCCGCTCGGCGGCACTCGATGCGAGCCGGGCCGGCGCGCAGCTGCTCGATGTACTCGGGCTCCTCGGATTGGGTGCTCCCGCGGAGCTCGCAGGCGCCGCGCCCGCCGCGCTGCTCGAATGGGCCACAGGCTGCTGGCAGGAACGGCCTCTGCCGCCATTACGCCAGATCATTCTCTAACCGCCAGCGCACGCGATCCCTCGGGCAGGCCCACAGGCAGCGGCTCCGCCGAGTTGTTGACTAGGAAACTATAATTATAGTTTCCTAGTCAACATGATCCGCCGATTCAATCCCACCTCCCCGCGCCGACGCCCGGCCGTGAGCCGTCTCGACCTGCACGTCTGCTACTGGCTGCGGCGCGCCTCGAACCAGGTCTCGCACGCTCTCAGCCGCAAGCTCGAGAACAAAGGAATTACGCTAGCCGAGTGGATCGCGCTGCGGGAGCTCTATGATGGTGACCTCAGGCCTGCCACTTTGGCCGAAAGATTGGGCCTGACGCGCGGCGCGATATCAAAGCTCGCCCGAAGGCTCGGGCGCAACCTCATGATCACCCAGCACGCGAGCGCGCACGACGGCCGGGCTCAGATGCTCGCAATCACGGATGGGGGACGCGTCATGGTGCGCGTGCTGGCATCGGCCCTGGACGAAACCGACGAGGAGTTCTTCGGCGATCTCGACCCGGCCACGCGCGCACTGATCCTGTCGACGCTGCGCGAGATCTCCCATCGGCGGGGCTCACGCGCCGCGCCGATGGACTACTGAGGCTCCCGAAAGATTACGCCGCGTCGACGTCCCGCATTGAAAGGCGGATGCGACCCTGACGGTCCACTTCCAGCACCTTCACGCGGATGACATCGCCTTCCTTCAGCTTGTCGCTCACGCGCTCGACGCGCTCGTTGGAGATTTGGGAGATGTGCACCAGGCCGTCGCGCCCCGGCAGGATGGTGACGAAAGCGCCGAAGTCCATCAGGCGCGCCACCTTGCCCTCGTAGATCCGTCCGACCTCGACATCCGCAGTGATGAGCTCGATGCGCCGCTGCGCCTCGCGGCCGGCGGTGCCGTTGACGGAGGCTATCTTCACCGTGCCGTCGCTCTCGATGTCGATGGTGGTGCCGGTCTCCTCGGTGATCTGGCGGATCACCGCCCCACCCTTGCCGATCACGTCGCGGATCTTCTCCGGATCGATCTTGAGGGTGATGATGGACGGAGCCCACTCCGACATGCGGGAGCGCGGCTCGCGGATGACTTTGTTCATCTCGGCGAGAATGTAGAGGCGACCCTCGCGGGCCTGCTCCAGCGCCACCTTCATGATCTCAGGCGTGACGCCCTCGACCTTGATGTCCATCTGTAGCGCGGTCACACCGTCCTTCGTCCCGGCGACCTTGAAGTCCATGTCGCCCAGATGATCCTCGTCACCGAGGATATCGGTGAGCACCTTGTAGCGGCTGCCCTCCAGTACGAGGCCCATCGCGACGCCCGCGACGGGCGCCTTGATCGGCACACCCGCATCCATCAGCGAGAGCGCCGTACCGCAGACGCTCGCCATGGAGCTGGAGCCGTTGGACTCGAGGATCTCCGAGACGACGCGGATGACGTAGGGGAACGTCGTCATATCGGGCATGACCGCGCTGACGCCGCGACGTGCCAGATTGCCGTGGCCGATCTCGCGGCGCTTCGGCGAGCCCATCATGCCCGTCTCACCCACCGAGAACGGCGGGAAGTTGTAATGCAGCATGAACGGCTCACGGCGCTCGCCTTCCAGGCCGTCGATGATCTGTGCATCGCGGGTAGTGCCAAGCGTCGTCACGACGAGCGCTTGTGTCTCCCCGCGGGTGAAGAGCGCCGAGCCATGCGTACGGGGCAGGACGCCTACCTTCACGGTGATCGGCCGGACGGTCGTGGTATCGCGGCCGTCGATTCGCGGCTCGCCATTGAGGATCCGCTGCCGGACGATGTTGCTCTCGAGCTTGAAGAGCACGTCGTCGATCTGATCCGCGCTCCACTTGGGCGACTCGCCACCGGTCAGGGTCGAGGTAGTCTGTGCCTTGACCTCGGAGATGCGCGCGTGGCGCTGTTGCTTCTCCGTGATGGTGTAGGCCTGCGCGAGCGCGGCCTGCGCGTGCAGCGCCACGGCGCTCGAGAGCTCCGCGTTCTCAGCCGCGGGCTGCCAGCTCCAGCGCGGCTTGCCCGCCTCGGCGGCCAGCTCGCGGATGGCGCGGATCGCGGTCTGCATCTGCTCGTGGCCGAAGACCACTGCGCCCAGCATGACCTCTTCGGACAGCCCCTTGGCCTCCGACTCCACCATCAGCACGCCGTGCTCGGTGCCGGCGACCACGAGGTGCAGCTGCGACTCGGCGAGCTGCGGGGCGGTGGGATTCAACAGGTACTGGCCGGCCTTCCAGCCGACCCGCGCGGCACCGATCGGGCCGTTGAAAGGGATGCCGGAGAGAGTGAGGGCGGCAGAGGCGCCGAGGAGCGAGGCGATGTCAGGATCGATTTCCGGATCGACCGACAGCACGGTCGCAACCACCTGGACGTCGTTATAGAAGCCGTCGGGGAAGAGCGGGCGGATCGGACGATCGATGAGGCGCGATGTCAGCGTCTCCTTCTCGGTCGGACGGCCCTCACGCTTGAAGAAGCCTCCCGGGATACGGCCCGCGGCGTAAGTCTTCTCCACGTAGTTGACGGTTAGCGGGAAGAAATCGCGGCCGGCCGCGGCTTTCTGTTGGGCACACGCGGTCACCAACACCACGGTATCGCCCATCGAGACCCGCACCGCGCCATCGGCCTGACGGGCGACCTCGCCCGTCTCGATGGTGACCGTGTGGGGACCGTATTGAAATGACTTGCTGACAACGCTCAAGGTCGAGCCCTCGGGGAAAAGTGGTACCTACCAAACAAGAAGGCCGCGCAATGCGGCCTTGATGCTGGATCAGCGGCGAAGTCCCAGGCGCTCGACGAGCTCCTGGTACTTCTGCGGTTTGGTGGCCTTGAGATAGTCGAGGAGCTTGCGACGTTGGTTGACGAGTTTGACCAGTCCGCGCCGGGAGGAATGATCGCGCTTGTGCGCCGTGAAGTGCTCGCCGAGGCCGTTGATGCGCTCCGAAAGGAGCGCCACCTGGACCTCCGGGGAGCCGGTATCGGCGGGATCGCGCCGGTATTGCGCCAGAATTCCGCCTTTTTTCTCGCTGCTGAGAGCCATTGCGCCAAAATCCTAAGTGACTGTCTTAAGTGCCTTTTGTGAAGCG
>Ga0157369_10006064_pt1 | contig 14023 bp, 13 predicted proteins | sample C25metaG_FD_113461 | JGI IMG/M metagenome (GOLD analysis project Ga0157369, IMG submission 113461) | Corn rhizosphere microbial communities from Kellogg Biological Station, Michigan, USA - C2-5 metaG | ecosystem: Host-associated > Plants > Roots > Rhizosphere > Soil | place: USA: Michigan...
CGCTGTGCCTGAACTACCCCTCGGTGGACGCCCAGAAGGCGCGCATCGACGCCCATGCCAAGACTGCCCTGACCATGGCCAGCATCCTGTTCGCCGCCGGGGTCTTCACCGGCATCATGCAGGGCAGCGGCATGCTCAAGGCCATGGCCCAGGTGGCGGTGGCGGGCATCCCGGCTGGCCACGGGCAATTGATCCCGGCGGTGGTGGGCTTCCTGTCCATGCCGCTGAGCCTCCTGTTCGATCCGGATTCCTTCTACTTCGGCGTCATGCCGGTGATCGCCGAGGTCGGCCGCAAACTGGGGGTCGATCCGGTGCAGGTGGCTCAGGCCTCGCTGCTCGGCGTGCACACCACCGGCTTCCCGGTCAGCCCCCTGACCCCGGCGACCTTCCTGCTGGTGGGCCTGTGCAAGCTGGACCTGGCCGATCACCAGCGCTTCACCATCCCCTTCCTGTTCGCGGCCTCGGTGCTGATGACCCTGACCGCCCTGCTCCTGGGAGTCTTCTAGATGAGCCGTCTTCTTCGCATCGGCTGCGGCGCCGGCTATTCCGGTGATCGCATCGAACCCGCCGTGGAGCTGGCCGAGCATGGCCGCCTCGACTACCTGGTGTTCGAATGCCTGGCCGAACGCACCATCGCCCTGGCGCAACAGGCGCGGCTGGCCGATCCCGAGGCCGGTTTCGATCCGCTGCTGGAGGCACGGATGCGGCGCATCCTGCCGCTGCTGAATCAGGCGGATCGTCCGCGCCTGCGGGTGATCACCAACATGGGCGCTGCCCATCCCTCCGCCGCGGCGCGCAAGGTCGCGGCCCTGGCGCGAGAGCTGGGCGTCACTGGGCTGAAGATCGCTGCGGTGGCCGGCGACGACGTGCTGGCCCAGCTGCCCGCCGACGCCCTGCTGGACAGCGGCCAGACCCTGGCCGAACTGGGCGACCGGGTGATCTCGGCCAATGCCTACCTGGGGGTGGAAGGCATCGTCCAGGCCCTGGAAGCGAATGCCGATGTCATCATCACCGGCCGGGTAGCCGATCCCTCGCTGTTCCTCGCGCCCCTGGTGCATGAATTCGGCTGGGCGGCGGATGACTGGGAACGTCGCGGGCGCGGCACCTTGGTCGGTCATCTGTTGGAATGCGCCGGTCAGGTCACCGGCGGCTACTTCGCCGATCCCGGTTACAAGAACGTACCCGACCTCGCTCGCCTGGGCTTTCCCCTGGCCGAGGTGGACGCCGAGGGCCAGGCGACCCTCACCAAGGTCGCGGGCTCCGGCGGCTGCGTGACGCCGGCGACCTGCACCGAGCAACTGCTCTATGAAGTACACGACCCGGCGGCCTATCTGACGCCGGACGTCACCGCCGACTTTTCCGGCGTTGCCCTGCAGCAGTCCGCGCCGGACCGGGTCGCGGTCAGCGGGGCCCGGGGCAAGGCGCGACCCGCGCAGCTCAAGGTCTCGGTGGGTTATCGCGACGGCTGGCATGGCGAAGGCCAGCTGTCCTACGCCGGACCGGGCGCCCTGGCCCGCGCCCGCCTGGCGGCTGAGGTGGTGCGCGAGCGTCTGCAACTCTGTGGCGTACCGGTTCAGGAGCTGCGCTGCGAACTGATCGGCTGCGACGCCCTGCACGGCGAGACGCTGGCCGCGCGCGCTACCGGCGAACCCTGGGAGGTCCGCTTGCGGGTGGTCGGGCGCTGCGCTACCCGCGCGGCGGCGGCGCAGATCGGCAACGAGGTGGAAACCCTCTATACCAATGGGCCGGCCGGCGGCGGTGGCGCCACCAAGGCGGTCCGCGAGGTGATCGCCGTGGCCTCGCTGCTGTGGCCGCGTGCGGCCGTCACCCCTACCCTGGAGCTGGAGACGCTGCCATGAAACTGCGCGAGATCGCCCACGTCCGTACCGGCGACAAGGGAGACACTTCGAACATGGCGGTGATCGCCTATCGCCGTGAAGATTTCGAGCGCCTGCGCCGGACGCTGACCGCGGAACGGGTCGCCGCCTGGTTCGCCGACAGCCGACCCGCCGACGCCGCGCCCGTGCGCCGCTATGAGTTGCCCGCCCTGGGCGCGCTGAATTTCGTGCTGCCCGGCGCCCTGCGCGGCGGCGTCACCCGCTCGCTGGCGCTGGATGCCCATGGCAAGGGGCTGGGCGCGGCCTTGCTGGATCTGGAGCTGACGGACTAGCCGCACGGCTCAACCTGGGTGCCGACACCCGCGCCGGGCAGGCGCGTCAGCAGGATGGTGTCCTTGTCGAGCGGGACCTGGGCGCCCTTGCGTCTGAGTTCGTTGATGGCATGCAGCAGGATCAGATTCACCTGTTCGACCTCGCGCATGTCGTCCGCCTTGAGCAGCCGCGACACCCGCACATTGTGATCGGTCTCGATGAGCGTGATCAGCAGGCCGTCACTGCGCCGCTCCAGCTCATGGCGCACGGGTGGATCGAGTTGGGCCAAGCGTTCATGCAACCTGTTCATCTGCAGGCTCCCGAAGGAACGTTACCCACTTGAGGCTAGCCGCCGCGGTAGAGAACGCAAGGCGTCCGTGTCGCTGTGTCATACCAGGGTCAGGAGAGGGTGCACCGCGGCCAAGAAGCGGCTGAGGTCTGTCACGAAGCTGCCATCAGTATCCGGCAGGCTGGGCCTCCTGACCGCCACGTCGTGGCAGAGGCCGATCCATGGATACCCGCCCCGCCCTCCGCCACCGCACCCCGGCAGTCTCTCCTTCGACGCGCGCGGCCTTGTCTGCCAGGACGGCCTGCCATCGTCACGCCGAGGCGCATGGTCAACGCATCGCCCTGGCCACCCGGCATCTGATAGCGCTCGGGCATCTGCAGATCCTCTTGGTGACAGCCCGGCAACGGTCGGTCGCCGAGGCCGACGCCGAATTACAGGCACATTGCCAGGTCATGCTGGCGGAGGGGCTGCCACTGCTGCCGCGTCTGGAGCTCGACCTGGCGGCTCCCCCATACGGGCCGGAGCTTGCCGCCAGCCTGGCCGGCATCGCCCCGACCGCCCTGCTCTGCACCCAGCCGGCCCTGGCCAGGGCGCTGCAGACCGCCCTTGCGTCCCAGGGAGAGCTGACCATTATGGGTCCCGAAACACGGGATGGGGCGCGGTACGCATCCTGGCACTAGCTCGGACGGTCACCTTTCAGAAATTCGTACCCCGTACGCCCTGCCCCGCCTGATCGGGCTGCTGCAGGTTGCCCGAAGTAGCGGTCTTGACCGGGTTCCAGTCGATCTCGGCGCGCTGCACCGCATCGGCGGTGAAGCGTTCATTGAGTTCCGGCGCCAGGCGATGGCCCCAGTAGGCCAGCTTCGCCTTGTAGCCTACGGTGATTTCCTTTTGCGGTTGCACCAGCGCCTTGACGATGGCCTGCACCGCCTTGTCCGGTGCGTCCTTGGTCGGCAGATCGGGACGGTGGCCGGTATAGGTGGCCGCATGGCCCCAGATCGGCGTATCCAGCGCCCAGGGCAGCACCGTCGACAGCTGAATGTTGGGCTGGCGTCCACGCCGCAGTTCCTGCTGGAGCACCCGGCCAAGGCTGAGCACCGCGGCCTTGGACGCCGAATAGGAGGCCTGATAGGCGTGGGGGATCTCGCCGTCGACCGACGCCACATTGACCAGCCGGCCATAGCCCTGGCGACGGAAGCGCTGCAGGGCCAGGTGAGTGCCAATGACCACGCCTTTCACATTGGTATCCAGCAGACGCAGATGATCGTCCAGCGGGATCTCCTCGAAGCGGCCCACGGCCACGACACCGGCATTGTTGATCCAGCCGTCGATGCGACCGAAGCGCTGCTCGGCCTGCTCGGCCAGGGCAGTCATCTGCGCCATGTCGGCGACATCGGTGGGTACTGCCAGGGCGGCCACGCCCAGGGCCTGGACCTCGACCGCCAGGGCTTCCAGCGCCTCGCTGCGCCGCGCGGCCAGCACCAGATTGGCACCGTGCCGGGCCAGCGCCAGAGCCACGCCACGACCGACACCACTGGAGGCGCCGGTGACGACGATGGTCCGGCCGCTCAGTTGCGGGTGATCAGGCCGCCCGGAACGCCGGGGCGAGGTGCGGTTCAACAGGGCCAGGGCGGCAGGCAGGGCAAGGAGCAGTGGCAGGGTACGCATCAGGGATCTTCCTCGGTTCTGTGTCTGAGGTGTGACCCATGGCCGACCGCACTGACGTCCCGCCTGGGACGACCGGGGCCCGGCGCGCCGACGGCAAGCGCTTCGCTTGATCGCCGGGATCGCCGCGCCAGGGCAGCCGCCGTGCCCCACGACCGTTCGGCGGAAGAGCTCAGTCTTCGGTCTGGCGATGCGGCATGACGATGCCGTGCAGCTTGAGCCGCCGATAGAGGGTGGCCCGGGAAACACCCAGGGCACGGGCGGCGGGGATGGCCTTCCAGCGGTGCCGCACCAGGGCCGCCAGGATCGACCGTCGCTCCGGGCTGTCGACCTGGGGCTCAGGTTCGGTGAGCAACGCGCGTCCGGGGCGCAGGCTGGCCGGCAGGTGATCGAGGGTGATGCGGGCACCGTCGCACAGGGCGCAGGCGTAACGCAGCGCGTTGCGCAACTCGCGCACGTTGCCCGGCCAGTCATGTGCCAGGATGGCCTCCTGCGCCTGGGGCGTCAGCGCCGGCGCAGGACGCTCGCCGCCTTCCTCTTCGAGCAGCCGCCGCGCCAGCGCCAGGCGGTCGGCACGTTCGCGCAGTGGTGGCAGCTGGAAGACGGCGCCATTGAGGCGATAGAACAGGTCTTCGCGAAACAGTCCGGCGGCGACCCGCGCCTGGAGGTCGCGGTGGGTGGCGCAGACCAGCCGTACATCGACCCGCCGCGCCTGGGCGCTGCCCACCGGCAGCACTTCACCCTCGGCCAGCACCCGCAGCAGGCGCGTCTGCAGGGCCAGGGGCATGTCGCCGATCTCGTCGAGAAACAGGGTGCCGCCATCGGCCGCCACGATCAGGCCGTCGCGACCCTGGCGCTGGGCGCCGGTAAAGGCCCCCGCGGCATGACCGAACAATTCGCTCTCGATCAGGCTTTCCGGCAGCGCTGCGCAATTGAGGGCGATGAAGGGCCGCGCGCTGCGATCGCCGCCCTGGTGCAGGCCGCGGGCAAAGACCTCCTTGCCGGTGCCGGTCTCCCCGGTCACCAGGATCGGCAGGCCGTGGCGATAGAGCCGCAGGGCGGTCCCCAGCGCCTGGCTGACCTGCGGCTCCTGTTCGTCTTCGGTCTCCAGGGCTTCGCGCACCAGGGGAATCACCACACCCGTGCGCGGCCGCGGCGCCCGGACCCGGGCGTGGAACTGCGCCTCGCCCAGGCGCAGGGGTTCAGGATCGTCCTCCTTTAAACGGGCCGAGGCGTCGCGACCGAACAACTCGTCAAGGCGCTGCGGCAGGTAGCCCAGCTGATTGAGGCAGAGTTGCCGGGCCGGACGATTCAGACCGGTCAGGCGGCCATTCGAATCCCAGGCCAGCAGGAATTCCGGCTGGGTGTCGAGATAACTGGCCTGGGCATGGCCGCAGAGCACCCAGTCGCCCCGGGCGCTGTGCATGAAGTAGGCATTCTCGATGCGCTGGGCGCTGTCGCGGGTGAATTGCTGGATCAGCAGCTGGCTGCGCCGGTCGTCCGGCGAGCGGGGTGCCGAGACGTCCAGCACCCCGAGCAACTCGCCACCCGGGGCGAACACCGGCGCGGCGGTGCAGGTCAGGCCGGTGAAGGCCACGCGGAAGTGATCGGCCTTGTGCACCGTGACTGGCGCCCGGTCGGTCAGTACCGCGGCCACGCCGCAGGTACCCTCCTCCTGCTCGGACCAGCAGGTACCCAGGTAGAGCCCGGCGCGGCGGCATTCGTCGTCGAGCCGGTCGCTGACCCGGTAATCCAGGGTATGGCCCTGGGCGTCGGCCAGCAGCACACAGTAGTCGGCCGCCTCGACCCGCGCATGCAGGGCGCCCAGTTCGCCATCGGCGACGCGCAGGAAGTCTTCCGCCGCCTGCTGGTGCTGGCGCAATTCGTAGCGCGAAAGGATGCGCGGCCCCCGCAGAGAGCCCGGGTCGAGCTGATATTGCTCGAAGGAACGGCGCCAGGAATCGAGGATGCGCCCGGGCGGACTGGCCGCGCGCAAGGGCGCGCGCAGGGCCTGGTCGATGGCGCGGGCGTGATAGCGGGCCTGGGTAGACAGCATGGACGTCTCTCCCTGAATTCCGGTCATGGCATGGAAGGCCGGTCATTGTTCTGCCCTTCATTTAGCGCCCCCTGGCCCCGGCCTGCAAGTCCGCCGCGTCGTGAGACGAATCGTCTCAGCGTCTCGCCCTCCCGTCGCAGGCGTGAGACGCCCCGGCGCGCGGAGTCGCCCCTCCTACGACCAGTCGCCTCCATTCAAACCCGCGCCCTGCCTGCACTGCAGCGGATTCATCACGGTTTGGCACCGGCCTTGCTCAGGGCTCTGCGAGGCGCCTATCACAACGACAAGAGGGCCAGACCCATGAGCGCACCCTGGCATCACCGCACGGCTGCCCTGACCACCGGCCCGTGCCTCGGAGCTCAGCCATGCCCGTAACCGTCGGCATCCTGCCCAACCCGGCCTCGGGCCGTGACCTGCGCCGGCTGACCGGCAACGCCGCCCTGACCTCCAGCACCGACAAGGCCGGGGTGGTGATGCGCCTGCTGGCGGCCTTTGGCGCCACCGGCGTAGAGCGGGTGCTGCTGCCGCCGGACATGACCGGCATCGCGGCCGCCGTGCTCAAGGCCAGCGGCAGTCGCCAGGCCCGCGAGCAGCGCTGGCCGGAGCTTAGGTTTCTCAACCTGCCGCTGACCCAGACCGTGGACGACACCCGGCGCGCCGCGCGGCTGTTGCTGGCCCAGGGCGCGGCGGTGATCGCCGTGCTCGGCGGCGACGGCACCCACAAGGCGGTGGCCGCCGAGGTGGGCGACCTGCCGCTGCTGACCCTGTCCACCGGCACCAACAATGCCTTTCCCGAATTGCGCGAGGCCACCAGCGCCGGCCTGGCCGGTGGCCTGGTGGCGAGCGGCCGCATCGACCCGGCGCTGGCGCTGCGGCGCAACAAGCGGCTGCGGGTGGAAGTGCCGGAACGCGACATCCGCGACTGGGCGCTGGTGGACGTGGCGGTCTGTCGCCAGACCTATCTCGGTGCCCGCGCGGTGACCCGGGTGGAGGATCTCGCGGAAGTCTTCACCACTTTCGCCGAGCCCTGGGCCATCGGCCTGTCGGCCCTCTGCGGTCTCTGGCACCCCGTCGCGCGCAGCGCTCCCCATGGCGGCTGGGTGCGACTGGAGCCGGAAGCCCCGGCGCAACTGACCGTTCCCCTCGCCCCCGGCGTGCTGGCCCAGGCCGGCATCGCCGCCAGTGGCCTGCTGCTGCCCGGCGAACCCCGGATGCTGTCGCTGGCCACCGGCACCCTGGCGCTGGACGGCGAGCGGGAAATCGAATTCGGCCCCGAGGAGCGTCCGCAGGTGACGCTGGACCTCGACGGCCCCCTGAGCATCGACGTGGAGCGGGTACTGGAGCTGGCGGCGCAGCAGCGCCTGCTGGTCCGCCGCCTGCCCGCGTCGGCCCTCGGCAATCCTGGAGAACAATAAGATGAGCGAGACCGTAAGCGTCGAAAACCTGAGCCATGCCTACCGGGTGATGCGCACCATCCGCGTCTTCGAAGAGCGGCTGCACGTGGAATTCGCCACCGGCGAGATTCCCGGCTTCGTCCACCTCTATGCCGGCGAGGAGGCCTCGGCCGCCGGTGTCATGGCTCACCTGGGCCACGAGGACAGCATCGCCTCCACCCACCGCGGCCACGGCCATTGCATCGCCAAGGGCGTGGACGTCTACGGCATGATGGCCGAGATCTACGGCAAGAAGACCGGGGTCTGCCAGGGCAAGGGTGGCTCCATGCACATCGCCGACCTGGAAAAGGGCATGCTCGGTGCCAACGGCATCGTCGGGGCCGGCGCCCCGCTGGCCGCCGGCGCCGCCCTGGCCGCCAAGCTCAAGGGCAGCGACGCCGTTGCCGTGGCCTTCTTCGGTGACGGCGGCTCCAACGAGGGTGCGGTGTTCGAGGCCATGAATCTGGCCTCGGTGTGGAATCTGCCGTGCATCTTCGTCGCCGAGAACAACGGCTACGCCGAGGCCACCGCCTCGAACTGGTCGGTGGCCTGCGACCACATCGCCGATCGCGCAGCCGGCTTCGGCATGCCCGGGGTGACGGTGGACGGCTTCGACTTCTTCGCCGTCCATGAAGCCGCCGCGGCCGCCGTGGCCCGCGCCCGGGCCGGCGAAGGCCCCTCGCTGATCGAGGTGAAGTTCACCCGCTACTTCGGCCACTTCGAGGGCGACGCCCAGACCTATCGCGATCCCAACGAGGTCAAGCAGGCCCGGGAGCAGCGCGACTGCCTGATGCAATTCCGCGAGCGGGTGACGCGCTCCGGCCAACTCCAGCCCGCCCTGCTCGACAGCATCGACCAGGAGGTGGAACAGCTCATCGAAGACGCCGTGCGCAAGGCCAAGGCCGATCCCAAGCCCGGCCCGGAAGACCTGCTCACCGACGTCTACGTCACCTACGCCTGATCGGAAAACAACAAGGAGCGCCACCATGGCCAGAAAGATCAGCTACCAGCAAGCCATCAACGAAGCCCTGGAACAGGAGATGCGCCGCGACCCCACCGTCTTCCTCATGGGCGAAGACAACGCCGGCGGTGCCGGCGCGCCTGGCGAGCAGGACGCCTGGGGCGGCGTGCTCGGGGTCACCAAGGGCCTCTACCACAAGTTTCCCGGGCGGGTGCTGGACACCCCGCTGTCGGAGCTCGGCTACGTCGGCGCGGCGGTGGGCGCCGCCGCCCGCGGCACCCGCCCGGTGTGCGAACTGATGTTCGTCGACTTCGCCGGCTGCTGCCTGGACCAGATCCTCAACCAGGCGGCCAAATTCCGCTACATGTTCGGCGGCAAGGCGGTCACCCCACTGGTGCTGCGGACCATGGTCGGCGCGGGCCTCCGCGCCGCCGCCCAGCATTCGCAGATGCTCACCTCCTGGTGGACCCATATCCCCGGCCTCAAGGTGGTCTGCCCGGCCACCCCCTATGATGCCAAGGGCCTGCTGATCCAGGCCATCCGCGACAATGACCCGGTGATCTTCTGCGAGCACAAGCTGCTCTACGGGATGCAGGGCGAGGTGCCAGAGGAGTCCTACGCCATCCCCTTCGGCGAGGCCAGCTTCCTGCGTGAGGGCGACGACGTCAGCCTCATCACCTACGGCCGCATGGTGCACCTGGCCATGGAGGCTGCCAGCAATCTGGCGCGCCAGGGCGTCTCCTGCGAGGTGCTGGACCTGCGTACCACCAGCCCGCTGGATCGCGACAGCATCCTGGAAAGCGTCGAGAAGACCGGCCGCGCGGTGGTCATCGACGAGGCCAATCCGCGCTGCTCGGTGGCCACCGACATCGCCGCCCTGCTTGCCGAGCACGCCTTCGACGACCTGCGCGCCCCGGTACAGCTGGTCACGGCGCCGCACACCCCGGTGCCCTTCTCCGATGCGCTGGAAGACCTCTATATCCCCGACGCGGCCAAGATCGAGCGCGCCGTGCTGAAGATCACCCAAGGGAGGCAGGCCGCATGAGCCAGATCCATACCCTGACCATGCCCAAGTGGGGCCTGTCCATGAGCGAAGGTCGGGTCAACGCCTGGCTCAAGACCGAAGGCGACAGCATCACCAAGGGCGACGAGGTGCTCGATGTCGAGACCGACAAGATCAGCAGCAGCGTCGAGGCGCCCTTCTCCGGCACCCTGCGCCGCTGCCTGGCCCGCGAGGACGAGACCCTTGCGGTAGGCGCCCTGCTGGCCATCGTGGTGGAAGGCGAGGCCAGCGACGAAGAGATCGAGGCGGTGATCGCGCGCTTCCAGGAGGAGTTCGTGCCTGGTGGCGAAGACGCCGCCGATGCCGGTCCCCAGGCCCAGCGCATCGAACTCGACGGCCGGCCGCTGCGCTATCTGGAGCGCGGTGCAGGCGGCCTGCCGCTGGTGCTGATCCACGGCTTTTCCGGCGATCTGGACAACTGGCTGTTCAACCACGAGGCGCTGGCCGCCGGGCGCCGGGTGATCGCCCTGGACCTGCCGGGTCACGGCCAGTCCGGCAAGACGCTCGCCACGGCGGATCTCGCCGAGCTGGGCGCCGCCGTGCTGGCTCTGCTCGACCATCTGGACATCCCCCGCGCCGTGCTCGTCGGCCACTCCATGGGTGGCGCCGTGGCCCTGCAACTGGCGCAGACGGCGCCGCAGCGGGTCGCCGGCCTGGTCCTGATCGGCAGTGCGGGACTGGGCCGGGACATCAATGGCGCCTACCTGGAAGGCTTCGTCGCCGCCACCAGCCGCAACCAGCTCAAGGGACCGGTCAGCCTGCTGTTCAGCGATCCCGGGCTGGTCACCCGGCCACTGCTGGAAGACCTGCTCAAGTACAAGCGCCTGGAAGGCGTGGACCAGGCTCTGAAGCGACTGGCCGGCACGCTCTTCCCCAATGGCCAGCAGGCCCAGGTGCTGCGCCAGGCACTCGACGGCGATCTGCCCGCCCTGGTGATCTGGGGCAAGGCCGACGCCATCATTCCGGTCCAGCATGCCGAAGGCCTGCCCGGAACCGTCCAGGTCGAGATCCTGGAAGGCCAGGGCCATATGGTGCAGATGGAGGCCGCGGACCGGGTCAATGTCCTGATCCAGGCCTTCCTGCCCCGCTGCGAACGCTAGAGGAGCCTCACGATGAAAGCAGCCCGTTTCCATGCCGCCCGCGACATCCGGGTGGAAGACGTCCCAGCCCCCGGCGAGCCGGGTCCTACCCAGGTCCTGGTGAAAAACCAGTTCTGCGGCATCTGCGGTACCGACCTGCACGAGTACCTTGGCGGTCCCATCTTCATTCCTACCGCGCCGCACAGCTACACCGGCGGTAAGGTGCCGCAGATCCTCGGCCACGAGTATTCCGGCGTAGTGGAGGCCGTGGGCAGCGAGGTGACGTCGGTGAAACCCGGTGACCGGGTCTCCATCCAGCCCATGGTCTCGCCACGGGACGACTACTATGGCCGCCGCGGCCAGTACCAGCTCAGCGAACAGCTGGCCATCATCGGCCTGTCCCATCCCTGGGGCGGGATGGCCGAGTACTCCCTGGTGGAGGACTACAACGCCATCCCCATGCCGGACGATCTCAGCACCGAGCACGCGGCGCTGATCGAACCCACGGCGGTGACCGTCTATGCCACTCACCGGGGCGGCGTGAAGCCCGGCGACAGCGTGCTGGTGGCCGGTGCCGGGCCCATCGGCCAGCTGCAGGTCATGGCTGCCCGCGCGGCGGGTGCCACGCGGATCTTCCTGGTGGACCTCAACGACAACCGCCTGGAGATGGCCCACCGCCTGGTGGAGGGGCTCATCACCCTGAATCCCGGCAGCACCGATGTGCTGCGCGAGGTGCGTGCCCGCACCGCCGGGGGCGTGGGGGTGGATGTGGCCTTCGAATGCGTGGGCGCCGAGGCACCGCTGGGGCTGTGCCTGGAGGCGGTCCGCCGCCAGGGCGTGGTGGTCCAGGTGGGGATGCAGGGCAAGCCCCCGGCGCTGGATGGCTTCACCCTGACCTACAAGGACGTCGACCTGCGCGGCTCCTGGTGCTACTCGACCCTGATGTGGCCTCAGGTGGCAGCCCTGATCGCCAGCGGCCAACTGCCGGCCGAGAAAGTCGTGACCCGCCACATCGCGCTGGACGACGTGGTGGAACAGGGCTTCGAAGCCTTGCTGGACAAGGCCGGGACCCAGCTGAAGATCCTGATCGAGCTCTAGGGCTTGCCCACGCGGTTGGCGGGGGCCGCCGCGTGGGCTTTTTGCCTTACTGGAAGCTCGTCGCGGCAAAGCTGGGACTCGCCAGGAGCCGCTGGTGAAAGGCCACCAGCCGCAGGTGCGCGGACCAGTCGATTTCCGGCAGCCGAAAGCTCAGGTAGTCGAGCCCGACCGCTACCAGGTAGTGGCTGAAATCAAGGTCCTCTGCATCCAGGGTGGAAGACTGGTCCAGGCGCGCCAGCAGGCGCCCGATGGCCGCCAGCCGGCGAGCGCCCAGCACCGATTCATCCTGGGCCGCACCGCCCTGCTTGCGGGCGATCACCGTGCCGAAGGCGGCGTCGATCAGGCCCTGGCCCAGGCCGGCCAATTGCAGGCGTTCGGCCGCAAGCGGGTTGCCGCCGCCCAGCTGGTGCAAATGGATGCAGATCAGCAGAGTCTCGCCGAGGGTCACACCCTCATCGGTGATCAGCACCGGCACCTTGTTGGCCGGATTGGCGGCCAACAGCTGCGCGTCCTCGTTCCAGGGGTCGCTCCACACCAGCGCCAGTCGCTCGCCAAAGCCGGCTTCCAAAGCGGTGACGCGCGCGGCGCGGGCATAGGGCGAGGTCTGGTTCAGCAGCAGTTGCATGGCGGACTCCGGGACACGGGCGGGTAATAGCAGCGCCCGCCAGTGTAGCCGTTGGCGTACGCCTTCAGTGCGACCGGGTTACCGTAAGGACCACGGCGGCGATACGATCGGTATGGGCGTAGACCCCTGCCTCCAACTCTTCGCCGAAGACATCCGGATCCAGCTCGCGATAGCGCCAAGCCACGTCCTGGCCATCCAGGCGGGTGCGGACTGCTTCGAGGAATGGATCACGGCCATCGACCATGGCAACGCCGGTATAGAGCAGCAGGGTGCCGCCCGGCGCCAGGCGCTGCAGCGCCGTGTCCAGGATGGCCAGGGACAGACCGGCCCCCAGGGGACCGCCACCATGGCGATAGGCACGCTCGCCGGGATCGACCAGATAGGGCGGATTGGACAGGATGAAATCGAAGTCGCCCACCACATCGTTCAGTAGGTTGCTATAGCACGCGCTGACATTGTCGGCCCCGGCCAGCTCGGCGTTGGTCCGGGTCAGGGCCAGGGCGCGCTCGTTGATGTCCACCGCCAGCACCTCGGCATCGGGCCGCGCCAGGGCGACCAGGATGGCGCCGGGACCGGCACCGCTGCCGATGTCCACGGCGCGGCGGATGTCACCGGTCTCGAAGCGCAGCTGGGCTTCCAGGGCATTGGCATAGCGATAGGTGTCGGGGCCAAAGAACACCGCATCGGCGTCCTCGGTGGGATAGGCGGAATGCACGAACAACTGGTCGCCCAGGCTCGACACCCGCACCCGGCTGCGCCAGCCACTCGGCACCGCGGTCAGCAGCTCGGCGGCCGCCAGTATGGCGACCAGAGAACCGGGCAGCAGCTCGGGGGAAAACGGCCGGCTCCAGCCGAAGATGCCCTGCAGATCCCGCGCCCAGGCGTTGCCTGGCCGGGCATTGACCCGCGCGTGGGAGGCCGGGGTGGGCGTGATGAAGTGATAGTCCGCTGCGCGCAGCGTTTCGATCAGCAGTTTCAGGGCAGCGGCCGCGGCAAGGCTGGTCGCGGTGCGTTCGGGATGTTCCATGGCCGTCACGGGTGGTTCCTTCAATGACAGTCGAAATGAAAAAGGACCCTTGCGGGTCCTTGAATAGGGGTCAGTCCAACAGGGAGACGAACAGCCGCGTCGCCAGCAGGCCGGCACGGCTGTGATGGCGCGCCGGTGACAGCTGCTCCACCAGCAGCGCCATGGCGGCGGCGCGACTGGGCTGGCTCGCCAGCCGCTGCTCCAGCGCGACCTCATCACGATCGAAGTCGCTCGCCTGAGCCTTGCTGGCATTGGCCGCCGTACCCTGCTCGGCTTCCAGCGCCGGACACAGGCGCTCCTGCTGACGCTGGCGCGCGCGAAAGCTCACCTCGCGCCGCGGCAACACCGCCACCCGCTCGGCGGCAGCCGGATTCAGGGCACCGCTGTGCACGAAGTCACCGGCGATCCAGTCATGGATCAACTGCTGCTCGTAGGCGGTGAAGACGCCAAACATCTCGGCACGCTCGCCCTGAATCAGCCGCCAGAAGCGGCTGTTGACCGGGTCCTCGTGACGCTTGATCCAGCCCTGCTCCTGCATCACCCGGAGGAAGTCGGGAATCTGCGCCGGAGCGCATAG
>Ga0157369_10006065_pt1 | contig 14022 bp, 9 predicted proteins | sample C25metaG_FD_113461 | JGI IMG/M metagenome (GOLD analysis project Ga0157369, IMG submission 113461) | Corn rhizosphere microbial communities from Kellogg Biological Station, Michigan, USA - C2-5 metaG | ecosystem: Host-associated > Plants > Roots > Rhizosphere > Soil | place: USA: Michigan...
ACTTCAGGGACAGCTCGCCCATGAGACGCTGTATCCTCTTGTGGTTGATTCTGTCGCCCTGGCACCGAATGGCAGCCGTGATCCGACGATACCCATAGCGGCCCTTGTGCCGCTCAAAGAGCGCACGGATACGTTCCTTCAGGCTCGCATATTTGTCCCCGGCCTGCAGTACCTTCTGCTGGTAATAGAAAGTGCTGCGCGCCAAGCCGGCCACTTTAAGGACGGCTGCGAGGGGGTAACGCTGCCTTAGTTCAAGCACGATTTGCGCTTTTTCTGCCGCGCTGCTTTCGTCTTCGCTTGAACCAAGGCGTCGAGCTTTTTTAGATATTCGTTCTCCATGCGCAGCTGCTCCACTTCCGCAAGCAGATCCTCGCGGCTGCGGTCTTCATCCGCAGCCGGTTTCTTTTTTGATGTCGACGGTTTCGGCATTCTGAGGGTAGAAGTTGCAGGCCGTGAACGTCCCGCGGCCAAACTGCCGTCATCATACTGCCGCTCCCACACTGCGATGATATTGAAATTGCGAACGTTCGCGAGCGCCGCGACCTGACGGAATGAAAGGCCTTCCCTCCGCATCCGCTCCACAACTGCACCCTTGAATTCAGCGCTATATCGCACGCGGCTGGTTCTTGTGCGCAGACCTTCCTCGCCGTGCGCTTGATATGCCGCTATCCATTTCCGAAGTGACGAAACGTCCACGTTGTGGCGGGCCGCAACTCTCTTTAGCCCGGCATGGCCGGCGCAGTAATCCTGCCTTGCCGACAGTTTCTTCTTCTCGCTGTATTTCACCAAAAACACCCGAAAAAGGGTGTCCAACTTCGTGGGGTCAGTTCAATTTAAGTGGATACGATGCTCCCAATACCTTCAACGCAATTCAAGACGGGATGGCCAGGCGCTTACGCCTATCGGGCATATGCACTGTGTGTTCGAACGCCATTAGCGTCAGTGGGCATCGAAGAAAAGACGAGGACGTAGATGGTACGCGACCAACGCTCAATTCCGGCGAAACAGGCGCTGAACGGCCGTCACCGCTCGCCAAGCAATCGATTGTTCGATCCTGTCGAGCTCGTCGTTCGAACTGTCGAGACGTTCGATCAGATCCGCCACGAGGCGACTCTGAAATTCGGTGTCCTTTGCACGATCGAGCTGCATCGCCCGACGCTCGGTTTCCAGTTGTGCGTTCAGGCTCTGGACCTTGTCCTTCAGCTGGATATTCAATTCGCGATCTCGACGCAACGCCTCTTCCAGCATTCGGCTGCGCGTCTTAGCCGATTCAAGTGCGCCTTTCATGCGCTTCAGTTCGCGGAACAGGGTCGTCCGATCGATGGTCGCGTGAGCGGGAAAACAAATCGGCGCTCCGACCCGTTTTTCGCTCGCCGCGGCCCCTTCCAATTCCGCGCCCACCCGCACGAGGTCGACACGCGCAACCGAACTGTGGGCGGCGAGCGCTGTTTCCCGTGTGAAGCCGTCGCCGAGCACTGGCTTTAGTTGCTCGTACAAGTAGTTGCCGTCCTCGATAAAGCGCGGGAAATCCAAGAAAACAATCGGAATGTCGTGCTTCACCAGCGTATGGATGACTTGGTGGAAGCCCAGCGCGAGAATCCGCGCCTGATCGACGGGGTTCAGCGAATACACCAGCCCGCCCGGAGTCGTTCCCCACGTCTCCCAACGCGTATGCTCTTCGGTTAACCCATCGTTCGCGAGGCGGGCGCGCATTTCCAGCATCACGCGGCTCGTCGCAGCTTCGACGATGTCTCGCATTGCGACGATCACCGCATCAATGACAACGCCCTTTTGCTCGACCAGGCGATCGATAAACTCATAGAGCCATGGCGTTTTGATCACGTAAGGAAGATCGGAATCATCGCCAATCGGCAAGTCTTCGAGCCCAGCGTTTGCGTGCTCTTCCAGTTGTTCGTTCGGATACCGCGAACTGTGGGTATCCAGGCCGCATGCGCTCAGGTACTGCACCATGAACGTCGTGCCCGCCCGACCGGTTCCCCCCAAGAGCAGATGATGTCTGGCCGGTCGATCGCTCACTTGCGTCTCCCGCGCGTGCGTTTTTGCATCATGAGGAAGATCCGGCGTCGGCTCCGACGGCGGCGCAACCGGTTCAGCCGGCGTCTGCGGCTCCAATTGGCCGAGGTAGATCGTTTGATTCGGATATCGCCCTTCCCGAGCGCCGTGATCACGATAGTGATCCGTCGCTTCGGCCGCTGACATGTTTGCCAAGTCCGGGTACAAGCCGCGATAGAAGTCGGGATCGAATTGTTCGTTGCTGGAATCGCGCATTTTTTAAATCCGCGCCGACCGCACCGCCAACGCGCTGAGACAATATATGATTCGATACATGGAGTGCGGATGGTAGCGAGGCTAGCGCAAAAGATCTAGCATCCTGCGGCGATTTCTGAAGCGTCGCACTACAAATATTCGTAACGGTATAGAAATGTCCATAGTTAGAAAAGGTGCCCCTCGGGTTGCCGAAGTGGTCGTCCACGACCCTAGGCCACAAGTTACAATTAGGTAGCGCGACGCGCGACTGTCCGCAGCAGAGAATCGAAGACATCATAATCATCAGCTCTGTCATGAGCGGGAATGTGCGGCCGCGGGCCGGGGCCGGGCCGTCGCAGCGTCATTCCTGCATCGCGCTTTGGCAGCGCCTGTCGAATTCCCACCCCCCTCAGCCTCACCTAGATGCCGCTCACGTCAATTGATATCGCATTCGGCTCGTTACTCTCTGTCGTTGTTGCGCTCGTCGTCGCACAGCTGGTGTATCGCTTTTCCGGCTTTTATACAAGCGCGATCGATCGTGAAATCGCGTCGTCGCGCTTTCACGCAATCGATGGTCTGCGCGGGTTTCTCGCGATAGGCGTCGTGCTGCATCACATCTACATCAATCACCACTTTTTCCTGACCGGCCAATGGGAATTGACGCCGTCGCGGTTTACCACGTTTCTTGGTCGGGGCTCTGTAGGAATGTTTTTCATGATCACGGCCTTCCTTTTCTGGGGTCGAATAATTGAAAGGAAGGAGCGCTTCGATGCCGCGCGCTTCTACCAGAATCGAGTCCGCCGCCTCGTTCCCATGTATCTGGTGAGCGCTGGTCTCGTGGTGGTCACGGCCATGGCACTGAGCCATTTCCATCTCAACGTGCCGCTTTCCGAGTTAACGGCGCAGATAACGTCATGGCTGCTTTTCACGTTCCCCGGTGTGCCGCCAATCAACGGCTTTACGCAAACGGCCCTAATCAACACCGTTTTCTGGTCGTTGGTCTACGAGTGGAAGTTCTATCTTGTGCTGCCGATGATCGGCGCACTCGCGGTTCGTTGGGGAATGTGGCCGGTCGGCTTGGCCGCATGCGCGTGCATTTCCCTCTTTTCGCCAATTCAAGTGGAATGGTACTTCGTCGCGGGTTGCGCAGCAGCGATGGCAGTGCGCGTTCCCGCCATTCAGAACCTGTGCCGGAGCACCGTCGCCACGGCGCCGCTCATCGCCTGCATCGCTGCTGTCGTAACTTGGCAACCATTGATCTATTCGCCTGGCGCGGCCGCATTGATGTTCGTGCCGTTCCTTGCTATTTCGGCCGGCAACAGCTTGTTTGGCCTCCTGACCAATAAGGCGGCTCGCCTGCTTGGCTTGCTGAGCTACAGCATCTATTTGCTGCACAATTGGGTGCTCTATCTGGTTGCGCGGTTCGTCAATCACATTGTACTGATCGCGTCAATCTCACACGTGACCTATCTGGGCATCGGCGCCGGCGTGGTTGCCATCACGGTACTGCTCGCCACGCTGACCTATCGGTTCATCGAGTTTCCGCCGATCCGCCTGCCGGGCGCCGCAACCACGGCAGAACGATCGCCGGCAGTCTGAATCCCCAATACATTGCGACGCGGCGGCAATCCCGACCTCAACGGCGAAAATTGTCAGCGCCGCGTGCCTTCAATGTTGGCTGACGGCCGACAACATGGAGAAGAACGCCTGTAACGCAGGCCGATCGACCGTGTAGCCCGTGCAGTAGTCGCGCTCGGGGTATGAAATGCAGGTGAGCGAGTTACACGGCGAACAATTAACGACAGGCCCGAGATTCAGGCAAGGGCTCGTCTGGCTGCGGAACCAGCGTTTCGAGCTCACGTGGTCCGGATGCGTCGATCCGTAGACGCAAATCTGCGGAATGTCCAGAATCGCCGCGAAATGCGATGTCCATGAATCGACGCCGATCAACGCCCGGCCAAGTGCGAGAATCTCCTTCCATTGCGAAGGCATGAAATTCTCGAGGATGGCACCATCCGTGTGAGCGACTCGCCGGTCTGTGGCGGCGCCAATCTGTATGAGCTTGCATCCGGCGAGATGCACTTCCTCTGCCAGTCCGGCCATGATGTGCGGAGGAATCGATTTCAGACTCCACCCGCCAAGCGGGTGCACGAAAACGACGTCCTCGCCAATGGCGTCGACAAGCTCTCGCGCGCGAACACGCTGTTCATCCGTGCTGGTCGGCGGCAAATTGGGCAGGCGCGTTTCCAGCGGCAGCCCCGCCTCTTCCAACATGTATTCAACCAGATTACGGCCTGTCTCCGACAAGCTTCGGCTCGGATGGCAACGCGCGACGCGCGGGGCAGCATCGTGGCGCAACGACACGTACTGGTAAGAGTCCAGCAGCACCGGATAGGTGTTTTCGGCCGCTGCAACCGGCACCGGAACCGACTCGACGTGTATCCCCGCAAACTCTTTTGCCCACGGCACGAGCGCCTCGGCGACATGCAGCCTCACGCGCTTGCCGGCCCCTGCTGCAGCCGCCGCCACCTGAGTAGCGATGATCATGTCGCCGCGATGAAACGGGCACACGATCTCCATCACTTCGCTTTTGTCCCGAACGGCAGATGCCGAGTTCAAATCGATGCGTCGCAAATCGTAGATTGCTTCCCAAGACGGACTGGCGTCGGTGAATTTCGCCAGCGTCGAGCGCGAGTACGCGCAACCACTGCGCACAATATTAACGCCCTTAGCCACCAGCCTTTGCGAAAAGTCCGTCACTGCGAGATTGCTAAGAAAACGTGTATCGAGCAATTGGCCGGAACCGTCAGTCAGCAATGCGCGCGGGCCACCGAATATACCTTCCGAAAACTCATGCACCGGCGCGGTTGGCGGCAGTCTCCCCGGCTGGCGCTTGTTAGCCGTTACAGCGCGCGCGAGCAACGCGGCGCTCTTCTCCTCGTCCAGGACTTCAGCTGACTGGGCACGCACGGGTGCCGGATCGACAGTGATCCAGCGCAGGGCCGCATCCGGGCCGACCGCGCCCGAAACGATCAGCGTGGAACTTTTCTGCTCGAGCTGAGTCTTCAGCAGATACGTAAAACAGCCGTCGAGCGGTAAGTCGTAACGTCCCACGATCCAGACGTTCTCGTGCCGGGTCTCTCGCCAACCTTGCGAGAGCGCCTCGGCAAAACGCAAGTCCTGCAGCGTGTACGTGGCCACCTTGAAACGCGTGAGCGGCAGGCGTCGCCGCCAGGCGGCAACGTGATCGCGGATCGCCACGAGACGAGGCTGTTCCGCCGTCGCATCGACCACGACGATCTCAGCAACGTCCAGCTTTTCCTTGCGAAGCTCATCGACAAAGATCGAGACGTTGTCGAACGGCGCAACGCCAACAATGACGATGGACGTATTGGCCGCGAGCGCGGCCACGTCGGCATCAGCGACGTGCGAACGCTCGTCGAATGCCGTCTGACTATCTTGCACGTGTGCGATAAGGTTTCCAAACCGCGCCGCGTTGCGCACGGCGGAACTGCGCGTCGCGCGCAGCACAAGAGTCAGGCGATCCGCAAGCCGCGGTGCGGTCCTTCTAAGGATGCGTTTCAATCCTCGTTTTGCACTTGCTTTCATGTTTATTGCACCCGCGTATCTGTCACTCTCCAGCGCTTCATCGCGCGCGGAGGAAAGGCAAGGCCGAAGTTTTCCGCTGTAACCGTGAGGTTTGGACTGTAAAACGGATCGTGAGCGATCACGTCACCCCAGCGTGCCAGCATGTACGCACGCTCGCGCGCATCGCGCTCTATCTGCGCTGCTGAAAGATTCGCGCCGCGCGAAATCGATTCGAGGTGATACAGCTCTGCGAACGGAGTAAAGACGATGTCGTGGCCGGCCTCGCGAATCTTCAGGCACAGGTCGACGTCGTTATAGCCGACCGTTAGATTGACCTCATCGAAACCGCCCACCTGCTCGAACACCTCTTTACGCGCCAGCATGCAGGCTGCCGTGACGGCCGTCATGTTCTGCACCAGCATGGGACGGCCAAAGTAACCGATCGCATTGCGCGGGAAATGACGATGTCCGTGCGCGGCCACACCGTATAGACCGAGCACCACCCCAGCGTGTTGGATTGTATCGTCGGCGTAGTACAGCTTTGCGCCGACCGCACCGACGTTCGGCTGGGCCAGTTGAGTGACCATTTCCAGCAACCAATCGGGATGGATTATCTCGATATCGTTGTTGATGAAACCAATCACCGAACCCGTCGAAATGGCCGCGGCCGCGTTATTCAACGCCGAGAAGTTGAAGGCGCCCGGCACACGCAGCACCTTCACGCGGGCGTCGCGCTTGATTTCTTCAAAATACTCGAGGGTTTCCGCTTCTTCGCTGTCATTGTCGACCACGATGATTTCGAGATTCTCATAGTTCGTCTCATGCATCAGCCCGTCAACTGCGGCCCGCAGCACGCCGAGACGGTCGCGCGTCGGCACGATAACGGAGACACGCGGCAGCTCAGCCGGCGGCTGGCGCTTGATACGCCACCAGCCCGGGAAACTGTCTATACCGACCACCACCGACGTGGGTTCGACATCCGCGAAATACTCGACCATTGCGCGGTGTGCGGTGTCGATCGATGCATCGGGATTATCGGTCGAGAAGCTTGTCACCCCCGGGAAAATGCGCCAGTGATACAGCACGTGCGGAATGTGCCGGATTCGCCGGCCATTCGTGTGCTTGAGGAAACGCAGCGCGAAATCGTAGTCCTGACTGCCTTCAAAGCCCATGCGGAAACCACCGATATGCCGCACGATCGACGTCCGGTACACGCCAAGGTGCGCGATGAAATTCTGCGAGTAGAACAACTCGCGATTCCAGTCGGTCTTGAAGTGCGGATCGTGACGCTGGTCGTTCTCGTCGATCTTGTCCTCGTCCGTGTAGATGAGATCGACGTCCGGATGACGGTTGATTTCGTCGGCCACCATGAAGAGCGCATGCGCGGGAATGGCGTCGTCGTGATCCATCAGCGCGACGAACTCCCCCTTGACGATTTCCAGCGCCGAATTGCTCGACGCCGAAATATGGCCGTTCTTCTCGCGAAACACAACGCGAATCCGCGCGTCCTTGCGCATATATTCTTCCAGCACCGCGCGGACCTCGGGATTCGGCGAGGCGTCGTCGGCAATGCACAACTCCCAGTGCGGATACGTTTGCGCGATGACGCTGTCGAGCGCCTTGCGCAGATATTTGGGACGCGTGTTATAGACGGGCATCACGACGGAAATCAGCAGCTTGTTCGCAAGCGCGTCGGCAAGTTCGCGCAGGCGCACGAGATCCTGTTCGGTCAGCGTGTCGTAGGTCTCTACCCACGCGCGATACTCTCCCTTGTCGTACTTGCCGACAATGCCCGAGCGCACCAGCGTCTTGGCTAGCCGCAGCTTTCCGCCCAAGAGCGCGCGCCAGACCTGCGCACGTTGCGCCGGCGACAACGCCGCATAACCCTGGCGGACCAGACCCAGCCGGCCGATGCTGCGCACGGACACGTCTTTCAGGCTGAAACGGACATCGCGACGATCAGTCGGATCAAAACGCAGCGAACGCACGTCCGGCGGCAACACGATCAAGCGCTTCTCACGTCCCTTGCCGTAGCCTGGCATGGCATACGACGAAACTTGCGCCCCGTCGGGGCCGTGGAAGGCGTAAAGGACCGGGTTCAGGCTCGGCTCGTTCGAATCCATATCGACGGTCAGGACTGCCCAGCCCGGACTCAATCCCGCCCAGTGCGGCGCGACAGCGACCTGTGGATCGGCGCCCGTCGAGATGAAGCCATTGCCGCCCGTCGATTCCATCTCGTGAACGGGCGTGAACGCCGGCGTGCCCGCCGAAGTCATCAAGCGGTAAAGCGCACGCGCGGCGTTGCGTGCGCGCCGCGCCACGCGGCCCACCACTCGGACGGGCGCGGTAATGCGCCAGCTGAACGACTCGCGATAAGCATGCACGGCTGCGTTGAGCTGCTCCACCGAGGCGCCGAGCCGGTTGAGCGAAGCTTCGAGCCCCTGCTTTTCGGCCTGCAAACGCGTCAACTCGGTTCGCTGCGTACGCGCCGCGCTGCGCAGAGAATTCGCCATGGAGTTAGCGCTCTCGAGTTGTGCCGCTTGCGCTTTGATATGCGTTCTTGCCGCCTCCAGCGCTTCCTGTGCCTGAGCGCGGGCTTGTTCGGTGCGCGCATGGGCAGCACGGGCGTCTTCCTCGGCGCCTCGAACCTGGTGGAACGCGGCTTCGAGCGCCGTGCGGCCTTCGCGGAATTCGGCGATTTCGTGGTCGCGCGCAGCAATCGTGGCCTTCAGTTGAGCCACCGCATCGGACTCGCCGATGTCGGTTTCGAACACGCCGGACGCCAGCGCAGGCAGTTCGCCATCGGATGCAACGGCGATGAGATACATTGGTGCGACCAGACCGGTGCCTTGCTCGACGCCGTCCGTCGCCTTGCGGAAGCTTTCGATGCGTCCGTCGTGCTCGGCCAGCAACGCCGATGCGTAGACCACGCGTTGTCCATACATCGCGACATGCTTGAACGAAGCGCGCACCAAGGCCTCGAACTCGGCACGGGTCAACTCCTTGACGTGATATTCGTTGTTAAAGCCGGGGATGTCGGAATAGACCACGCGATCGGGACTCGACATGATCAACAGGCCGCCGGGGCGCAGCACGCGCCGGATTTCCGCCATCATTTCGTCGTGTTGATCGTGATGCTCGATCGTCTCGAAGCTCACCACGACATCGACCGACGCATTATTGACAGGCATTTTCGCCGCCGAGCCCAACCGGTATTGCAGGTTTGGAGCCGCGTGATGGCGCGACGCGTGATCGATCGCTTCCTGGGCGATATCGACGCCGATCACGAAAGCTGCGCTGCGGGCGAGCAGCGAAGACCCATAGCCTTCGCCGCACGCGATATCCAGTACGTCCTTACCTTTGCAAAGCTCAGCGGCACAAAGATACCGGTGCACGTGTTCGAGCTCGATGTTGCCCTTCTGATCTGGGACAAAGCGTTCGCCGGTGAATTTCATAATTCCTTCGCTGATTCCGCTAGAGAGATGCCTAGTCAAACTGACCTATACGCGGCGATTCCGATAATCGGAAGAATTGCCCGCCTTCGATCTCGAGATTTGGGTTGTAGGCCGGGTCACTCACCAGCCTGACGCCCCACCGCTGTCTCATCCATGCCGCCTCGCGATCCAGTCGGGCGGCGCGCGCGCCGGTCCGGTCTGCGCCACGGGAGGCGGACTCGTGGTGATAGAGTTTGGCGTACGGCACGAACACGTTACGATAGCCTTCCATATTTAACTTCAGGCAAAAGTCGACGTCGTTGTACGCGACGCCGAGGTTATCCGCGTCTAGGCCGCCCACCTGTTCAAAGAGCGCCTTCCTGACCACCAGACATGCGCCAGTTACCGCGGAAACCTGTTGCGCCAGCAACGCGCGACCGAAGTAACCCGCTTCTTCACGGCCGAGCAGGTGATGAAGGTGGCCCGCGACGGCGTCGCCCGCGAGCGCGACACCGCCGTGCTGCAAGCGTTCGTTCGGATACCAGAGCGCGGCGCCAACGGCGCCTACGCCTGGCTGCATCGCATAGCCGCAGAGGATTGACAGCCACGCCGGATCGCGCGCGTCGATATCGTTGTTCAACAGGCAAAGCAGGCTGCCGCGCGCCAGCGCCGCCGCCCGATTGTTGAGCGCCGAGTAGTTGAACGGCGAGTCGTCAGGTATCACGCGACAGTTTTCCATCGCTGCGTACTGCGATAACAACGCCAGTGCGCGCGCATCGGTCGAGCCATTGTCGACGATCAGGATTTCGATATTCGCGTAGGCAGTCCGCTGCGTCAGGCTCTCGACGCATTGGGCCAGCAGGTCTGGTTTATCCCGCGTTGGAATGATGACCGACACGAGCGGTTGCGGCTCCGGCACCGGAAAAAGCACACGCAGCATCGACGACGTCGGGCGCAGCCACTCGACGTCGGCAACGCGGCCCGTTCTTTCCAGATGCTCTTTCACTGCGCGCTTCGCGGCCTCGCGAACATAGGGCTTGGCCACCACTTCGCGCGCGGTGCTTTGCTCGCTGATGCGCCAGTGATAAAGCACGTGAGGAATGTGAACGATCGAGGAAGCGTCCAATTTCTCCGCACAACGCAAGACGAGATCGTGATCTTGACTGCCTTCGAATCCCGCCCGAAATCCGCCGACCTCGCGCATCAGCGCCGTCGAAAAAACGCCGAGGTGCGAGAACATATTCTGGCCTAGCATGAGAACAGGGTCCCAATCCGGCTTGAAATACGGTTCTATACGCTCGCCGCCGGGCGTCAGTTTGTCCTCGTCGCTGTACAGCAGCATCGCTTCGGGGTGCAGCTGAAGATAGCGCGCGACCATATACAGTGCGTGTTCGGCGAGGCGGTCATCGTGATCGAGAAGCGCAACGAAGCTGCCCGTCGCCAGCGCGAGTGCGTCGTTGCTGGCCGCGCAGATGTGGCCGTTGACTTCGCGCCGCATCGTCTTGATGCGGGCATCGGCGGCCGCGTATTGCGCGAGAATTCCCGTGACGTGTGGTGCGGTCGAAGCGTCGTCGCAAAGACAGAGTTCCCAGTCGGGATAGATCTGTGCGAGCACGGAATCCAGCATCTCGCGCAGATGCTCCGCCTGCGGATTGAACACCGGCACGATGATGGAAATGCGCGGGCGCGTTGCAAACTGCGCCACTTTTTCGCGCAGCGCAGCACGGGCGGTGGTGTCGATCGTATCGAAACGGGCGATCCACGTCCCGTAATCGTCGGTGTTGGCGGCACGCGAGAGCAGACCGCGCACGCCGCGCAGACCTTGCCGCCGGATCACGCCCATTGCAGCCCGTGCTACCGGCAACACTCCGCCGCGCGAGCGCACAGCCTGATGGGCTGCGCGCCAGACACGGCATGCGGACCCAGGCACGGAACGCCAGCGCATGTCAGCCAACGTGCTGCTCGTATGCAGCGACGACTTCCTCGACCGGGCCGAACGCCCGAACGCGACCGCCGTCCATCCAAAGCGCCTTGTTGCACACGCGGCGGATCTCCGAGTTCGCGTGCATGGCGAGCACGACGATCTCGGCGCGGCTGTGCAGATCGTGCAGACGCTCTTGCGCCTTGTGCATGAATGCTGCGTCGCCCACGCCCATGACTTCGTCGAGCAGCAGAATTTCGGCGTCGACGGCCGTCGACACGGCGAACGCTAGGCGAACCCGCATCCCGCTCGAATATGTACGCAGCGGCAGATCGAGGTAATCGCCCAGTTCGCAGAACTGCACGATGCTTTCGGTCTTCGCCTTAATTTCCGCGTCCGTCATGCCGAGCAGCAGACCGCGCAGACGGATGTTCTGCATGCCGGTCGAGTTGTCGTCCATGCCGAGACTGATGTCGAGCAGCGGCACTATCTTGCCGTTGCTTGCGACCGTACCACGCGTCGGCGCGTAGATGCCCGCCATGGTGCGCAGCAGCGTCGACTTGCCCGCGCCGTTGCGGCCGATCAAACCGATGCGGTCGCCGGCTTCGAAACGCAGGTCCACATTGTCGAGCGCCTTGACGACGACGACGCCGTCGCTGTCCTCCGCGATCGTGTTGCGGCGGCCCATTCGAAGAACCTGCTTCTTGAGCGAGCGGCCCTGCACGTCGTAGATGGGCAGGTCCAGACATGCACCTTTGAGTTCAATAAATGCCACAGTTCTCTCCTAGACCCAATACGGAATGCGTTTGAGATATCGGCCGGTCATAGCCAGCGCGAAAGTCCAACCCGCGACGGCGAGACCGATCGCGACACACCACGTCGTCAGCGAGGGCATCTGCCCAATCAGCGGTGCACGGACCAGTTCAATCAGATGGGCGAGCGGATTCAGTTCGACAATGAATGAGAACCGCTTGAGCGAATCGGGACGATAGATGATCGGTGTCACGTAGAACGCAATCTGGATCAGCGCCGAAATGATCTGTGGCAGATCCCGGAACCGTGCCGACAGCAGACCTACGAGCATCGCCACCCAGAGCGCATTGGCGAGATAAAGCAGCAGCGCCGGAATGAAGACCGGCAGCACGGCCCAGTCCTTCACGCCATAGACGGCGAGCAGGATCAGCACGATGATGAAGTTGTGGGCAAGAATGACGAGGTTGCGCCACATCACCTGGAAGACGTAAATCAGCTTCGGTGTAGCCGCCTGGCGGATATAGGTGGCGCTGTTGATGTAGGCAATGCTGCCTTCCTGCACTGTCTGCGCGAACATCGTCCACATCACGAGGCTGATCGCCAGAAACGGCAGATAGTCGCTCATCTTCTGGCCGAACAGCGAGCCGTACACCACGCCGATCGAGCCGATCATGACGCCCATACTGATGGTCAGCCAGAACGGCCCCACGCGCGAGCGCGCATAGCGCTGACGGATTTCAAGCCAGCCGAGCAACGTCCACAACCGGTAGGACGCGATACTCTGCTTCAGGTCTATAAATATCAAGTTGAACATGACTGTAGTCGAAAGAATTCACCGCCCGCGTAAGCGTGTCTGCTTCGCGAGGTCTATTTGTCAACGCGCGGAATCGAGCGGGCCGCTGCGGCCCCTCAGTCCGTGCCACAAACCAAGCAACGCCATCGCAAGATGGCGTCGGCGAGGTTTGAGCCAGATACCGTAGATCGCCAGGCGAAACGGCAGCTTCAGCAGCTCGTTCGCCTTCCATTTCCACGGAATGTACCGCCTCTTCATCAGTTCGACGGCATTCCGGAAGACGTAGTAGTGACGCATCGGCGAATGGCTGGGATAGGTTCGTCCCAGGATGCTCACCGGTTCGCCGCCCAGTTCGTGAGCCAGCCGCAGCCAAGGCGCGCCCGCGACGCGATATCCTGCGGCGCTGGCTCGGACGCACCATTCGAGATCGACGAAATCGATGAACAGCGAATCGTCCATCGGACCGATCTCGGGCCACACGTCCAGATTCACACACGACCCCGACGTGATCAGGAAATCCACGTCGATTAGTTCCTCGCCGTCTGCCACGACGCGCTGCAAGGCGGGAAACCCGAAGCGGACGAACGGCGCGATCCCGCCGAGACGAACGTCCTCGTAGGCAGGTCCGATCAGCGCAACACGATGCCCGGCTTCAACTTCGCGCGACAGCACGGCCGGCAACTCGCGCAGCAGATGCGCGGAGGGTTCGCTGTCCTGATCGAACAGCAACACCCTGCGGCAACCGGTGCGCCGCACGTGCTCGACACCCTGATTCAGCGCAGTTGCAATGCCGAGATTCCTGCCGTTCGCGATGTACGCGATCTCCGGCTTCAGCCCCAGCGATTCCGGCGTACGCACGCCTTCGGTGTTGTCGACCACCACACATTCGCCGAAATGGACCAGTCGATTGGCTCGCTCGATACAGGCATCGTGGGGGCGATAAAACACCACGACGATGCCCGGCTGCACTTGCGTCGACACTGTCACTGCGCCAGCCAGCGTACGTAATGATCGACGCCTTCCTGAACCGTCAGGAACGGCGCATCGTAGCCCGCTGCGCGCAGCTTGCTGAGATCGGCCTGCGTGAAGCACTGATACTTGCCGCGCAGCGCGTCCGGGAACGGCACGTACTCGATCAGCCCTTCCTTGACCTGTTCGTCGAGCGTCAGCGCCGGCTTGCCTTCCATCGCGCGCAGCGTGTTGACCACGCACGTCGCAATATCGTTAAACGGCTGCGCGCGTCCGCTGCCCAGATTGAAGATGCC
>Ga0157369_10006068_pt1 | contig 14021 bp, 13 predicted proteins | sample C25metaG_FD_113461 | JGI IMG/M metagenome (GOLD analysis project Ga0157369, IMG submission 113461) | Corn rhizosphere microbial communities from Kellogg Biological Station, Michigan, USA - C2-5 metaG | ecosystem: Host-associated > Plants > Roots > Rhizosphere > Soil | place: USA: Michigan...
CCGGCCGGCTTCCTGAAACGCCTTGAATACGGCGGCGGCATCGGGATCGAGAATAACGGGCATGATGCGAAGACCTGTTGCGTTAGGTTTTTTGAGCGAAGCGAATTGTTAGCTCGCGGTTCGTCCACCGTCGACGGTGTAGGCGGCGCCCGACACGTAGCTTGCCTCGTCGGAGGCGAGGAAGGCGACGATGGAGGCGACTTCAGAAGCCTGTCCGAGCCGGCGCGCCGGAATCCGCTCGACGATCTTGTCGTTGGGAACCGGCGCGTTGCCGGGATTGCGGCCTTCGATGATCGCGCTCAGCATGCGGCTGTCGATCAGGCCGGGGCAGACGCAATTCACGCGCACGCCGGTTGCGGTGCATTCCAGTGCGGCGCTCTTGGTGAGCCCGATCACCGCATGTTTGCTGGCGCTGTAAACCGCGACTTCCGGAGAACCGAACAGGCCGGCGATCGAGGCGGTGTTGATGATGCTGCCCTTGTTCTGTTTGAGCATCACCGGCAGCACATGCTTCAGCCCCAGGAACACGCCGACCACATTGACGTCGATCACCCGGCGAAATGTCTGCAGCGAATATTTCGTGATCGGCGCGACGTCGCCCTCGACCCCGGCGTTATTGTGGAACACGTCGATGGTGCCGAACTTGTCGACGGCGGCGCGGACGTAACCCGCGACCTCGTCCTCATCGGTGACATCGGCCGTGACGGCGAGTGCCTGCGCCGAGGCCGGCAAATCCTTGACCGCGGTTTGCAGGTCCTGCTCCCTGCGGTCGACGGCAACCACGCGCGCGCCGCGTTCGGCCAGAAGGCGGATGGTCGCGGTGCCGATAACGCCGGCAGCCCCGGTGACGACGGCAACCTTGCCATCGAGGCGAATTTGATCGGGCATGTCTGGCATTTCCCCTTGGCTGGTCCGGTTGTCCCGGATTTCTGGTGGTTCGGCGCGGGCGCGCGAACGTTGATCGGGTGCGACTATTTCACCTGGCGCGTGGGCTGACCAGTGGCCGGGGAGGCGGCAAACCGCCCTTTCCCCGCCGTATTCGCCGTGTTAACCGGTGCCCTGCGAGCGGCGGATAAGCTGTACCCCTGTACAATGTCGCGAGCCCGATTCGCCTGTCAAAGCCGCGAGATGTTTCGAGCCATTGCCCTGACTGGTCTTGCGGCCCTCCTTGCCGCTGCAACGATCCCGCTTGCGCTGCCTGCGCAGGCGCAGATCGGCAATATCTTTTCCGATCCCGCGCCGCGTCCGCCCGGCAATATTCCCCGCGGCGCCCAGCCGCCGCCGCCCGACGACGAAGAAGAGGTGCCGGAGCTGCCGCAGGGCCGGCTATTGCCGACGCCCAATCGTCCGCTGCCGGGGCAGGGCGTCCCCGCACCGGGAGCCGTGCAGTCGCAACCGCTGGCGCCGCCGCCCGGCACCACCATCATTCCGCAGAATGCGCCGCCCGGCATCGCGGTGGCGCCGCCGCAGCCGAACCAGGGCGTCGCGGTCGCGCCGCCGGCTGGTAATCCGCTGCCGGGATTGCCGCCGGGACAGCGTCAGCCCAAGGGCGTGCCGCAAACGCCGGCCACATTGCAGCCCGGCGACGAGGTGGTCACCGAGCCGCCGGCGCAGAAGATCGTCAACAAGAAGGCGAGCTTTTCCGGCCTCGACAAGATCACCGGGCGCATCATCAATTTCGATGAAGATATCGGCGAGACCGTCCAGTTCGGCGCGCTGCGGGTGAAGACCGACGCCTGCTACACGCGTCCGGCAACGGAGGCCGCCAACACCGACGCCTTCGTCGAGGTCGACGAGATCACGCTGCAGGGCGAGGTGAAGCGGATTTTTTCGGGCTGGATGTTCGCGGCCAGCCCCGGCCTGCACGGCGTCGAGCATCCGATCTACGATATCTGGTTGACGGACTGCAAAGTCCCCGACACCACCGTCGTGAACGCTGCGCCGCCCGAGCCGCCGAAACCGGCGGCCCCGCTCCCGGTTCAGAAGCGCGCCCCGCCCAAACAGGCGGCGCCGCGCCCGCCGCCGCAGCAGCAAACCCAACAGCAGCCCCAACCGCCGCCGCCGCCACAGCAACCCGGCGGGCTGTTCGGGATTTTCCGGCAGTAGAACCGATCTGTTCCCCGGATGCGGCGCAGCGCCAAAAGCGCGTTCACGCGCGTCTTCGACGCGCTATGCCTCGCGGCCTGCTCCATCCTGAGATTGTAGATTATATCCCCGACCTCATCCTGAGGAGCGCGTCCTTGCGCGCGTCTCGAAGGATGGCCCCGAGTGCTGCGTTGCGTCCATCCTTCGAGACGCTTGCTTCGCAAGCTCCTCAGGATGAGGTGAGTATCGTTCCGCCTTCAGCTGCGCCCCGCAATGATTTCCAGCGCCCGTGCGCCGCTGATCGGCCGATCGGCCGCCAATTTCTGGAAATCCGCCTCCGCCGCGATCGCCTTGTCGAGCAGCGCACAATAGCGCCGCCGCGAGATCTCGACCGCGCCAAAGCTGCGCAAATGCTCGGTCACATATTGCGTGTCGAGCAACTCGAATCCGCCGGTGATAAGTCGCGCCACCAGATGCACCAGCGCCACCTTGGAAGCGTCGCGGGCGCGATGAAACATGCTCTCGCCGAAGAAGGCGCGGCCGAGGCTGACCCCATAAAGCCCGCCGACAAGGTCGTCATTGTCCCAGACCTCGACGCTGTGGGCGTGCCCGAGTTCGTGCAGCCCGACATAGAGATCGCGGATCCGCTTGTTGATCCAGGTGTCGTCGCGGCCTGCTTGCGGCGCCGCGCATCCGGCGATCACAGCCTTGAACGCGGTGTTGACGGTGACGGTGAAGGCGTCGGAGCGCACCGTGCGCGCCAGCCGCGAGGCGATGCGAAAGCCATCGAGCGGAATAACGCCGCGCATTTCCGGTTCGACCCAGAACAGGGTCGGATCGTCGGCGCTTTCGGCCATCGGGAAGATGCCGCAGGCATAGGCGCGCAGCAGCACCTCGGGGGTGATTTCGTAAGAGGCGGAGTCGCGTGACGTCATGGGCGGCAGGATAGCAGGCTGAAGGCAGGCGTGCGAAGGGGCTGGCGATACCGCCTTGGTGTCCACAACGCCCCGTCGCCTCGAAGGTTTCGCACCGCCGTCGGCAAACGGCTATGCTATCTTGCGGACAAATGGCGGCGCACTCGAAGAATTGGGCGGGGCGCGGAACGCCGATCGGGGGGCATTCGTGAAAATCACCTGGAAGACCGTTGCCCCGCTGGGCATCTGGCTTGCGATCTATCTGGTGCCGGTGCCGGCCGGCCTCAACGCCAACCAGTGGCACTACTTCGCGCTGTTTGCGGCCGTCATTGCCGGATTGATTCTTGAATCCATGCCGGTGGGGGCGGTCGGGCTGATCGGCCTCACCGTTGCCGGCGTCCTGGGTTATGTCGAGTCCGATCCCAACAAGTCGCTGCGCTGGATGCTATCAGGCTTTTCCGAAAGCACGGTGTGGCTGATCGTCGGCGCTTTTGTGTTCTCGATCGGATACCGCAAGAGCGGATTAGGCAGACGGCTCGCCTTGATGCTGGTGCGCGGCCTCGGCCGCCATACGATCGGCCTTGGCTATGCCGTTGCTTTGTCGGACCTCGTGCTGGCTCCGGCGACGCCGTCCAATACCGCGCGCAGCGGCGGCACCATCTATCCGATCGTCAGCAACATTCCGAAGATTTACGGCTCCGAGCCCGGACCCACCGCCGGCAAAATCGGGACTTATGTGATGTGGACCGCGTTCGCGACCACCGCCGTCACAAGCTCGCTGTTCCTGACCGCGCTCGCGCCCAACGCCGCGGCGTTGAGTATAGCCAAAAAGATTGTGAATGTAGACATCAGCTGGTCGCAATGGTTCGCAGGTTTCGCGCCGCTCGGAATTCCGCTGCTGCTGCTGGTGCCGCTGTTGAGCTACGTGATTTGCCGGCCGCAGGTGAAGCAAAGCCCGGAGATCGTGACATGGAGTTCGAACGAGCTCGCAGCGATGGGGCCGCCCACGCGCAACGAATGGATCATGGCCGCGCTGGTGCTGCTGGCGATGTTTCTCTGGATCACCGGCTCTAACCCCACCATCAGCCTTCCGGTGCTGGGTTCCAACTTCATCAACCCGACCATGGTGGTTTTCGTCGTGATCGCGCTGATGCTGGTTACAGGCGTCATCGAATTCGACGACATCGTTGCCGAAAAAAGCGCGTGGGAAGTATTTTTCTATTTTACCTCATTGCTCACACTGTCATCCGGCCTGAACGAGATCGGATTCATCAAGTGGGTTACCGAAGGCTATGCCAAGCCACTTGCGACGCTGTCGCCGACGCTGGGGATGATCCTGCTGGTCTCGTTCTTTTTCTGGATTCACTATTTCTTTTCCAGCATTACGTCGCACGCGGCAGCGGTGCTGCCAGTTGTGCTCGCCGTCGGCACCAGCATTCCCGGGTTGTCGGTACCGACGCTGACGCTGCTTTGCGTCTATTCGCTGGGACTGATGGGGGTGATTTCACCCTACGCGACCGGACCCGCGCCGATGTATTTCGGCAGCGGCTATATCGGCAAGCGTGATTTCTGGAAATTCGGCCTGATCTTCGGTGTGGTCTACTTTGCCGGCCTGCTTGTCATCGTGTTGCCGTGGTTGCAATGGGTCGGGTGAATTGCGCTGCGTTTAGCTAACCGGCCGCGCTTGCGGGTTTCGCCGCTCGCGTATTGACGCGGCGAAACCGCAGCACGATCCGGGTGCCTGCATGGGCTGGATCGCGCTCGACGCTGGCGTCGAGCTTGGACGCCATGGCGGTGACGATGCGTTGCCCCATGCCGGTGGAACGCGGGTCGGTCTTGGCATTGAGGCCGACGCCGTCATCGGCAATCGACAAAACGAGATCGTCGCCTTGCGCATTGAGGTCGACGTTAATAGGACCGGCGCCGTCGGGGTAGGCGTATTTCACCGCGTTCATCACCAGCTCATTGACGATGATGCCGACCGCCACCGCGCGGTCGGGATCGATCTCGATCGGCTCGGCCTTCAACGTCAGACGCGACATCCGGTCGCCCTCGGCGGACCTCCTGAGATCCTCGAGCAGGGCGTCGAGGTACTGGTTGAGCAGCACGCTCTTCAGGTCGTGCGAGGTGTAAAGCCGGCGGTGAACCTGCGCCACGGCAGCGACGCGTCCCATCGCATTGGTCAGCGCCGCCTTGACGTCGTCCTGGGTGCTCGAATTGGCCTGCAGGTGCAACAGCGATGCGATGATCTGCAAACTGTTGCCGACGCGATGGTTGACCTCGCGCAGCAGCACCTCGCGCTCGGCGGCGAGCGCGGCGTAGCGGTCGCGCGAGGCATGGACCTCGGCCTCGGCGTCGTCGCGGGCTTTTTGAATGCGCGCCTGCCGTAGCGCCCCGTCGACGGCGACGTGCAGCAGCGGGATGAAATCGCCGAGCGTATCCTTCACCAGGTAATCGGCGGCGCCGGCCTTCAAGGCGGTGACGGCGATGGTTGAGTCCTGCGACGCCGTGACGAACACCACCGGCGGCGCATTCGGGACAGCCAATATCCGCTCCAGCGTTTCGAGGCCGTCGAGGCCGGACATGTATTGATCGAGCGCGATGACGTCGATGCCGCCTTGCCGGAGGCGGTCGAGCCCGTCCGTGCCGCTCGCCGCGCGAACGACCTTGAAGCCGAGCCGCGTCAGGCCGCGATCGACCAGCCGGGCAAGCGTTTCGTCGTCGTCGATATACAGCAGTGTGGGCGTCGCGGAATTCATGGGGTGGCTGGCGGTACCTGAATGACGGAGAAGAACAGCCCGAGCTGGCGGATGGCGTTGGCGAAGCTTTCGTAGTTCACCGGCTTGGTGATGTAGACGTTGCAACCGAGTTCATAGCAGCGTTTGATTTCCTGGGAATCGTCGGTGGTGGTCAGGACCACCACCGGGGTACATTTGAGATATTTGCTTTCCTTGACCCGGCGCAAGATGTCGATGCCGGTCATGTCAGGCAGATTGAGATCAAGCAAAATCAGCAACGCCTGGCCCCTGTGATCGATGCCGGTGCCATCGCTGCCGAACAAATAATTCACCGCAGCTGTACCGTTGGTGAACGGGATGATGTCGTTGTTGACACCGGAGCGGCGGATATTTCGCTCGATCAGGCGGGCGTGTCCGTCGTCGTCCTCGATCATGATGATGGTGACTGGCGTGCTCATGAACCTCTGTTCCGGTTACTGGCTGTCCAACCCATGGGCAGTGTTATCGTGAAGGTGCTGCCGCTGTTGAGTTCCGATTGTACCGACATGGTTCCACCGAGCCGCCGCACCAACGCGCGGACGTGGGCAAGTCCTATTCCCTGTCCCGGCTTGTCCTGGGTACCGGCGCGGCGGAACAGGTCAAAAATTCGCTGATGGTCCTTGGGATCGATGCCGCGGCCGTTGTCGGCGATCTCGAAAATCGCAAAGCCCAGTTTTGTCCGCCCCCGGACAGAGATGTCGCCGGGGACGCCCGGCTTGAGATATTTGAGCGCGTTGTCGATCAGGTTCGAGAAAATCTGCTCCAGCGCGAAGCGGTCGCTGACGATGGCGGGCAGCGGCTCGATCCGAATCTGAGCCTTGGCCTCCGCGGCCTGATGCGCCACCGTCGCAACGATGGCTTCGATCAGCTCGCTTGTATCGATCCGCTCCGGCTCGAACTCGCGCCGCCCCTCGCGGGTGAGGTTGAGGATGGCTGATATCAGGCGGTCCATCTTGGCGATCGACGACTTGATGAATCCCAGCGCTTCAGAAAAATCCTGCGAGAGCCGCTCGTCTTCGCCCTCGAGCACCGGCTCGGCCTCGCTCGCAACCACCGCCACCGGCGAAGCGGCGGCTGTCGCACGGCCGAGCGCGGCGATCCGCCTGAAGATGTCGGCGCGCAATTGCTCGAGTTCGCTGGTGAAACCCATGATGTTCACCAGCGGCGAGCGCAGATCGTGGCTGACGATATAGGCGAAGCGCTGGATTTCGTCATTGGCCTCGCGAAGATCGGCCGTGCGCGCGTCGACCGTGGCCTCGAGATTGAGGTTGTTGTCGCGCAACAGGGCTTCGGCGGCGTCACGCGCGCGCGCCGAACGCCGCACCAGAAAGACCGAGATGCCCGCCAGCACGACGACGAAGCCTGAACCGATCCAGGTCAGCGAGGCCGCCAGGGTCTGACTTCGATCGGCGTTGGTCGTGCGCAGGCCAAACAGACGATCTTCTTCCGCGCGCATCTGGCCGGCCAGATCGTCGATGTGCTTCATGGCGTCGCGGCCGATACCCTCACGTACGATCTGGGCGGCGTCATCCAAGTGCTGCGTCCGCGCAAGTTCGATGGTCTTGCGGAATTCCGCGATCCGCTGATCGATGAGCGGAATCATCTCGTCCGCGAGGTGCTTTTGGACGGGTTTGTCGGTGATAAGCTGGCTCAATCGCTTCAGCGCGGGCGGAAGCTGGGACGCGGCCTCCTCAAAATCGGTCTGAAAATCCGGCCGCAACGTCGAGAGATAACCGCGCTGCGCGCTTTCGGCGCGACGCAACTGCAGTTGAACGAGCGACAGCTGGTTTTCGACTTCAACGGTGTGGAGAACCGAGTGCGCATCCTGGCGCGCCCGGTTCACCAGATAAACCGAGCCGGCGCTGATGATCGTCAGCACCACGAGGCCCGCCGCAAGCAGGATGATTTGCCCAATCGCGCGCCGACGCGTGGCTTCAGGCGTCACAACAATCTCGCGTCATGAAATCAACGGAATTAGCGACCGGGAAAGGTTTCCCCGCCGACCAAAACGCCAGCTTCCGGCAATTGGTTCCAGGTCATGCAACTGTTTTTCAGGGTCGGCCTCAGCCGGCCAGATACTGTTCGAGCCAGTGGATATGATAGTCGCCATCGATAATGGCGGGTTCCCGGACCAGGGCCCGAAACAGCGGCAACGTGGTCTCGATGCCCTCGACCACCATTTCGTCCAGCGCCCGACGCAGCCGCATCAGGCATTCTGCACGGGTCTTGCCATGGACGATCAGTTTGCCGACCAGTGAGTCGTAATAAGGCGGGATGACGTAGCCCTGGTAGACCGCGGAATCGATCCGCACGCCAAGGCCGCCGGGCGGATGGTATTGCAGGATCTTGCCGGGCGAGGGGCGGAAGGTGACGGGATTCTCGGCGTTGATGCGGCACTCGATGGAGTGGCCGTTGATGATGACTTCATCCTGGGTCACCGGCAGATCGCCGCCGGCGGCGATGCGGATCTGCTCCAGCACGAGGTCGATATCGGTGATCATCTCGGTGACGGGATGTTCGACCTGGATGCGGGTGTTCATCTCAATGAAATAGAATTCGCCGTCCTCGTAGAGAAATTCCACCGTGCCGACGCCGAGATATTTGATCTGCTGCATCGCCTTGGCGACGGTGGCGCCGATTTTGGCGCGCGCCGCGGCATCGAGCGCGGGCGAGGGACCTTCCTCCCAGACCTTTTGATGGCGTCGCTGCAGCGAGCAATCGCGCTCGCCAAGATGGATCGCGCCGCCGCGGCCGTCGCCGAGCACCTGGATTTCGATGTGGCGCGGCTTCTGCAGATATTTTTCGAGGTAGACCGAAGCATCGCCGAATGCCGATTTGGCTTCATTGGCGGCGGTGGAAAGCGCCAGCATCAGGTCGTCGGGGGTTTGCGCCACCTTCATGCCGCGTCCGCCGCCGCCGGAGGCTGCCTTTACCAGCACCGGAAAGCCGATTGCTTCCGCGATCGCCATCGCGTCATCGTCGGGACCGACCGCGCCGTTGGAGCCGGGCACCACGGGAATGCCGAGTCTTTTTGCGGTCTTCTTGGCCTCGATCTTGTCGCCCATCAGGCGGATGTGTTCGGCCTTCGGCCCGATGAAATGCAAATTGTGATCGGCGAGGATTTCGGCAAAACGGGCGTTTTCGGAGAGAAAGCCGTAGCCGGGATGCACCGCATCCACGCCGGTGATCTCGCAAGCCGCAAGCAGCGCCGGCACGTTGAGATAGCTGTCCTTGGACGGCGGCGGGCCGATGCAGACGCTCTCGTCGGCAAGGCGCACATGCATGGCGTCGGCATCGGCGGTGGAATGCACCGCGACGGTCGCGATGCCGAGTTCCTTGCACGCGCGCAGAATGCGCAAGGCGATCTCGCCGCGATTGGCTATCAGGATCTTGTCGAACATGTTGTCCCAGGTAGCGAGTAGCAAAAGGGGGCGAATGGCGAATAGCGAATAGCGAGTGGAAAGAGTTTTGGGCGGCCGCCGGCTTTCTGCTTCCCCATTTGCTATTCGCCACTCTCTATTCGCCCCTTACTCAATAATCACCAGCGGTTCGCCGAATTCGACCGGCTGGCCGTCCTCGACAAGAATCTGCGTCACGGTGCCGGCGCGCGGCGAGGGAATCTGGTTCATCGTCTTCATGGCTTCGATGATCAGCAGGGTCTGTCCGACCGACACCTTGACGCCGACCTCGATGAACGGCTTGGCGCCGGGCTCGGAAGCCCAATAGGCGGTGCCGACCATCGGCGAGGGCACCACGCCCGGGTGCTTGGCGACATCGGCGACTTCGAGCGGCGCTGCCACGGCCGGCGCGGAAGCGGCGGACTGAATGCTCGGCGGCATCGATGCTGCGATGCTGATGTTGCGCGCGACCCGCACCCGCAAGCCTGCGCGTTCGATCTCGATCTCGGTGAGACTGGTCTCGTCGAGCAGCAATGCGAGTTCGCGGATAAGCGCGCTATCGTCGCTTTTGAGTTTTGCGGCTGCTTTGTCGTCAGGCTGGCGCGCCATAATCTGATCCGGAGCTTTCTATTAGTGACGAGCGGATGCGTCAGGCTTTGGCCTTGACGCCGATCCTGGCGGCAAGCCCATTGATCGCGAGCCTGTAACCGTCGATGCCGAAGCCGGAAAGCGTTGCGAATGCGGCCTTGGCGGTGAAGGAATGGTGACGGAAATTCTCGCGGGCGTGAATATTGCTGATATGCACTTCGACGGCGGGAATTTTCACCGCCACCAAGGCGTCGTGCAGCGCGATCGAGGTGTGCGAATAGGCCCCAGCATTGATGATAATTCCGGCCGCCTTGGTGGCATGGGCCTCGTGAATGAAATCGATCAGTTCGCCTTCGCGATTGGACTGCCTGCAATCGGCTTTCAGGCCGAATTGCGCTGACGTCTCCGCGCAAAGTTTCTCGACGTCGGCGAGCGTCGCATGGCCGTAGGTCTCGGGCTCGCGGGTCCCCAACAGATTGAGGTTCGGGCCGTTGAGCACGTAAATCGTCTCGGCAGCTGTCTTGGCCATCCAAATCCCGGAAAATGCGGCGGCAGGTGGCGCGGTTATAGGTAACAACAGGCCCAAGGGGAAGCCTTAGGCCGTTCCCGATAACCCTCAAATGCCTCATCCGGCTTGCAAAAAGGTGCGCAGAACCTGCGGAAACCATTCGTTAACCAATGTTAAGGAATGGCCGGGCAGCCGTCGGTGCATGAAAAAAGGGCGGGCATCTCTGCCCGCCCCGAACTTGCAAGCCAACCGTCAGAGGTTAGGCCTCAAGGATAGCCACGATCTCGAATGTCCGCGGATCGATCACGACGATCTGGTCGTTGACGAGGACAAATTCATATCCGCGCCACTCCGGATAAATCGTCACGACTTCCCGCGGCAGCGGGTGGAATCTCACGTCGCGCGGAACGCGGGTGCCAACCGCGATCGAGAAGTTCACGTTCGTGAGCGGCTGAACATGCTGGTTCCGGATCACCGTGGTGATCTGGGTGCGCTGCTCGGTTGAGAGCTTGGCGCTCGCGCCAGCCTGACCAGTCGTCTGGGACTGGACGGACGTTCCAGTCTGCGACTGCTTGGTCTGTCCGGTCTGACCGTTCGGGGACTGCGTGGTCTGGCCGGTCTGGGTCGTCGTCTGAGACTTGCTGTCCGCCGCGCCCTTCTGCTCGGCCTTCATGTTGTTGCGGTCCTCGCGGCCCTCAGCCTTCATGTCCTTGCCGGCCTTGGACTTGTCGTTCTCGGAGCTCATGCTCTTCGATTTTTCGCCCTTCATGTTGTTGTCCTGGGCGGATTTCTCACCCTTCATTCTGTTGTCCTGGGCGGATTTTTCACCCTTCGCGCCGGCCTTCATATCGTCCTGAGCACGCTGGCTCTTGGCGCCAGGCGCCGCCTTTTCATCGGACTGGCTCGACTTCATGCCGGACGGAGATTTCGTCTGCTCCGACGGTGCACTCTGCTGGGTAGAGGAACCGGCCGACGGTTCACGGCTGGTTCCGGTTCCTTGTGCGTTAGCGAAACCGGTTCCGGCGATCAGCGCCGCCGCAGCCACCGACATCAGAAAGCGATTAGTCATGGAATGTCTCCTCACGTGTTTTGCTTGCCCGCGCCGACAACGAAGCGGGATGCCCGATGTTCCGCGATCTCAGCGGTTCCATTGATTTTGTTTTGTGAATGCGCAGTGAACCGCTTTGCCTCAAAAATTTCTCAAATAAAAAGGCCGGCTCGAAAGCCGGCCCTTCAATTCGTCAGCGCCAACGCGTGAGCGCTGGAAGTGCCGCTCAGCAGGTCGCCTTGCCGCAACGGGCGACGCCGATTTTTTCCTTCAGATTGTCAAGGCCGACCGCGCCGATCACCACCTGCTTGCCGATCACATAGCTCGGCGTGCCGTTCATGCCCATCGCTTCCGCAAGCTTGAAGTTTTCCTCGATCGTGGCGCGCACTTCCGGGCTCGCCAGATCCTTCTCGATCCTGGCGGTATCGAGGCCGGCCTCCTTGGCGGCTGCCATCGCGCGCGCCTTGTCCGCCGCGCCGCGGCCGCCGAGCAGCTTCTGGTGAAAATCGAGATATTTTTTGCCACCAGGATCCTGCATGCGCACGGCGACGGCGACCTGCGCGGCTTCGACCGAACCCTGGCTCAGCACCGGAAATTCCTTGAGCACGACTTTCAGTTTGGGATCGGATTTCATCAGATCGAGCATGTCGGCCATCGCGCGCTTGCAGTAGCCGCAATTGTAGTCGAAGAATTCGACGAAGGTGACGTCGCCGTCCTTGTTGCCGAGCATGACACCGCGCGGCGAGTTGAAAATCGTCTCCGCGTTTTTGGCGACGCTCGCTTCATGTTTCTCGGTCTCGGCGGCTGCCTGGCGCTTGCTCAGCTCGGTCATCGCCTCTTCCAGCACTTCGGGGTGCGCGAGCAGATAATTCCGGACGATGGTCTCGATGTCCCCGCGCTGGCCGTCGGAAAAACTCTGCGCCGATGCCAAAGGCGGCGCGCCGCAGAGTGTGAGCGCGAACAGTGCGGGAGCGAGCAGGCGGAACGGAGACATTTGCAAATCCTCTTGGTGGAAGCCGGTTGCCGAAGGACTTCGTAACCTGGCTCAATTGATTTCTAGTTGTTATTTCTAGTTGCTGTTTTGGCCGGGCAGCGGCTTTGCGACGACGATATCGTCGGCCTTGACCCATCCGGGCGTGCCGACGGCGAAACGGGTTTTGGCGCGGGAGGCGAGTTCGCGCGCGGTCTTGTTGTCGCCGCGAAGAAAGGCGGCCTGCGCCGACGCCAGATCGGCCTGTGCGAAATCTCCCTTTCGGCCATAAGCCATTGCGAGCTGGGTATAGCCGAGCGGCGCCTCGGTCTCGCGTGCCACCGCCGCTCGCAGAATCGCAATCGCTTCCTCGGTGTAGGCTTTATTATCAGTCCCCACGAGCGCCTGCCCAAGTAACATCTCGATGAGCGGTGCGTTATTCGAGAGCTGCACCGCCTTCCGCAACGGCGCGATGGCTTCGGCGGGCTTGCCGCCTTCCAGCAGCGCCTGGCCGCGCAATTCGTAAAAATACGGGTTGGTGGGCTGCAGCTGGATCAGCCCGTCGATCTGGACGAGCGCCGAGTGCAAATCGCCGTGCAGGTAGGTCACGATCGCCCGCGCATAGCGCGCGGGAAGGCTTTCGTTCGACAATGGATAGCGCCGATAGACGGTGTCCTGCCGCTCCATAAAGGCCGAGATCTTGGCGCGCACCATGTCGTGGCGCGATTGCAGGGCCGGATCGTCCTTCTTGTCCCAATAGGGACTTGAACGGGCGAGTTCCTCGAGCGCCGCGACGCGCTCGGCAGGCATCGGATGCGATTGGAGATAGGGATCGGCGCCGCGCGCGGCGAACAGGCTGTCCTCGGTAAACCGCTTGAAGGTTTCGTACATGCCCCTCGCGGATTGGCCGGTGGCGGTCAGGAACTTCACCCCGGCGCGGTCGGCGTTTTCCTCCTGCTGGCGCTGATAGGAGATCAGGGTGCGGCGAATCATTTCCTGCGGTCCGGCGACCGCCGCCGCGCCGGCGTTGGCCAGGCCGTTATTGCCGTTGCCGCTTCTTGCGCCAGCCACCATCGCACCTGCCCCGAGCAGCATGGCGATGATCATCTGGGTCTGCGCCCGCGCCAATTGCTCGCGAAGCTTGGCGAGGTGGCCGCCGGCCAAATGGCCGGTTTCATGCGCCAGCACCCCGATGATCTGGTTCGGAGTCTCGGATTGCATAATGGCGCCGTAGTTCACGAAGATGCGGCGGCCGTCGGCGACGAAGGCGTTAAAAACGCTCTCATTGAGAATCACAATCTGGATGTTCTGCTTTTCCAGGCCCGCGGCGCGCAGGATCGGCCGTGTGTAGTCGCGCAGCAGTTGCTCGGCCTCGGTATCGCGGATGACCGGCGGCCCCTTGTTCTCCTGCGCAAGCGCCGATGACATCGGCGCAATAGCGAGCGCGACCGCGGCGGTAACGGCGGTCAGTTTCGACGTTTTTTTGCGTAGCGCCATGCGCAGCAGCATTGAGCGGTCTTTAATGATTGGCGGCGGCCCGGATACGAGATATGCCCTAACAAACGGTGGAATGCGGCTAGTCTGGGGCCAAATAGCAGATATCGATGCTGGAAGCGACACTAACAGAGCGTGCCAGGGGCCTCCTGACGGCTTCGCTGCGAAGCGAGGTTCCGCCGTTCATGGTGATGGACGTGATGGCGGCGGCGGCGCGCATCGAAGCGGCCGGCGGCCAC
>Ga0157369_10006072_pt1 | contig 14018 bp, 23 predicted proteins | sample C25metaG_FD_113461 | JGI IMG/M metagenome (GOLD analysis project Ga0157369, IMG submission 113461) | Corn rhizosphere microbial communities from Kellogg Biological Station, Michigan, USA - C2-5 metaG | ecosystem: Host-associated > Plants > Roots > Rhizosphere > Soil | place: USA: Michigan...
AATTCTGGCGAATCCTCCGACATCCCCCTGAAGAATCTTCCTGTAATTCGGCCTGAAGCAGCGACCCATTCACCCAAAGGCGACAAGTGGGGAACTGCTGACGACCTGAAGGCAGCCGAGTGGATATTCAGCAAAGTGCGGATTGTCACCCCAACTGCACAACAACCCAACTGGCCCGCCTGGGCTAACGACATCCGCCTGATGAGAGGCGCCCTTGAGGTAACGCATCACGACATTTGCGAAACCTTTAAGTGGGCCAACGCCGATCACTTCTGGCAGAGCAACATCCTCAGCCCTGCAAAACTCCGCGCCAAGTGGGACACGCTCCGTGCGAAGATGAGCCAGCCAGGGCGTAACCGGCAGGCAGTAGCTCAGCAACCTGCTCAGCACTGGAACAGCCGCGAAGCCTGGGAGAATGAATTCCTATGAGAAATCTCGTATCAGCAATCCAAAACCGTGATGCAGGTGCACTGGCTCGCATTGCAGGAGATGGCCCGCGCCCGGTTGAAGGTGGAGTGCATGAAGACGTTGAGCGCCTAGTCGATGCTCTGTTTTCGAACCTGAAGCAGGTATTCCCGGCATCGGTCAGCACTGCGTGGCGTAACCCCAACGATGAAGCAGCAGCGAAACGCCAGTGGATTGCCGCCTTTGCAGAGAACGGTATTCACAACAAGCAGCAGTTGTCAGCAGGCATGAAGCTGGCCCGTGCCAGCGGTTCGCCGTTCCTGCCATCGCCCGGCCAGTTTATCGAGTGGTGTAAGCAGGGAGAACATCGCGCCGCTGGCCTGCCGTCAGACGAAGCATTGTACGACACGTTCCGTCTGTACTGCCGCGACCGGGGCATGTACGACAGTAGCGAGGACTTCCCCTGGGAAAGCGCGGCGTGTTTCCACATGGTGACAGCGGTTTACAACCAGATGCGCTCGTTCAACCTGACTGATTCTGAATGCCGCAAACGCTTGGGCGATGAGCTGCGTAAGATGTCCCGACGCATTGAGGCTGGCGAAATTATCCCGCCACCGCGCAAGCAGATTCCTCAGTTGCACATCCCGACCGGTAACGAAAAGGCGCTGGATCATCTTGCTGATATCCGTCGCCGCTTTGGGCTGAAAGGTGGTCGTCATGACTGAGATGAACCGTATCCGGTTTGAACGCCTGTATCGAAGCGTACACGGTGACAAACACAACCTGACCCGCTCTCACTTTGGTTATCAGGATGCCACGGTAGACAGGGCCTTTTTCTTCTGGCTTGAGGGAAGGGAGAGTGCCGCATGACACAGGTAACTCAACTGGTAATCACACCATCGCTGATGCGTCAGGCCCGCAACATGACGCTGGCAATCATCGACCTGGCTAAGACGCGCGACCTGACGCCGGAGCAGTTCCGGGCGCACCTGAACGCTATCGACATGCTGGCGCGCGAAGCACATGACCTGATAGTCGATGCTGAGTTTGAAAAGGAAGGAGAAGATCATGATCCACTATCACGGCGGACCCATAACGCCTGACACATGCGCCATCAGGGCATGGAAAGGGCGGCACGCCTGTATTTCATTTGCAAACCCAGGGCAAATCAATCTGGCTGCAGAATACTGCCAGTCATTCTTTCTTGATAACGGAGCATATCCAGAATGGAATCGCGCAGCAAAAGGGAAGAGCACCTTTAAAGGTTGGGGTCCGTACTATGAATGGGCCAAGAAATGGCTAAATCACCCTGGCTGTGATTTCGCCATTATTCCTGACGTCATAAATGGTGGGGAATCAGAGAATGATGCACTCATTGAAGAGTGGCCACACGGAAAATTCCATGGCGTGCCGGTATGGCACATGAACGAGAGCGATGATCGATTCATCCGGCTTTGCAATGAGTACCCGAGAGTGGCGATCGGGAGCTGCGGAGAATATGACGTTAAGCGTCCGAATCTTGCTGTGGCGCGCATGAAGGACCTGATTCGACACGTTACAGACGATTACGGTCAGCCCATCGCCAAGCTTCACGGCCTGCGCATGCTTAACCCACTTATTTTCACCAAACTACCACTGGCGAGCGCTGACAGCACTAACGTTGCCAGAAACATTGGTATCGATAAGGCATGGTCAGGAGCGTACGCCCCGGCATCAAAAGAAACCCGCGCTGCATTGATGGTTGAACGTATCGAGTCACACAATAGCCCCGGCTCACTGCATTACTGCGAGCAACGGGACCGGTTCAACATGCAGCTACAGTTGGCTGTGTAGGAGGAAGCATGAGAAAAAACGATGAGCTGGAAAGGGTTATGGAGCGTCAGAAGTTTGATGCGTGGTTTGAGGCTGAATATAAACACCTCGAATCTTCCAAATACACCGACGCAGTGCCACATATCAAATACGGATTCTGGCAAGCATGGCAGGCAAGTCGTGAGCGCATCGAAGTCCAATCCCCAAGATTTATTGGGAGTCGTGAAGCACTAAATAAGGGCTTTACGGTGGATTACTCCAATGGGTTTGGTGACGCTATGGATGCCTACGAGCTTTCACTAACCAAAGCCGGAATCAAGGTGAAATCATGAACAACGTAATCCCCTTAAAACGCTCTGAGCACAAACCTCTCAGAGATACACATTCAGCCATAGTGACTGCCCTGAAGATGATTCGTGAAGGCGGACACAGTAAGCAGAGCATTGACCTGTTGTTGAGCGCCGCAGCCGACAACATCCATGACTACGTGGAGACAATCGAAGGGAGGTAGCAGTGGAGACGCAACGTTATCTACTGAGAGACAACAACATCCGACATAACTGCATCAGCGCCATCCAGCAACTTCCCGCCAATCCCGACAAACCTCTGCAGGTAACCATCCAGGAAGACACCAGAAGCCTTGCGCAAAACCGCATGCTTTGGGCCTGCCTGCATGACGTATCAAGCCAGGTTGTCTGGAACGGGAAGAAACTCGACTCTGAGAGCTGGAAACACATATTCAGCGCCAGCTTGAAAGGGCAGGAGACGGTGCCGGGTATCAATGGCGGCTTTGTGGTGCTGGGCCAGTCAACAAGCAAAATGCGCGTCAGTGAGATGCGTGACCTAATCACACTAATTCATGCTTTCGGTGCCGAGCAGAACGTCAGGTTTAGCGATGAATCAGCGAGCGCAGCTGAATGGGCTGGAAGATTCGGGAGTACAGCATGACACCACAGGTTACCTCCATTCCTCAGTTGCTCATTGAGGCCCGAGGAAACCAAACAGCAGTTGGCCGAGAGATCAAATCAACTCGCACAACTGTCAGGAAATATGCCCGAGACTTTAACTGCCGATATCACGTCGTAGTCAATGGTGTGTTGATGGTCAGTCAGGGCGATCGTGGGCATCACAAAAGGAAAAGCAATGAAGAAAACATGGTTCACCCATGACCCTGTAGATACAGACACTGCAAACGAACTCATTTCCCGTTACAACGCCCGTAACATTCATACCCAAAAGACACTCGCTGCCGATCCCCGCTTATGGCTGGTTAACGCGCTGTTGCCTGAAGGTAATCGCGAACCACGAAGAGACAAAACTTATGAGAACAAATGCTGGGCGTAAGCGTTGTTGTAGCTGCAGTACTGTGCTGACCAGTGAAGATAAACACCGGTTCGGAGTTAGCTGTGAAATCTGCGAAAAGGATATCTGGTATTACGAGCACCTCGACTATCTGCCAATTCATGCCGCATGGCGATATACCTGCTATCAACTGCGCTGGTTGTGGCATACCGCTGGCTACGGACGAGACATATGCCTGCGTCCGCTGCTGCGCCGGCTGGATGCAAGACGACAACATCAGAATGCACGGAGGGGGCGATGAGAAAAGTCAGGCGAAGATGTAAGAATGCGGACTGTCGAGAATGGTTTCATCCGGGTTTCTCAAATCAAACGTGGTGCTCACCAGAATGCGGAACCGTGATAGCACTGGCAAAGAGAGAGAAGGACCGGCATAAGGCGATACAGGAAGCAGAACGACGGCGAAAAGATGAAGCTCAGCAGGAAAAGCGCCACACCAAAATCCGCAAGTTAGCAGTAAAGCCCCTCAGTCACTTCCATAAGCAAACCCAGTCAGCCTTCAACGAATATATCCGCACTCGTGATGCGGCCGATCCGTGCATCAGCTGCGGACGATTCCACGAAGGAAAATATGACGCCGGGCACTATCGAACTCGCGGCGCTTCACCGGCTACACGCTTCGAAGAAACCAACTGCCATAAGCAGTGCGTACCCTGCAACCAGCACCTTTCCGGCAACATTGAAAACTACACGCCTAACCTGATTAAGAAAATCGGTCAGGCTGCTTTCGATCGCCTCATGGGTCCGCACCCCGTGAAGAAGTGGACGCGGGAAGAACTGCAGGAGCTTGCGGCACATTACAGGCAGAAGACCAGAGAACTGATCAAACAGAGGAGCGAGGCGCAATGAGGATAGAGCGTGACTACCAGCAAATCGTCAGGCTATCAGGCGTCCGCAGCGCAGCTGATATGCGCAGGTTATTCGGCAATGGCTGGAAGACTATCAACAAATCACAGCAGGCATGGGTCAGGCATCTGCTGGGCGTATGGGGCGATCACATGGGCGGAGAAGATTACGACCGTGCAGAGGTTAACGTTATCGGGCGCCTGATGATGCGATGCGAATGGAGTGAGCAGAAGGGCAAGCAGATAGAGAAAATCGTGTCACAGCTGCATTGTGAAGGGCTGCGGGGTGAGGATTTATTCCGAAAGGCGCGTGACCTGCTTATCCCTCAGTCATCAACGGCAAACATCATCGCTCTCGCCAAAGAATCAGATGATGCCGCCTTTGTTGAATCAGTTATGGTAAAGACATTCGGAAGGGATAACCCGCTTCGGAACGTAGCCAGATTACGATACTGCAAGCGCAAGAGCGTGCAAAATATCGGCTCATCCATGATTTATTACTGCAGCATCTCACCTAAAGAGGCACGCAACAGAATGGAATGGGCGATGGATATCATCGAAGGAGAAATGTTTTACGCAATTAAGCGAGAAATGGAGAAGGAGATTCTTAAAATTGCTGCGTGATTATACAAAATAGCACGAATTGCCAAAGACAAGGGGCATGCGACCTGGCACATTAACGGCATGATCGGGAAGTGAAGCGAACAGATCGCAGCTTTACCGGTCAGTTGCATAAATGTGGATGACAAAGAGCCTCGTGACCTCACCAGTCGGCGGGGCTTTTTTATTATCCGCTGCAGGGGATGAGCAATAAATTATCCCTTCCATGGGATAGGTGCTCCTAACAGCAGCGAAGTAGCAGTTAAGGCTTCAAACTTTCGGCGAACATCGCCAAAGCCTTCGTGACTACAGCTGATTGTGACTCTCCAGTCTGTGCAGCCAGAGATTCCAAGAGCGCGATAGTATCTGTGTGAAGCTTAATCCCCTTCACCTTTACACCGCGCTTTTCGTCGCTGCGTTTCTGAATTTCAGATATTGACTGAGCCATAACAAAATCCTAAATTATCGGGTAGGGGTGAGAGGGGTTTCCCCCTCTCTTCCTGACTGTCTTAGTAAGCTGGCGAGCTAATCACTAAGAGAACAATCAGGATGATGATTAATTTCATCATAACCCTTTCCTCGTTGGCCTCTGCTTCGGTAGGGGCCTTCCCGTTTCAGCGTCTTGCTGATGGGATAAATTATAGGTTAACCTATAATGTAGGTCAACCTATATTCTCTGATTATCAGAACAAATTTTAAGGATCGCTTCGGCGGTCTTTTTTTCGTTTTTCGCCCCTGCCAATCAATATCGAATCTCACCCTTTCCTGTGTGGCAGCGGGCGATCTTTTCTTCTGACTACCTGCAGCACCGACCGTAATCACGGAGGTGTTATGAGTATCGATATGAGCAAACTGGCATCAGGCGCAGCTTATGGCGCATCTGCCGGGACAATTGCCAATGGTCTGCTGACCAGGCTGAGTCCCGATGAATGGAGTGCTGTAGGCGTCCTGGCCGGTATCCTGGTCGCGCTATTCACGCTCGGCATCAACTGGTATTACAAGCGCAAGGCTACACTGGCGCAAATCAAAGCCCTTCAACGCTGGCCCACTGCACCAGACATCAACGAGGAATAACCCATGGCTATGTCAAACAGCCTGCGCAATAAGCTCATTGCTGTCGCGGGTGGCGGAGCTATGGCTATCGCTACGGTATTCCTCGGCGGTAAGGATGGGGTAGAGGGCAGGGTGTACGAGCCTTACAAAGATGTGGCTGGCGTCTGGACCGTCTGTGATGGTCACACCGGTACCGACATTATCAAAGGCAAGAAATACACTGACCGCGAATGTGATCGGCTGATGTGGAACGATCTGCAGCCGGTTAAGAAGGCAGTCGACGGAATGGTCAAAATCCCACTGGGTGAATATCAGCGGGCCGCACTGTACAGCTTCACCTATAACGTTGGCACAAACGCGTTCTCGAAATCGACACTGCTTAAACGTCTGAATGCCGGTGACGTTGATGGCGCGTGTGAAGAGCTGCGTCGGTGGATTTATGCTGGCGGGCAGAAGTGGCGAGGGTTAATGAACCGTCGCGATATGGAGCGAACCATGTGCCTGGCGGAGAGTGCCGATGACCTCAAAGGCTAAAGTGTTCGCTGCGCTCATCCTGCTGGTTCTTTTGCTATTAGCCGCGTCAGTAGCATTCGCGTTCTATTACCGCGGCAATGCCATTGACTACAAGGCGCAGCGTGACACTGCAACCAGTAGTCTGAAGCAGGCCACTGACACCATCACCGATATGCAGACACGGCAGCGTGACGTGGCCGCACTTGATGAGAAATACACGAAGGAATTAGCCGATGCTAAAGCCACTATCGATCAGCTGCATGATGATGTTGCTACTGGCAAGCGTCGGTTGCAGCTCAACGCCACCTGCCAGAAACAATCCACCTCCGGCACCCCCGGCATGGATGATGCAGCCACCGCCCGACTTACTGACGCCTCTGAACTGGATTATTTCACGCTCAGAGAGCGAATCGAAGTTGCCGGAAAGCAAATAGCGGGTCTGCAACAGTACGGCAGAGAGCAATGCTTTTATTAGATATAGCTACTGAATAAATTTTAAATACTAGTGTGATCTTATTGCACACGGGCACTCCAAATATTTCCTATAAATAACTGATAAATATTGCTTTATACAGTATTGCACCCATAAGTCATGAAGCGTAAAATTCAATTTCACTGTTTATTTATACAGTGCTTTTAATTGGTTTTATTTTACGTCAAAGAGGAATTTTTCTATGGGTTCAGGAAATGGTTTTGACAATGCTCATAACAACCAGTTTGGCGGTGGTGGGCGAGGACCGACCGGTGGTGTTAATACAGGCTCCGGCCCGTCTGGCAACGCTGGTAATGGTCGATACGTTCTGTCACCAGCAAAGCCTGGAGAAGTTGTAGGGCAGTGGGTTAACGGCGAATATCGGATTGAAATCTCACGAGGCATGAATTGGGTGCCAGATAACTCGCTTCATTGGTCAGATGGCCATTCAGGCAGTGAAGGTCGCGATAATCTTCGGACTAATGTAACGGCACCTGTTCCATCGGGATTCCGTTCAGCAGTTGATGGCTATATTTATACGGTAACCGTTGACGGTAATGACAATATTACCGGGGTAAGCCTTTATTCGCGGCCGATTTTGAATAATCGTAAAGACTGGAAAAATGGTGAAACTGCACGTCAGGCACAAGCTCGTGCACTCGTTCAGGTGCAATTAGATGCGAAGAAAGCTGCCGCAGCCGCTGCAGCGCAAAAGGCAGCGAATGATGCAGCTGCCGCAGAAGCGCAACGTAAGGCTGAAGAAGAAGCCCGGCGTCAACAGGCAGAATGGGATGCTGCACATCCTGTAGAGGCTGCGCAGCGTGATGTCAATAATGCTTCTGTCAATGCGTCAGCCTTACAAAATAAGATTAATTCTGACAATGCCCAAATCAACGCTAACAACGCCGAGATCAACGCAAGGCAGCCTCAAGTTAATGAACTGTCAGCGAAGGTTCAGGCGCTTGGAGAACAAGTAAGAGGTCTTGCAGGCGTAGATCCCGTACGTTCAAACAGGATCCTCTATACGATCCTAACGCCAGCGAAAAATAAGCGCGATCAACTTCAAAATGAGATTAATTCTTATAATTCTCAGAATGATGCATTGCGTAATGATATTTCTTCTCAAAGTAACTCTCTTAACCAAGAAAATATTAACCTTGCAAATGCCCAGTCCCGGCTTCAGCAAGCACAGTCTGAAGCTGAAGCAAAACGTCAGGCTGAAATTGCACGTCAAGCTGCAGAAGCTGCGCGCTTGAGCGCTGAGCAGGCAGCAGCAGCTCAAGCTAAAGCTAAAGCTGACGCTAAAGCTAAGTCGGAGGCAGAAGCTGCAACTAAAGCTGCTGCTCTTGAAGCTGCGCGTTCAAAATTAGAAGAGCAAAATGTATTTGGCTTTGCTGGCTTTCCTGCAGTAGCCGCCTCCGCTGCGCCAATTACCTTTGCTGAAACAGGTTTGGGCGGTTTTACCTTGGGTGAGGCTGCGCTTACGACAGCATGGAATTCTGTGCGAACCGTAGTCGCGGAGTTAATTGGGACAGCCATCTCAGGCAGTGGCATCGGTGCACTGATCGCTTCTGTTGCATATATTCCAAGTGCGGGTGAAGGTAGCGATAAGGTACCAGGACGTGAAGATATTAATATGTTCCTGTCCGCTATGCCTGCAGATGCTATCAAACTTCCATCTGACGCTTCTTTAAAAGCTGCTGCTGACGTTAATGGCTCTGTCAATATGGCCGTTCGTGGCCGCCTTTATTACACAGAGAATGCACTCAAAACATATCTGGTACGAACTGTTAATCCGAGTGCTGTTCGTGTATTAAATGCGTCGATTGACAAAGTCACAGGGCTTTATGCAGTATCGATACCAGCAGAGAGCGGCCTACCTTCCCGCACAATCCTTGTGTCACCTGAGAAAGCTCCTGGCTATAAAGGTTTGCCACCTCTTGTAACGCCAGCTCATAGCGATGCGGTACCAGGTAATACAGGCAATCAAAATCCTGTAAATACATCGCCGGTGATTGAAAGCTTCCCAATGGCGGATGACATGGACTTCAGGGATGCAATCCTGATTTTCCCTGCGGATTCTGGGTTGAAACCTATCTATGTCATGTTGCAAAGTGGACGTGACCTGCCAGGTAAAGTCGAAGGCGTTGGTGCAGATGTCGTGGGCAAGTGGTTAATGGCTTCTGGTAAAGAATTAGGTGTACCAGTACCAACACGGATTGCTAAAAAATTGGCTGGTAAAGAATTCCGAAGCTTTGATGCGTTTCGCGATGCTTTCTGGAAGGAGGTTGTGGCCGATTCCGAGCTGGCAGGCCAGTTTAACACTAACAACCGTCAGCGAATGAAAGAAGGATTAGCACCTCGCGTACAGGCGAAAGAAAGTGTTGGCGGCCGTCGCTCTTATGAGCTTCATCATGTCGAACTTATCTCACAAGGCGGCGAGGTGTATGATATCGATAACCTTCGCGTTCTGACACCAAAGCGTCATATCGAAATTCATTCAAAGAAATAAGGTGAAAATATGGAACTGAAGCATAAATTTGAAGACTACACGGAAGCAGAATTCACCCAACTTGTGAGTGAAATCTGCAGCGCTAAAGGCGGAGAAGCTCATCAGGATAAGTTGCTGGAAAACTTCATTTCGGTAAGTGAGCACCCTGAAGGTTCCGACCTGATCTTTTACAGCGAAGATAAGGACGCAACACCTGTCAAGATTGTCGCTGCTGTTAAAGCATGGCGCAAAGCCCACGGTAAGCGTGGCTTCAAGTCATAAATTATAAAGCCTCCTCACGGGGGCTTTTTCATGACCATCACAAGGCGCATTTGCGAGTGCGCCTGATGATGGATTGTATTGGCCTCAATGATGATTTAACGTTCAAGCTCGTTAAGCAACAGAGGCTAAAAATTATGTCCTATATAACACTTGAACGAACCTTGCTTTACCGTGGTAATGATGGACAACTGACAAGATATGAGATTTTCAAGAACGATGGAAATCCAGCGGATAATATTGAATTGGTCATCATATATAGGGAAAAAGAAATTAACGAACATAAATCATGGGTACGAACCAATGATGAGGTTTCGTTAGAGCACTTGATCCCTAAACAAAACACAGGGTTTCCTACGATGGTTCGTGAATCGATGAGCGCTGGCCATGGTCGGCAAATATCATATGTTATAGATGAGTGCACTAAACACTGGTCACAACATTACAAATAACCGCCTCCAGGCGGTTTTTTATTGCCATCACTATGAGCGGGCCCATAGTAATGGCAGTTCATTTAGCTTTGTTGTTTCGCAAAGTTAACCGTCACATTTTTCCCATTGATGGTTAATTTTTTCTCTGTTCCCGGAGCCATTTCACCTGACCAATTAATGACTTCTCCGTCTTTAACTGCCTGAATCCTGACTTTGTACTTATCTGCATCTTTAGTCACTTGAGACGTGATTGACGCGGGTATTGAATTGTCACTGGAAGACAGTGGGATAACCAGTCCAAGCCCTTGCGGTGGGTAACGTAGATCATCAATCGACACCGTTACCCAGAACATTTCATTTGGGTCTGGGCAATCTTTAACAGTTTGTCTGGGCTCTCCAAATGCTTCAAAAGTTGTTGTGGTACACAACGCTTGATAATTTGTTGCGCTGGCCATACACGACAGGCAAAGCGACATGGATGCAACGTACATCTTAAATTTCATGAAACCTCCTTTATAAGTTCATTAAACACTATCGTCTATAATCAGAAAAACATGAGCGGAAGAAGGCGTGGCAAGCCCAGATTGTGAGGCCATCGAACCTGCTTACTGGGCTGGTACAAACTTTAAGAATGAAGTTAATCATTAGAATGGCAGGCCACTTTTAGTAAAATGAAGAGGATAATACGTTGAAATCTTGTCTCATCAATCCTAAAAGACCTTCGTCTAATGTTCCTTCTTTAAAAGAAAAAGTTACCAAAAAATTGTTTTGTTGATCATCTTGTCCTGCCGTTAATTGACAATAAACGCCTCCTTTATTGGCGTTATAGAATGTAGGGATTGAGTTGGCGTAAAGATCTTCATCAATTGCTGATTTACGAAATTTGTAGCCGGGATGTCCAGTAAGCCAGTTACGGAACTTACTTTTTTCAGTGTTAGAAATTACAAACCACTCTTGAATCATCTGATGCATTCCTACTGATATTGGAATTTTTTATGGCACTCACCTACAAACAAGAAATGTTCTGTCGCGAGTACCTCATCGATTTGAAGGATGAATTCTAGCCAGTAAAGTATCCCTCAATGCTTCATAGGTAATGCCGCGCTGATGATGGAAATTTGATCTCTCAGGCAAGTATACCCCCAGCATCCTCTCTGATGTGTCGTAAGTGGGATGATGAGAGTTTTTGGTAAGTTCTTGAGTGTTGAATCGGCCCATCCGATTAAGAATGCGAGCAACACCCATCAAGCGCCCTTCATTGTTCCCATCGAAGCCGGGAAATGCTAGAGAATGCTCAGGACTGAAGTGAGGTACTTCTTCTGCAAGCTTAGCTTGGTCGTCTGGTGACAAATGATCATACGTGAATTTGAGCATGTCATACATTTCAAGTACGTCGCAGACGTGTTTCACCTCAACGGGATTATCTTCCTCCGTGGATAGATTTGAATATTCCCATTCTAAAGCCCAGAGGTTATCAGTAGTAACCGCTTCCCTGATTAGTTCAGGGTCATAACTGTGTTCGATTCCCAAGGCTTCATGTATATCGCAAAGTAACAAAATTTGAAGTTTCTCTGCTTGTGTATATTTCATGTTAACTCCCAGAGTTTCTACTTAATGTAGGGGGTTAAAATATCCAGTATTGGATGTAATTATCAAGAAAATATTAAGGGTTGTTTATGGCGACACCAGATTGGGAGGCCATCGAATCGGCTTACCGGGCTGGTTCTTTGTCCATACGCGCTATAGCTGATAAGCATTCGGTAACAGAAGGTGGCATACGCAAGCGAGCCAAGCAGAATGGCTGGCAGCGAAACCTCACAGAGAAAGTGAGAGAGGCCACCAAAACAAAACTGGTACGCAGTGAAGTACGCACAGCCGGTACGCAGAAAGAGGTGCGTACTGATGAAGAGATTATCGAAGAAGCTGCTGATGAGGCGGCTTCAGTAGTACTGGCTCACCGTGAGGGATTAGCCGCATGGCGTGGCATTACCAACAAGCTCCGCGACTTCCTCGAGGATGCTGAAATCACCGAAGACAATCACGCCTCAATGTCACGCTCAATCACTGCCGGTGTCGATGCGCAGATTAAGGTGATTAACGCCGAGCGCAAGGCCTACAACCTCGATAGTGAGGAAGGCAATAAGACGGTCGATGACCTGTCTAACCTGATGGATTCATTGTCTCAGTGGGCTTAATGAAACCTGAGCACTTCAAGCTGCTGGCTGATAAAGACTGGCGGCTGAATAACCTGTACTGGATCACCGACAAAGAGGGTAAGCCTCAGCGATTCCGGATGACCCCGGAGCAGCGCGAATACTTCGAAGGAATCCACACTCGCAACATCATCCTGAAGGCTCGCCAGTTAGGGTTCACGACAGAGGTGTGCATTATCCAGCTTGATGCGGCTCTCTTCGAATCTGCCAAATGTGCATTGATTGCCCACACTCTGAACGATGCCCGGCGCCTGTTTCGCGAAAAGGTGAAATACGCCTACGACCGCCTTCCAGCAGAAATCAGGGCGGCCAATCCGGCGAGCAATGATTCGGCGGGAGAGCTGGTATTCAAAAAGGGCGGGTCACTCTATGTCAGCACATCATTCCGTGGAGGTACGCTGCGTTTCCTGCACGTTTCCGAGTTCGGGAAGATATGTGCCAAGTTCCCCGACAAAGCCCGTGAGATTGTCACTGGTGCGTTTGAAGCGGTATCCAGCGATTGCTTCACTACCATTGAGAGTACGGCAGAAGGGCGGGCCAGTTACTTCTTTGATTATTGCCAGACGGCTGAGAAAGCACAGTTGCAAGGTAAGACGCTTTCCAATCTCGACTGGAAGTTTTTCTTCTTCTCCTGGTGGAAGAATCCACTGTATGCAATTGACCCCGTAGAGCCTCTACCGCAACGCCTCGACGATTACTTTGACGATATCGAGCAGAAGCATGGCGTCATTCTCAATGATCGCCAGAAAGCCTGGTATTACGCCAAAGAGAAGACTCTCGGCGATGACATGAAGCGTGAGTACCCATCAATTCCGGCTGAAGCATTCGAGCAGTCAGTTGAGGGTGCTTATTACGCGAAGCAGTTCCGCTGGCTCTACACGAATAAGCGTGTTGGTGAGCTGCCTGATAACTCTCATCAGATGGTTCACACCTTCTGGGATATCGGCGTAGGCGACTCGACGGCCATCTGGTTCATTCGTGAGGTCGGTGATGAATTCCATGTCATCGACTACTACGAGAATAGCGGTGAAGGCCTCAGGCACTACATGAAGGTGCTGAAAGACCGCGGCTATGAGTATGGCGATCACTGGGCACCGCACGATATCGATAACCGTGAGTTTGCCGGTGATGGAAAGAGCCGCAAGCAGATAGCTGCAGAAGGCTTTGAAATCGACGGTCAGGTTTATTCAATCCGCTTCAAGGTCGCACCAAAGCTTGGTGTTGATACCGGCATCGACTCTGTGCGCGAAATCCTTCCTAAGTGCGCCTTTGACGCATCCAAATGCGAGCAGGGCATCTCTCATCTTGAGGGTTACCGCAAGGAGTGGGACGACAAACGCGGCTGCTGGAAAGACAAGCCTTTGCACGACTTCACATCGCACGGCGCTGATGCGTTCCGCTACTTCGCAGTGGCGAAAACGAATCACAAACAGACCGGCGCAATATTCTTCTAAGGAGCTCATCAGTGAGTGAACTAAGCAACGGGGAACAATTCCTTGTGAACGCCCTCGCTCATGAGATAGGGCGCCAGCGCATGATGTATGC
>Ga0157369_10006076_pt1 | contig 14013 bp, 25 predicted proteins | sample C25metaG_FD_113461 | JGI IMG/M metagenome (GOLD analysis project Ga0157369, IMG submission 113461) | Corn rhizosphere microbial communities from Kellogg Biological Station, Michigan, USA - C2-5 metaG | ecosystem: Host-associated > Plants > Roots > Rhizosphere > Soil | place: USA: Michigan...
CATCGCGCCGAAGCTTTGCGCCGATTTCCAGAATGCCTGTCTGCAGGGCGCATGGGATACTGCACTTGTGCTCCAGGAGAAATTGATGCCGCTGCACGACGCGATGTTTATCGAACCGAGCCCGGCGCCGGTAAAATATGCCGGATCGCTTATTGGTCTGTGTACGGACGAAGTTCGCCTGCCGCTCGTGGCCGCGACCGACACCGCCCGGGAGAGAGTGCGCGCGGCGATGAGCGATGTGGGGCTGATCTAAACTTTTCCTCCCCCGGTTTACGGGGGGAGGTGGATGCGCCGCGACAGTGGCGCAGACGGAGGGGGCCCCCTCCACCTCGCTGCGCTCGGCATCTCTCCCGTAAACGGGGGCGAGGAAAAGCAAGACGCAATATTCCAGACCGTGATAAGACCGTCCATCATGGCCAAGAAATCCGATCCCGAGAAGAAAGTCGTCGCCGACAACAGGAAGGCGCGGTTCTCCTATTCCATCGAGGACACGCTGGAAGCGGGCCTGATGCTCTACGGCTCCGAGGTGAAGTCGCTGCGCAACGGCCGCTCGACCATCGCGGAGTCCTATGCCTATGCGAAGGATGGCGAGTTGTTCCTCGTCAACGCCTATATCCCCGAATACACGCAAGCCAGCCGCTTCAATCACGAGCCGCGCCGCCAGCGCAAACTGCTGGTTCATAAGCGCGAGGCTGGCAAGCTCGCTGCCGCGATCCAGCGCGAAGGTATGACGCTGGTGCCGCTGCGCCTCTACTTCAATCCCAAGGGCATCGCCAAGATCGAACTCGGCATCGCCAAGGGCAAGAAGCTCCACGACAAGCGCGAAACCGAGAAGCAGCGTGACTGGCAGCGCGACAAGGCGCGCCTGATGCGCAACCGCGGCGGTTGATACAAGGCGCATCTGATGTGAGGAGCTCGCCTTTAGATGTAATGATTTCAAGCTGTTCTCAGAACACAAAGCCGCTGAAAAGCATAAATCCGACGAGCGCGATCGCCGCATGTCTTTCATATGCCGTCTTGGGGGTGAGCTGGTGCTATATTGCCGTTGTTCACCTACAATTTAATTCCATTTCATTCCGCCGAGGCCGATGTAATCAGGAATTTCGTCATTACATAGACTGAAGCGGCATATCCTTGCCCACGCCTTGAAAGGCACCTTCTTTAAATGACCGATTTGAACACGAGGCCTGAACCCGCGCCTGCGTCCGCTCACGTCACTCCGGCCATGGCGCCGACGCCGGACACCATCGCGAAGGTTGCGCCGCAGAGCGGCGAACACAAAGACGCCGTCACAGAGCCGCCCAAGTCCTGAAGCGAGCGTTCGAGTTTCGGCGGCGCCAACACGCCTCCGCGCGAGGGATGCTGCGATAGTAGCGCCTTCATCGTGGTTTGGGCGTGCGTAGCCGAAAGCCGGGCGGTGGAGGGCGGAACTCCGGTTCCGTCCCGCCGCCTGCGCGCGAGATCGAACAGGAAAAAATGGCAACACGCTCGAGCAGCAAGATCATCACTTTTGTGCGGCCGTTCGTGCTCGCCGGCTTTCCCGAGCTGCTGCCCGCCGGCGACTACATCGTCGATACGGAGGAAGAAGAGCTCGACAGCATGCTGTTCCAAGGTTGGCGGCGTGTCGCCACCACGATGCGCGTTCGCATCGGCGCGGAGGTCGAATTGCGATCGGTGGATCCCGAGGCTTTGCACGAAGCGCTGATGCGCGACGGTGCGCAGGACAAACCCGGACTGCCACCTTCGCAGTCTTCGGCCAAGGCGCGTTTCGACCGGGCGCGGAGATTCGCGACCTATCCGGCGCGGCGAAAGAAGACATGAAAGAGAAGAATATGATTCACAGCACCGCGTTCAGCCTCAGCCGGGTCGAAGCCGAAGGCTGGAATCAGGCGCAGCGCGTGATGTCCGACGAAGCACTCATGTCCGACGAACACCGCATCTCGATGCTCAATCCTCATATCGCCGATCCCGAACGGGCGCGTTGGCATATGGGTTTCAGAAATGCCATCCGCGCGGGCGGGCGGCGTTGAACGGCAACATGCAGCGCCTCAGCCACAAAGAAGGATGTGAACATGCTTGAGACATCGCCAGGAATCGTCGAACGGGCATATCAGATCGCGCGGGCGGGCCAGGCCGCCGATATCGGCGAGCTAAAGGCCAAGCTGAAGAGCGAGGGATATTTCAACGTGTCCGGCCAACTGTCCGGCCCCGTTCTTCAGAAAGCTCTGCGCACGCTTTGCACGGCGGCACGCCGTTAGGTGCGGCGAATGCACCTCAACAAAACGATGTTTGCGTTCAATACCTAAACAACCAACAGGAGTCCCGGATGGGTGCCAGCGGAAAAAATGCGAAGAAAAAAGATCATCGGCGGCGCCACGCCAAATCGCGAAAAATCGCGAGCGACAAGGCTGCAGCGGCAATCGCCCAAAATAGCCGGCAATCTCCACGCCGCTAGCTACTGTCGTTCGTCAGCCGTCTGCCACTGCCGCGGCAGCGGCCGCAGGACGGCTGTGGAGCGTCCGGCACAAATGAGGAGACTTCATCGAGCGAATTCTTTAGCGTTGTAAACTCGCCAGCGCGATTGAACGCTGGCGCCTGGGTGCGGTCGGACTTCGCCTTCCGCCCCGCAGCTTAGAACAATAAGGATATTCCATGGCCCGCGATCAATTCGCCGTGCCGGTCAAATGCAATTCGTGCGGACAAGCCGGGTCGACGGCCTGGGATCAGCACTGCAGGTTTGAATCTGGTGTGGGTTTTCGTCGGCGGCTCATCTCGGTATCGAAGGGGTTTCACAACGAATTCGCGTCCGTCCCGTCGAAGGATCCGAAAATCGTCTGCGATGTGTGCGGCACCGCACTGTCCGTACTGGAGCTAACGTAACAGAGGCTGGTGGCGGTTCTCGCTGCAGGAACGGAAGCGAAAGAAATCAAATGATCTATCGCGGCTACGCGTTCGAGATGGCGCCGGATGAGGCACACGGCTTTGTCGACGATCTCATAACAGCCGGCGCCAACGGCCTGCTTCCCGTGGCGTCCTAGCGATGGCGCGAGAAACTGTCTTCGTCGTCCAGAGTTTCAGCGCGGGACGTGGCAGGAGCCTGAAGGCGGACCAGGCCGTTCCGTGTAAATCCGACGAAGCGGCGCGGCGCATGGCGGAGCGCCTGTCGGCAACCAAGCTGGGCGTCGTCGCCTTTTCCACATCGGGTGATGCGGAACTCGGCGAATTCGACGACCAGCCGACGATACTATTCAAGGCCGGGCAGTTGCCAGCCATGTTCGAAGATTGATCGGAGCAGAGGAATGGACCGTGTTCCACGCGCGCGCGAGCTGACATCCGACGAGATGACGTCGTTGCGCCGGGTTGTCGCAAACAGCTTCACGCCAAGCGGCCATATCAACCGGCTCCAGCAAAAGCACCTGATCGAGCTTGGGCTGATCCAGTGTGCGATGGGCGGGTTGATGCCGACACCCACAGGCCGCATCGTGGCACGGCGGTGACGCGCAAGATCGATCTTACCAAGAGGGAACGCAATGCCGCGCAAGACGCCGAACTATTCACAGGATCGCTCGCAACGCCAACGCGCACAGCAGGCTAAGGCGCAGAAGAAAGCGGATCTGCTCGCCGAGAAGTCGGCCCGGCGGAAAGAGGCGCGCGGCGAAATCGAGCCGAAACCGGATGCCGACACACCGGAATAAACCGGTCGTAGATCGGTTGACGCCATCCGGATGCGAAAAGCCCCAGCAGATGTCGACCTGCTGAGGCTTCAGGGTGTCTTTCGCGGAGGAGGCGCGAATAACAGGGCCCACGCTAGGCCCCAGGTGTGACCGGGTCCTTAAAATTTGAGCGAAACTTCAGGTAGCTCTCAATTGCCGGACATCGGCCGCATGTGAGGTCCCGCCTGCCGTATTGGACCAAAGTCCAACTATCCTTCCCGGCGGCCGCGCCGCATCCTCCGTTCATCGCTGCTGTCGTGTGGGCAGCGAGCTTCCTCTAGCCCCGGCCGCTTCTCAGCCCCTCGCGACCGGGGCTTCATCTTTTCCGCGATCCTATATTCTGCCGGACGAGTCTTCGCTGGAGGGCCCATGGCCGATGAACCGGAACGTCCGGACCTGATTGGCGCGATCAAAGACAAACTCATCCGGTCCAAAGAGAAATGGGCGGAAGAGGGCAGGCTGATCACTGGCCGGCCCGATCTCGGTCACGTGAACCGGCTGCCGCCTGGCCAGAAGGAAGTGAAGAACTGGCCGGTGCTCGATCTCGGCGTGCAGCCCGACGTGAAGCCGGAGAACTGGCGGCTTCAGGTGCTGGGGCTGGTCGAGAATCCGGTGGCGCTGACGCTTCCGCACTTCATGGCGCTGCCGCAGCAGGAGTTCGTGAGCGACATCCACTGCGTGACGTCGTGGAGCCGCTACGACAATCGCTGGCAGGGTGTCGCCTCGAAGACGCTCATCGATCTCGTGCGCCCCAAGGCGGAGGCGAAGCATATCGTCTTCCACGCCTATGACGGCTACACCACCAATGTGAAGACCGAGGTGTTCGCCGATGACAATGTGCTGCTCGCCCATTCCTGGGAAGGCAAGCCCATCCCGCGCGAGCATGGCGGGCCAGTGCGTGTGATCATCCCCGACTGGTATTTCTGGAAGAGCGCGAAATGGGTGACCCGCATCGTCTTCCACACCGAAGACAAACCCGGCTTCTGGGAAACCCGCGGCTACCACAACGAAGGCGATCCGTGGAAGGAAGAGCGGTATAGTTGAGTATGAATTGGGCTCGAAGGTTCTTACAGCCGTCCGCCGTCATCATCGGCACGGTAGCTGCAGCCGCTTGTGTTCCAGCGCGGGCAGCCCAACCATGCTCCATGTCTGTCATCGTGTATAGTGACGGCTCGACCGAATTCGACGGCACAACTATCAAAGACTACACAAAGCTCGCACCCCTTCTGGGTCAGTATCACAAGCAAAACCCGAAATGTGCAGTGCGCATCGTCGGAGACGAAGGCATAAATTTTCGAGCCGTTGGGCGTGTTATTTTTGCGATGCAAAAGGCCGGGTTCCTCAAGGTCGGATTCCTTACCGAGCCTCGAAACTAATCCCATGTGGATTGCTCCGGTGCTCCAAGCGCGCCAATAATCACCTTTCGTATCCAAGCAGGTCGAATTCCTTCTTGCAGGTCGCGTAGACGATTTCCTTTTGCACGTCGGAGAGAATCTCGCGCGCCGGCCGTGGATCGAGGCGGGTGCGGGATTTTGCGCGTGCCATCTCGTCGGGTATCGGAAGGCCGAGTTTGGCGGCCACGCGCCGCATGTCGTCGTGCAGCGTTTCGAGGCGGATAAACTCGCCCACGACCACCTCTTCGCCGATGGTGTAAAGCGGATAGCCCAGATATCCCCGCTTTCGCACGATTGAATCGAGGTGTGCGTCGAATGAGGAACCGGTTTTAAAGGTGAAATAGGCGAGGGATACGGCCTTCTCATACGGGTGGCGTTCGGAAGTGATCTTTACCGCGCGGTCCCAGAATTCGGGCGCGACCCGGGCTTTGATCTGTATCGCGGGCATGTGGTTGAAGAATTTCGGTTTGTGCTCCTTCTCAAAAGCCTTGCGCCGCGCCTGTGGCCGCTTGCCCTTGATGATCGTGCGCAGCTCTTCTTCCCATCCGGGGTCGTCCGCGAAATTCCGGCACAGAGGTTCGCCATTGCCGCGCGCCAGCTCCGCCTGATTTCCCAGCGGCGTGATGATGTCGCCGGGGCCACAATGGGGCGCCAGCATCATCTCGATCGAACTGCCGCCCGTCTTCTTCGTCTTGATGAAGATGAAATTGTGCAGATAGGAAACGATCATCGGCGTTCGGCGATTTTCACGTTTTCCCGGTATCACGCGGGCCCCCCCGGCAAAGAGACCACAAACCGCTGATCCGTGCACCCTTTCGATGCGTAGAAGCATCGCCAAACAGCAAAACCGGAGGGAAAGCCATGAAGTTGAGACATGCGTTGGCGCTTGCGGGCGCGCTAAGCCTTTGGAGCGGATCGACGCTCGCCGCCGACATGCAGCCGAGCCTTTATAAGCGCCTTGGCGGTTACGATGCGCTGGCCGCGGTGACGGACGATTTCATCGGCCGGCTGGCAACCGATCCGCAACTCGGGAAATTCTTTGCCGGACACGGCACGGATTCGCTGCATCACATCCGCCAGCTCGTGCTCGACCAGCTTTGCGCCGCGACCGGCGGCCCCTGCTACTATATCGGCCGCAGCATGAAACAGACCCACGCCGGACTGCACATCACCGAGTCGGACTGGGACGTCACGGTGAAACATCTCATTGAGACGCTGGCGAAATTCCAGGTGCCGGCCCCGGAGCAGCAGGAAGTTCTCACCACGATCGGCAGTCTGAAAGCCGACATCGTAGAGACGCACTAGGCTTAGATGCGTTGTTCAAAGGCGAACGCGCTGGCTGTGGATAGCGGCGCATTCGCACCGTTTGTATGAGCTACTCCTCAAAGCGGCGTGTGGCGTCACGGTCGCGCTCGTATCGTCTCGTGAGCGGAAACGGCGGCAGCCAGGACTCGCGGCGTACGATCCAGCTTTCGTAGGTCGGCGTCAGCTGGTCGGGGGCATCGAGGGATCCCAAGTTCACTTCGATTTCGTCTGCGCTGCGTCCGAAAACGGATGAGCCGCAGCGGGGACAGAAAAATCGCCCGGCGTAATCGCGTGTTTCGCCTTCGATCGTTACCGCATCCTGAGGGAATATGGCGAAGGCCTGAAAAAGGGCGCCGTGATACTTGCGGCAGTCCAGACAGTGACAAAGGCCGACCCGGTATGGGCGTCCTGACGTCACAAAGCGTACGTTGCCGCACAGACAACCACCCGTAAATCGATCCATGCTGCGTCTCCTCCAAACCCGGTGACCGTCGCTAGAGTGCGTGTAGCGCGGCGATCTTAGCCTGTTTCACCACCGCGTCGAACATTGCATCGGTCAGCACGCCGGTGTTGGTGTTGTAGCGCGAGCAGTGATAGCTCGAGACCAGCGCGGCGGGTTTGAGATCGTATTGCGCGCCGTGCTTGAAGGGATGGGCGGACTTCTTGGCGGCGAGCGCGTCGCACACGCTGTCATGCGCGATCTTGCCGAGTGCCAGAATCGCGCGCAGCTGCGGGAACGAGGCTATCGTGGCCGTGAGAAACTGGCGGCAGGTTTTGATCTCCGCCGGCAGCGGCTTGTTCTCCGGCGGCACGCAGCGCACCGCATTGGTGATCGCGCAGTCGACGAGCTGCAAGCCGTCGTCGGCGCGCTCCTCATAGCTGCCGCGCGCGAGGCCATGCTTCAGAAGGGTTGCGTAGAGCAGGTCGCCCGCCCAGTCGCCGGTGAAAGGGCGGCCGGTACGGTTCGCACCATGCAGTCCGGGGGCAAGGCCGACGATCAGCAGCCGGATATTGTTCCCCGTGAAGCTCGGCACCGGGTCGTTGAAATAGTCCGGATGCGCCGCACGGTTCGCGTGACGGAACTGCGCCAGCCGGGGACAAAGCGGACAGTCGCGCGGCGGCTCGCTTGCGCTCACGCCGAGGCGTAAGCGGCCTGGGGCGAGGAATGGGCCGAGCGCGGCCCGCCCTCGCGCATGATCATCGGCTTCAACTCTTCAAGCTCGATGAAATTGTCGGCCTGGCGGCGGAGGTCGTCCGACACCATCGGCGGCTGGGTGCGGATGGTGGAGACGACGCTGACGCGGCGGCCCTTGCGCTGCGCGGCCTCGACCAGACGGCGGAAATCGCCGTCGCCGGAGAAGATCACGATATGGTCGACCTGATCGGCCATCTCCATCACATCGATGGCGAGTTCGATGTCCATGTTGCCTTTCACACGGCGGCGGCCCTGCGCGTCAGTGAATTCCTTGAGCGGCTTGGTGACGACGGAGAAGCCGTTGTAGTCGAGCCAGTCCACCAGCGGCCGGAGCGGCGAGAATTCCTGATCCTCGGCGACAGCGGTATAATAGAAGGCGCGCACGAGAATGCCCTTGCGCGCGAACAGTTCGAGCAGCCGCTTATAGTCGATGTCGAACTGAAGGCCCTTCGCCGCGCCATAGAGGTTGGCGCCGTCGATGAAGATTGCGAGTTTTTCTTGGGGGTAGAAAAGCATAATATACTCCGTCAAAAACAAAATGGCCGAACAGGCAATGTTCCCCGGCGCCGATGTCTGTTCTAGTCTTTCGCGCGCCGCGTGCAAGACACAAACGCTTCATTTTCGTGATGAAGCCTCGAGAGTGGAATGATCCTGATCGCGCTCGGTTCCAATCTTCCATCCAAAGCCGGTGGGCCGCGCGAAACCTTACGGGCCGCGCTTGATGCACTCGCCGAAAACGGTATCGCTGTAAACGCGGTGTCGCCGTTCTACGAGACACCGGCGTGGCCGGATCCTAATGATCCGCGTTATGTTAACGCGGTGGCGCTTATCACAAGCGCACTTTCGCCCCGCGAGCTTCTGGAGCGCCTTCAAATGATAGAAACGTCGCTGGGACGGGAGCGTTCCGCCCGCAACGCACCACGCACGCTCGACCTCGATGTCATCGATTATGACGGATGGGTGGTGGAGGGGCCGCCGATACTGCCGCATCCTCGCATGCACAGCCGCGCGTTCGTGTTGCTTCCTCTGTTCGATATCGCACCGAACTGGCGTCATCCCGTGACGGGAGAAAGTGTCGCTGCGCTGATCGCGAAACTCCCCGGCGGCACTGAAGGCGTGGTGCGGCTCGACTAAGCCCGCCGCCACGACGCGAGGATCGTCCACACGCCCAGGATCAGCGTGGTCGCGTTGATGAACACCTCGAACTTCATCGCGTCGTTGGTTGCGGCGAGCGCATACATCCCGTTCTCGACGTCGAACGTGATGTCCATCGCCGCGAGGTAGATCAGCGCCGAACCCGCGAGCAGCCCAAGCTTCGCGCCCCAGGAGGTTCCGGTCCAGAGACCGATGCCGGCACCCAGCATGCAAAGCGCCATCCACCCATCGGCAACCGGAAAGCTCGACTCGAACGCGGTGTACCAGCGCTCTTGACTCACCATCACATCGCCGCCGGTGAAATAGCTCCACCAGTAGAACGCGGTGACGGCAGCGCCGAGGATGAGGAGGGCGGAGAGGACTTTATCGCCAATGCGCATGCTGCCGTCGCTCGAAGATTCTGTCTCGACGACTATAACACGCGTCATGGCCGTCCTCGAGGCGGCCATCCAGAGTCACCTGCTCGCTGTCGCTCGCTGCTGGATAGCCGGGTCGAGGCCCGGCCACGTCGAGTGGAGTGGTTCAGGGCTTTTTAAATTTTAGCATCATCTGGTCTGTCTTGCCGCGGATCGACTCGTCGAACACCGGTTTGGTGTGATCGTCGGTGGGGCGGCGGAGTGCGTTGCTCTCGCCCGCGAGCTTGAACCCCGCGGCCTCGACCTCCTTGATGAGCACGGCTTTGTCGATTCGGTGGAGCTTGGCGATATCGGCATCGGTGGTCCCGGCATTCGCGACGTGATCGACGATGAGATAGGTGCCGCCGGGTTTCAGCGAGTCGAAGACGTGCTTGTTGAACTTCGCCATGTCGACCGCGCCGTACTTTGCGATATGCAGATCGTGATAGTTGAGCGTCGTCCAGAAGACGTCGACTGGTTCGGGTAGATTGAACTCGCCGAAGGCCGATGCATCGAAGCGGACGTTTTCGCGGCCTTTCTCGCTCAGCACGGCCTTGGTCGCTTTGATGTTGTCCTCGCCCCATCGCGTCGTCTCGAGCGCATAGACCTTCCCCTTCGGTCCCACCACGTCGCTGAGGAGCCGGGTGTAATACCCGCCGCCGGGCAGAAACTCGCCGACGACATCGCCTTCCTTCACGCCGGAGAAGGCGAGCGTCGCGGCCGGCATGCGATGCGCATCGGCCTCGCGGTCGGCCTTGGGCCGCGTGGTGTCTGCCACCGCCTTCGCGATGGACGCGGAGGGCGAAGCGATGCCTGGCGATGCTGCGGCAAGCATGGCGATTGCCGCAAAGGCGAAAGCGAAACCGGTTTTCATGAAAATCCCCTCGGGCGAATGCCCGCGGAGCTTAAGCGAAGTCCTGTGCCGCGCGACTCACGAAGCCGTGACGCCTCCCAAAGCTGACCTATCCACCGCGCTAACCACCTGCGCGGATTGAGCAATTGGCCACCCTTACAAAGCGCACAGGTGCAACCTACCTATGATGCGCCACATTGATGGAGGCATTCCATGGTTGGCATCATTGTCGTCGTCATCGCGGTCTTGATCGTTCTGAGCGGTTTTCGTGTCGCCCAGCAGTACGAACGCGCGCTCGTGTTCCGTTTCGGCCGCTATATCGACCTGCGTGGGCCGGGGCTGTTTTGGATCATCCCCCTGGGCATCGATCGCGCGGTGAAGGTCGATCTGCGCGTCTTCACCGACGGCGTCGAGCAGCAAGAAGCCATGACGCGCGACAACGTTCCGGTGAAGGCCAACGCCGTCATCTGGTATCGCATCGTCAAACCCGATCTCGCGATCATCGAAGTGCAGAATGTGCGCAATGCGGTGATCCAGGTCGCGCTCACCACCCTGCGCAACATCATCGGCCAGCATTCGCTCGACGACGTTCTGAAGGAGCGCGAACAGATTTCGCAGCTTCTCAAGACCCGCGTCGATCAGGTGACCGAGGCCTGGGGCGTGGAAATCCAGAACGTCGAGATGAAGAACGTCGAGATCCCGTCATCGATGCAGCGCGCAATGGCGCAGGAGGCCGAGGCGCTGCGCGAGAAACGCGCCCGCATCATCAAGGCCGAAGCCGAGATGGAAGCTGCGGTCAAGCTGCGCCAGGCCGCGGACGAGATCGTGAAGACGCCGGAGTCGCTGGAACTCCGCCGCATGCAGATGCTGACCGAAATCGGCGCTGAGCAGAACACGATGACGGTCGTGATGATGCCGAGCGAGTTCGTTCAGGCGGCGCGGGCGCTGAGCGAGAAGAAATAACGCCGGACACAATCAAAAGACGCGGAGAGGTGGGTCTCCGCGTCTTTGTATCCCCCGGATCCTGCCGCTCAGTGCTGGCGGTGTTCCTGCACATGGGTGGCGCGAAGGCCTTCCATGCCGTGGCGCGCGATCGCGTGCTGCCAGGAGAGGAACTCCTCCACCGACAGACGATAGCGTTCACACGCTTCGTCGAGACTGAGCAGCCCGCCCTGCACCGCGGCGACGACTTCCGCCTTGCGGCGTGTCACCCACCGGGTTGTCTCACGTTGGGGCAAATCGGCCAGTGTAATGGTGCGGCCATCCGGGCCAATCACGCTATCGCTGCTGGTTCTTCCATCACGTCCCATTTTTTCTACTCCTTCGGTCTTCCCTCGGGCAGAAAACTCCGGTCTCGCGGATTGTTTCCGATTGTGCGGGACGAAACGCGCGCCATTGCTTAGCGGACGGCTAACGCTGCGCATTGAAGATAATTAAAATTGTTGTTCGCCGAAGCGCCGTGGTACGGAAATAACGCGAACCATGGCATTTTGCTCCCCATGCGCGAGATCGGATGATGGATTGGAAGCAGATCGGGCCCTATCTCTTTCCGCTTCTTATCGTGGCGCTGATCGCGCGCCGCGCGCTGCGGTCGCAGAAGCCGCAGCGCATCCGTCCCGGACGGCTCTGGATTCAGCCCGGTTATCTTGGAATCGGCACGCTCGCGGCATTTTCCAATGCGCACAGCCCCGGCGTTCTGGGCATTCTCCTGTTCCTGGTGGGAACCGCAGCGGGGATCGGTGTCGGCTATATGCGCGCGCTGCACCAGGAGTTCTCCATCGACCCCGAGACCGGGAACGTGATGGCGAAGGGTACGCCGATTGCCGCACTTCTGTTCATCGGCGTCTTCGTTCTGCGCTTCGGGCTGAACTATCTGATGCAGAAAGGCGCACGCGTCCCGACCCATAGCGGGCAACTGCTGGTCTATGCGGATGCGATGCTGATCTTCGCGTTCGCGATGTCGGCGGCGTCGGCGTGGGAAATCTGGCGCCGCACCCGCCCGCTGATCACGGAACACAAATCGTCAAACGGCCCCCCGCCGGCCATACCCCAAGCTTGAGGTGCTGCGTCCGCTGTTTGGTTCTGCGCATTTGTCTTATAGAGTGGCGGAAATCCCGCCAGAAAGAGTGACCGTGCCGCCCTTGAATTTCATCGACAGAGCCGACTGTGTTGAGGCCCTGGAAGACATCTTGTCCGCATCGGAATCGCGCCAGGCAACGCGCCATTTCAAGAACCATATCCCAAGATTATCCTGGGCCATGTCCATGGTGCCGCTCGCGCGCGAACCCGGCGCGAGGCTGCTGGATATCGGCAGCAAGCTCGACATCCTCGAGGTCTTCCGCGCCAAGCACGGCTATTCGCGGATCGATGGTTCGGCCTATCTGCCCGCGGGTGAACCCTACAGCGAAGCCGCTCCCGACAAGCCCGACCAGACCGTCTACCACTTCAACGGCGAGCGCGCGCTCATTCCCTGCGAGCCCGGAACCTACGACATCGTCACCTGCTTCGAGGTGATCGAGCACATGCCCTGCGATCCGATGGCTCTAATGGGCAACATCAATCGCGCCACGGCGATGGGCGGCTACCTGGTTCTTTCGACCGTGAACTGCGCCTCGCTGAAGAGCATCAAAAAGATTTTCGAAGGCCGGAATGCGCAGCTTTACGGGCATTACAATCTCGTACTGAGTCCGAACCGGCACAATCGCGAATACACGACGAAGGATTTGCGGCGCACCGTTGTTTCTTCCGGCTTCAAGATCGTGAAAATTGCCGTGCCCTATGTCTTCTCGGAAGAGGATCCGGAATTCGTCGAAAAGCTGAAGGCGGCGGGCCTTAGCCATAATGATCTCGGCGACGATACGGTGATCCTGGCGCGGAAGGTTTCCAATGAAATCGTACGATTTCCACCGCACCTATATGTCGGCGGCAACGATGCTGCGAAGGTCGACTCGCAGGAAACCTTTTCGGCACTCAGCCGCGTCCAGCGCGAGTTGATCGCGGGCAGGAAATGGGGCGGGGACGATCCTACGGTGGCGATCGCCGCAGAAATGGGGACTTAGCGAAGTTCCGCTTGTTCGGGCCGGGCAATCTGTATAATGTCCGCCGCTTCGCGCGCGTCGGGCCCGGAATCGGCTGGCCCACGCTGCATAAGCGACTGAAACTACAAGGATTCCCATGGCCCGCGTGACCGTCGAAGATTGCGTCGACAAGGTTCCCAACCGCTTCGATCTGGTGCTTTTGTCCGGTTTCCGGGCACGGCAGCTCTCCGGCGGCGCAGAAACGCTGGTCGATCGCGACCGCGATAAAAACCCGGTCGTGGCGCTGCGCGAGATCGCCGGCAAGGAACTCAAGCCTGAAGAGCTCAAGGAAGAGTACATCCGCTCGCTGCAGAAGCATGCGGAAGTCGACGAGCCGGAAGAGGTTCGCGAGGCCAGCGATGACCGCGAGGATCCCGCGCACCGCCAGGTCACGGAAGAAGAGCTGCTGCGTGCGCTCACCTCCGAAGCCCAGCGCCGCGCCGAGCCGCAGCCCGAGCCCGAAGTCTACGACGAGGAATAGCGCACAAGCGCTTATTTCCCGCCTTCATTTCCGGTTTCTTGCGTATCGCGCTTATATTGAGCGCGTATGAGCACGCACACGCCGCAACCCATGGGATCTGCCGTTCCGGCCTCGCCGCCGGCCGCCGAGACGCAGGTCAAGGCCCGGCGCAAGCTGATGCGGCAAACCGAACTGATTGACCGGGTCAAAGCCTACGATCCGGACGCCGACGAGGCGCTGCTGAACAAGGCCTATGTCTATGCGATGAAGGCGCACGGGAAGCAGTTCCGCGCCTCCGGCGATCCTTATTTCGCCCATCCGCTGGAAGTCGCCGCCATCCTGACCGACTTGAAACTGGATGTGGCGACGATCGTGACCGCGCTCCTGCACGACACGGTCGAGGACACGCTCGCGACACTGGAGGACATCAAGGAGAATTTCGGCGACGAGATCGCAGGTCTGGTCG
>Ga0157369_10006077_pt1 | contig 14011 bp, 15 predicted proteins | sample C25metaG_FD_113461 | JGI IMG/M metagenome (GOLD analysis project Ga0157369, IMG submission 113461) | Corn rhizosphere microbial communities from Kellogg Biological Station, Michigan, USA - C2-5 metaG | ecosystem: Host-associated > Plants > Roots > Rhizosphere > Soil | place: USA: Michigan...
AACAAGCCAGGCATACCTGTTACCGAAACCAGTTTTTTATACTCCATGCTATTCAATTTATTTTTTGGGAGTGCAAGATAATTGAAATGATTTTTAGTTTCAGTTAACAAAAGATAAAAGTGATTGGTTATATAAAATGATGAGTGGTACGCTGGCTTTTACAATTTGCGGCGTCTTATCTACATAATCGTTTTTATGAAAAAAATATTTACGAACCTGATTTTTGCATTCGTTATTTCTTCCGCGGCTAAGGCTCAAATGGTGTCAGGAAAAATTGAAGATGCAGCTTCGAACAACGCAGTTGTCAACGCAACAGTTAAATTATCATCAATTGACTCAACAAAGTCGTCCTTGTTTTCAGTAAGCAACTTGCAGGGCGCTTTTGTCTTTAATAACGTTCCGGATGGAAGCTACACGCTCACGATTACTTCTATAGGATACGGCGAAGTTAAAAAGCAGGTAAGTGTGATAGGCCAAAATGCGGATCTTGGAAATATTTTTATTTCGAAGAGTGCTGAAACGCTTTCGACAGTTGTAATTAGTAACACACCACCTGTAAAGCAAAATGGCGACACGCTGGAATATACCGCAAGCCAGTATAAAGTAAATCCTGATGCTACCGGTGAAGACCTAATAAAGAAAATGCCCGGGGTAACTGTTGACAGGCAAACCGGCGCCGTAACTGCACAGGGAGAAACCGTAAAAAAAGTTACCGTGGATGGAAGGGATTTTTTTGGAGATGATGCTACCGCCACATTGAGAAATCTGCCCGCAGATGTGGTTGATAAAATACAAGTGTTTGATAAGCTCAGCGACCAGGCGCAACTTACAGGCTTTGATGATGGCAACACCACCAAGTCCATAAATATTGTAACCAAAAAAGACATGCGCACCGGTAATTTTGGAAGAGTGTATGCCGGTTATGGCACAGATGACAGGTACAGCGGGGGAGGAAATGTTAGCTTTTTCAATAACGCCCGAAGGATATCGCTCGTAGGATTGGTAAACAATGTAAACCAGCAAAATTTTTCGTCAGATGATTTGCTCGGCGTTACAAGCGGCAACCGGGGCGGCGGCGGAAGGCGTGGTGGCGGCGGAGGCGGAAATTTCAGGGGAGGCTCTTCTAACTTCACTGTCGGCCCGCAGAGTGGCATTGCCAAAACCAATGCGTTCGGCGTGAATTACAGTGACGCATGGGGAAAGAAAATTGACGTGACAGCAAGCTATTTTTTCAACAATAGCAATACAAACAACAACCAAATCATCAGCCGGCAAAATTTTATCACCAGCGATTCATCTCAATATTATGACGAGAATACGATTTCCAATAACATTAACTATAACAACCGTGTCAACTTCAGATTAACCTATCGTATTGATTCAAACAATACAATTATTGCTACTTCTAATCTTAATTTCCAGAAAAACAATTCTACAAACCTTGTGGGGGGTACGAATTATTTTGATGAGGAAAAGCAAAATATTTTAAGCAAAACGGAAAATGATATCAATAGTAACAGCAGTGGAAGCAGCAACAGCAATATGTTACTCTTCAGGCATTCATTTGCTAAAAAAGGAAGAAGTATTTCTTTAGGAATTTTTCAATCTTACAACAACAGGGATGGACAAAATTATTTGAATGCTGACAATAGCTATTATAAGTCAATTGTGAAGCAGGATACAGTAAAGCAATTTTCTAATCAAAATAATTTTACGAATCAATACAGGTTTAACCTGGTTTATACCGAACCTCTTTCAACAAAAACGCAATTGCAGTTGAATTACGAGCCTTCGTTTCAAAAAAGCAAAGCAGACCAGGAAACTTTTGACTTTGATAATACCAACGACAAATATTCATTGCGGGATACCAGCTTAAGTAATAAGTTTGACAATACCTACAATACCCAGAATGCAGGAATCACTATCCGTCATGGCGACAGGAACAATATGATTGCCGCAGGCGTTTCTTATCAATACAGTGAATTAAAAAGCAGCCAGGAGTTTCCACAGGTTTCCTTTATCGATAATTCTTATAGCAACTTTTTAGCCAATGCCTTTTCAAGATTTAAGCTCTCTTCGAGGAGTACGCTGAGGGTCATTTACCGTGGATCTGTTAGCCCTCCATCTGTAAGCCAATTGCAGAATGTGATTAACAATTCTAACCAGTTTTTTTATACAACAGGTAACCCGAATTTGCAACAACAATACACCAATAACCTTATCACAAGGTATACTTATACCAACAGCGGCAAGGGTCAGAGCTTTTTTGCAAACCTGTTTTTTCAAAACATCAGCAACTATGTAACCAATGCCACTTACACCGCTTCAAAAGATTCCATTTTAACCAATACGGTTACGCTTTTTAAAGGTTCTCAACTTTCCAAGCCGGTTAATATGGACGGTTATATTAATGCACGATCTTTTTTTACATTCGGAATGCCATTGAAATTTATTAAATCGAATATGAACCTCAACGCAGGACTGAGCTATGCAAGGCAACCCGGTATGATAAATAATGTTGAAAATATTTCCGATGCTTATAATTACAATTTGGGAGCAGTTATATCAAGCAACATTAATGAGTATATAGATTTTGATTTGTCTTACGCGGCCAACATAAATACAGTTAAAAATTCAATTCAACCAGATTTGAATAATAATTATTTTACACAATCAATTGGCATCAATACCAACTTTCTTACAAAGAAAGGATCGTTTTTAAATAATGCCATTTCAAACGAATCCTATAAAGGGCTAACAGATGGATTCAATCAAAATTATTGGTTATGGAATATTGCCATCGGGCAGAAATTTTTAAAGAACCAGGATGGGGAATTGAAATTATCAGTTTTTGATCTTTTAAATCAAAATAAAAGTATTACAAGGGATGTCACCGAATCTTATGTGCAGGACCAGACAAACCGGGTTTTGCGCCAGTATTTTATGCTGACATTTACTTACAAATTGAAGACCTTTGGAAAAGGGAAGCCGCAGGAAAGTAATGATGACAGGCGTAGAGAATTTCGTGGATTTGGTGGAGGTTTTGGTGGACCGCCACCGCCACCACCCTCCGGAGGCCCGCAACTTTAGTTAAAAATATTTTGCTTTGAATGAAAGTGAACTGGTAGCTCTGCTGAAATTAAAAGACAGGCAAGCGTTTAAAGAAATGGTGGAAACCTGGCAGGATATGGTGTATAACACTTCAATCGGGTTTTTGCAAAATGAGGAAGATGCTGAAGATATTTCGCAGGAAGTATTTATTAAAGTGTATCAATCCATTTATTCATTCAAGGGCCAATCCAAACTTTCTACCTGGATTTACAGGATCACCGTTTCAAAATGTTTGGATCATTTAAGAAAGAAAAAAAGAAAAAAAAGATTTGCTTTTATCCAGGGGCTTTATAGTAACGACAATAACCTGGCAATAGAGCCTCCGGATTTTGTTCATCCGGGTATTAAAACGGAAAATAAGGAAATATCGATAGCGCTTTTTAAGGCTATAGATAAATTACCGCCAAATCAGAAAACGGCATTTGTGTTAAATAAGATTGAAGAATTGAGCTATCACGAAATAAGCGAGGTTATGGATTCCAGTGAATCAGCTGTTGACTCTTTATTACAAAGAGCGAAAAAAAATTTACAGGTTCTTTTAAAAGATGCTTTTATATGATCGGATGAGTAGCAAAATTTCATAAAAAGTGCAGAAGGTTTTCTTTCTAAAGAGCGTCTAAAAAACAGAATCATTTACAAACATTATTTCAAACAAATGGATCAGCATTTAAATAAGAAAATAGATGAGGCATTGCAGAGTCTTGACGGCATTGCAAAAGCAACTCCACGTCCCTTTTTCTTTACCCGCCTTGAAGCGCGCATGCAGCGTGAAAAAAGCAAATGGGAAGTCATTTCTTCTTTTGTTTTAAGGCCGGCAATAGTTTTTGCAGGTATTTGTTTTATTCTCGTTATCAATGTGGCGGTAATTCTAACATCTTCTTCATTAAACAATCCGGCTTTGCAACAAAACAATGAAATATCCGCTGCTGATGAATATAATTCAGTGTCTGCGCCTTTGTATGAATATGTAAATGCTACACCGTAATGAATAGTAACACAAAGACCAAATCGCTTGTAACGATTATAATTTTTCTTTTAATTACAAATATCGCCATGTTGATATTTTTCCTGGTGCTTGCTAAGCCAGCAGATAAAAGGCCCAGGAATCATGATATGAACGGCATGTATAAAAGCTTGCAAAATGAGGTTGGTTTTTCACAGGAACAATTGAATCAGTATAAGCATTTAAGAGAGAACCAGATGGAAAATGTAAGGCCGTTGTTTAACCAGGTAAGAGAATCGAAAAGGGCTTTTTACGATCTGATTACTTCCGGTGAGGTGCCGGATTCTGTTGTTGCGGCAGATGCTGATTCTATTGCCCAAAAGCAAAAGAATCTTGACACACAAATGTTTTTATATTTTAAAAATGTACGAAAAATTTGTACGCCTGAGCAAACAGCGAAGTTTGATTCCGTTATGCAGAAAGTAATCGGGCGTATGGTGGGACGGCCGGGCGAATCCAGAAAAAAACCGGGTTAACACATTGGCGCTTTTTCAAAAAAATATAAACAAAAATTAAAAAAATGAAAACAAAGATCACCATGTTGGTTGCTTTACTTTTAATAGCAGCCACAGGCATTTATGCCCAGGGAATGCAACGACGCACCGTACCCGAAAGAGTAAAAGATGCGATGGATAAAATTACGCCTGCATTAAATCTCAATGCAACGCAGCAGGCACAAACTGACAGCGCTTTTACGGATTACTACAATGCCCAGATGAAAATGTTCCAGGATGCAAGGTCATCGGGCGAGCGTCCGGACAGGTCTCAATTTCAAAAATTGACTGACGAACGGGATGCAAAGCTGAAAACAATTTTTACGGATGACCAGTATACAAAATTTAAAAGTGAAGTAGAAGAAAGTCTTCGCCCGCAAAGGCGCCAACAAGCTTCGAATTAGAAGGTGAAAGGTTGAATGAAAAAAGGTTGCTGCAAAGCAGCCTTTTTGTTTTAGTGGCAAAATAAGAAATGCAACTATTTCACCGTTTACTGTAATCTATGGATGTGAAGGATAATCTTCATTCATCTCTTCTATTAATTTCAGAACCTTTTCTCTGCCCGTTTTTTTTACTGAGCTGGAAACAAAATGCTGCGGCAAAAACTGTTGCGTTTCTTTGAGTCGCTCAAGAAACGATTTTACATTTTTGCTTACTACAGCCTGTTTTTCTTTATCAGCTTTTGTAAAAATCAGCGAATAGGGAATCTGCCACAGTTCAATATTTTTTATGAATTCAAGATCCAGCTTTTGTGGCGTATGCCTGGCATCAAGGAGCACAAATACTTGCACAAGGGTTTCCCTTTTTTTCAAATAATTCTCAATCATTTGTTCCCATTTTCGCCTGCTGCTTAGTGAAACCTTTGCAAATCCATAACCCGGAAGGTCAACCAAAAACCATTTTGTTTCTTTCGCGTCTCCTGGCTTGTCAACACTCGTGATTTCAAAATGATTGATCATTTGGGTTTTGCCGGGTGAATTGGAAGTTTTGGCTAACTTTTCATTGTTGGTAAGCATATTTATTAGCGAAGATTTTCCTACATTACTTCGTCCGATAAAGGCATATTCGGGCCGGTCGGGAGCGGGACATTTTTCGTAAGAAGGGCTGCTGATAAGATATTGCGCTTTCTTAATGTGCATGGTGCAATTTACGTTAAAGCTTAATGTTGAATGTTTAAGGCTGAATGCGAAAGACGATTTCAAAAATAAAAGTGAAAGAATGGTTAACAGTAAAAGTTATTATTTCAAAAAACTATCTTTGGTGCGATGAATGTTTATCCCCACGATACTATAGTTCCTTTTAAAAACTCGAACGAGAGCAAAAAGAAACAGGTGGAAAACATGTTTGATAAAATTGCTTTTCGATATGATTTTTTGAATCGCTTTCTAAGTGTGGGAATTGATGTAGGCTGGAGAAAAAAAGCCATTAAACTTTTAGTTTCTTCGCAGCCAAAAATTATTTTGGACGTGGCAACCGGCACCGGCGATTTCGCTTTGACGTGTTATAAAATTTTAAGACCTAAAAAAATTGTCGGTATTGATATCAGCAAAGGAATGCTTGAAATCGGCAGAAAAAAAATCAAAGACGCAGGCCTGCAAAAACATATTGAGCTGCTCAATGGGGACAGCGAAGCAATTTTTTATGACGATGATACGTTTGATGCAGTTACGGTCGCCTTTGGGGTAAGGAATTTTGAAAATCTTGAAAAAGGCTTATCTGAAATAAAACGGGTGTTGAAACCCGGCGGCAAACTAATCGTCCTGGAATGTACGAAGCCTCATGCACCTTTGATAAAGCAGCTTTACAATTTTTACATGAAAACGATTACTCCCAAAATTGGAAAATTAATTGCAAAGAATGATGAAGCCTATCAATATTTAAATAATTCAGTATTATCATTTCCTGAAAAAAAATCTTTTACAAACATTTTAAACCAATTAAACTATCGAAACTCTTTTTACAAAACATTGACATTAGGAATATGCACCATTTATTGCGCAGAAAAATAGTTTTGGTAATAGTTTCGATTCTGCTTGGTACGGTTTCAGCTCTGGCCCAGGAGCATGTGCTGAACCAGGAAGATCATGATAACAGGCCTTATCATTTTGGGATCAATATCGGGTATAATAAATCGCACTTTAATTTTACCCATCATCCAAGGTTTGTGCAGTATGATTCAATCCTCGACGTGGAAAGCATCAATAATCCGGGAATTAATCTTGCCTGGTTAGTAAATGTCAGAATGAGCAATCATTTCGATTTACGCGTTCATCCGCTTGATCTTACTTTTTCTGAAAAAGCATTTTTGTATTCTCAAAAATATGAGCCGGATTCTTCAGTAACTAAAAAAGTACAATCTATTACTTTGAGTTTTCCTTTTAATATTGCTTTTAGCAGCGACCGGATTGGCAACTTTAAAGTGTATACGCTGGCAGGCGCAAAATTTGATTATGATCTAGCAAGTAACGCAGGCGCGGCCAGGGCTGAAGACCAGGTGAAGCTCAACCGGTCTGACCTCAGCGCTGAAATAGGACTTGGGTTTCATATATATTTTCCCTACTTCGTTTTATCGCCCGAAATCAAATACAGCACAGGACTGACCAATCTTCATGCCCGAGATGCAAGCCTTAAATATTCAAATGTGATTGATAAAATCAATTCAAGGATGATTACGTTTTCACTTACCGTAGAGTAACGGTGATGCCTAAACGAAAAATCGTATTATTTGCCTGTTTACTGTAGCCGTGCATTTTTAACCAATAAAGGCGAAGGCTATCAACTGGCATATTACAGAAATCAAAATCCCTGAATAAATATCAAAAGGTTTGTGGTCGCTCACAATAAGCCGCGAGGTACAAACGATTCCAGTAATCAGAAATATCATCATTGTGGTCATAAAAACGGAATACGTGAAACCAGAGAAAATGATGATAAAAATTAAGCCACACAATGCACCCATCCCAAGGGCATGCATACTGACTTTATAATAAATATTTGCTATCAAAGCCGCTGATGAAGCCAGGAATGCGCCAAATACAAAACTGGTAAGGATAACCGGCACTTCCGGCTGATTTCTGAAAACCAGGAATATCCAGAAATAAAAAATGTTAGTGGCTATGTACGGTACTATGCGCTCTTTCTGTGTTTTTAATAAAATGCTTTTGCTAAATCCTAAGGCTTTTAATAATACGACTACAAGCGCCGGGAAAAATATGGTGTTGTAAGCCACACGAATTACAATCATTGTTTTTTCATGGGGAGAAATTCCCGTGAAATAACCGGGCTGCACAAAGGCCAAAAACCAGGCGCCAATGGCCGGTATAAACAGTGGATGGAAAACAACAGAAATCACATGCGCAATGAATCTTACAATCCAGGGAAAATGGAGTGGAGTTTCCTCAACCCTGTCAAAAACTTTATTCTGTGGAGAAAAACTTTGAATCATTTTAGAGTTCTTTTCTTAAGCGCGCCACGGGAATATTCAATTGCTCGCGGTATTTGGCAACTGTTCGCCGCGCTATGTTGTAGCCTTTTTCCTGCAATTGCTCCGTTAATTTTTCATCACTCAAAGGCTTTTGTTTGTTTTCTTCTTCGATTAGGTCACTTAATATTTTTTTCACTTCGCGGGTGCTCACCTCTTCCCCGCTATCAGTCACAAGGCTTTCGCTGAAGAAAAATTTAAGACGATAAGTGCCAAATTCAGTTTGAACAAATTTACTGTTGGCCACCCTGCTCACTGTCGAAATATCAAGCATGGTTCTTTCAGCGATATCTTTCAAAATCATCGGCTTCAGATCAATATCTTCGCCGGTTAAGAAAAATTGTTTTTGATAGTCTACAATGGTTTGCATGGTGCTTAGCAAAGTATGTTGCCTTTGCTTTATGGCGTCAATAAACCATTTTGCAGAATCAATTTTTTGTTTGATAAACAGCACTGCCTCTTTTTGCCTTTTATCTTTTTTATTGCCGCGGTCATAATCCTTCAGCATGTCGCGGTATCCCTCGCTGATTCTAAGATCCGGCGCATTTTTAGAGTTCAGGGTCACTTCCAGTTTGCCATTATTATTCACTACAAAAAAGTCAGGAATCACATAACTCTGCAGCTTATTACTTTCTCCAACCTCGCCTCCGGGTTTTGGATTAAGTTTAATAATCTGGTTAATCACATCTTTGATTTCTTCTTCACTCAGGTTAAGGCTTTTCTGAATTTTTTCGTAATGCTTTTTCGTAAATTCATCAAAATATTTTTCTATAATTTCTATGGCAGTGTTTACCGGCAAACCATCATTTTCCTTTCTTCTTAATTGAAGTAAAAGACATTCCTGTAAATCTCTTGCGCCTACTCCCGGAGGGTCAAACTGTTGGATAAGCGCTATCAGTCTTTCAATTTCTTTTTCAGTGGTATTAATGTTTTGGCGAAAGGCAAGATCATCACAAATAGAAGTCACTTCTCTTCTAAGATATCCGTCATCATCAATGCTGCCGATAATTTGCTCAGCTATTTTTTTCTCTTCCGGAGAAAGGTTCAGCATAAGCAATTGGGTTTTCAGCGTATCATAAAATGAAGTTTCCACTTTATGCGGAATCACTTTTTGATCATCCGGATCACCATAATTATCATCGCGGTATTTGTAATCACCGGGTTCATCATCTCCATCGTTTACATATTCACTTATGTCTATATTTTCATAATCATTTTCACTTCCATCATTTTCATATTCATCGGTTGCCTCAAAATCTTCAGAGCCTTCTGTTGGTTCAACGTAGCCGTCTTCCACAGAATCAAGCGCTGGATTTTCTTCCAGTTCTTCCTTTATTCTTTCCTCAAGATGAGCAGTAGGCACCTGCAGCAACTTCATTAACTGAATTTGCTGAGGCGATAATTTTTGTAATAATTTTTGCTGTAAGCGCTGGCTTAACGACATGGATCTTTTTTCTTTTTATGAATAGAACTTTTATTGGCAAATGTAACGATATGTTGTTTTGGAACAAATTTTGAGGGAACCTTTTGCTCTTTTTTATTTTCTCAAATTTTGCTCATGTTCAGCCTGCGCTAAATAAGAACAGGTTTCTTAAATTATGATTGTTTTTGATGTTAAAAATTTCCGCTTTAAAAAATGAAATGGCTTAAGTTCCTGTAATTTCATTTTCACTTCACGAACAAAGTTTTACATGTTTCTGATATTTAAGTTTTCATTCCATTAAAGTGGAATTCTCTTTTCTTACCTTCGCATTCATGCCGGAAACTGAGAAATATGAAGCCGTTATCGGGCTTGAAGTGCATACACAATTGCTTACAAAAAGTAAATTGTTTTGTGGTGATAGCGCCGAATTCGGAAATCCACCAAATACAAATGTCAGCGCTATATCTCTTGCTCATCCCGGTACTTTGCCAAAGATGAATGAAAAGGCGGTTGAGCTGGCAATAAAATTGGGACTGGCTTTTAACTGCGATATTGTGCGGGATAATTATTTTGCAAGAAAAAATTATTTTTATCCCGACCTGCCCAAAGGCTACCAGGTTTCGCAACACACCACTCCCATTTGCAAAAATGGAAACGTTACAATTTCTATCGGGGAAAAAGAAAGAAAAATTATTCTGAACAGAATTCATTTGGAAGAAGACGCCGGAAAAAGTATTCATGATGTGGATGAAAATTTTACCTGTATTGACCTGAATCGCGCAGGAGTTCCTCTTCTTGAAATTGTTTCTGAGCCTGACCTTCATTCTTCAGAAGAGGCTTTTGCTTATGTTACTGAGATAAGAAAAATGGTGCGCCATCTTGATATTTGTGACGGCAACATGGAAGAAGGAAGCATGCGCTGCGATGCAAATGTTTCTGTACGATTGAAAGGTGAAACTAAGCTCGGCACCAAGGTAGAAGTAAAAAATTTAAATTCTATAAGGAATGTAAAAAAGGCAATTGATTTTGAAATAAAAAGGCTCATAGATTTATTGGAAAACGGAAAGCAAGTGGTGCAGGAAACGAGAAGTTTTGATGCCAGCCAGGGCACTACTTTTTCTCTCAGAACCAAAGAAGAGGCGAATGATTATCGCTATTTTCCTGAACCTGATTTAGCGCCATTTCAAATTTCAGAAGAACAAATCCTATCAATAAAGGAATCCATGCCTGAGCTGCCTTTGGCCCTTGAAAAAAGATTAATCAGGGAATATTCTTTATCTACCGAAGCCGCTAAAATTATTTCTGCAGATAAAAATATGGCTGCATGGTTTGATAGAATTATCACTCATACAAAAAATTATAAAGCAGTTTCAAACTGGATTATGGGGCCGGTAAAATCCTTTTTGAATGAAAACAATTCGGAAATTGAAGCTTTCCCTATCTCTTCTGAATCAATGGCAAGACTTGTTGATCTTGTAGAAGAAGGAAAAGTAAGTTTTGGAATCGCCTGCTCAAGGATTTTTCCTGTGTTATTAGATTCTGGTGAAAAAGAACCATTCGCTATAGCTAAAGAATTAAATCTTTTGCAGGAAAAGAATGGTGATACATTACAACAATGGATAGATGATGTATTATCTTCAATGCCGGATAAGGTTTTGGAATATAAAAAAGGGAAAAAAAATCTCACCGGATTGTTTGCAGGCGAAGTGAAAAAGAAAAGCAGGGGAAAAGCAGACATGAAAGCAGTTATAGAGCTTCTTAATCAAAAACTCAATCAATAAATTCCAGAATTATTCAATTAATTATAATGAAAAAGACCATGTTATTTTTTGGGGTGCTTTTCTTATTTGCCTGCACCTCGTCGCATACAAACGGCTTATTTACGGTAAATGGCGATTTAAAAAACGCGCAGGATCAAAAGGTTTTCCTTGAGCAATTATATTTTGACCAACGGCCGCCACAGGTGCTGGACACGGCTGAAGTGCAGAACGGCAAGTTTACCGTAGAAGCCAAAGCTTCGGAAGAAGGACTTTACAGGCTTCGGTTTGAAAAGAATGCCGGATATTTATTTATAAACGATAAAGACAATATTGAGTTTTCAGCGGATGCAGGGGATAGTGTTTTAAATACTTCCAAATTTAATACCCCCGCGAATGCTACGCTTACCACTTTTATCATGCGGCTGGATTCTCTCCACACCAACCTGCTTAAGGAAGATCAGCAACGCAAAGATTACCAGCAACAAGGCAATGATTCAATGGCCTTGATTGCCAACAGCGCCTTCGCAGCAAGTAACGAATGGTATAACAATTACCTGGTTAAATTTATTGATACTACTTCTAATCCGATCAATTCTCTTTTTGCGATTGGCTATACCCAGGATGTAAGTTTAGATACGATAAAAAATGTATTGAATCACCTGAGCGCAAAATATCCAAAAAATTCTTCAGTTACGGCGATGGTCCAGCAGCTTGATCAATATATTGCTTCGCAAAATACCCAAACGCAAAATGGCGATATTGCTCCGGGAAAGATGGCCCCCGACCTTACGATGCCTGATGAAAACGGCAAACCTTTTTCATTGAGTTCCTTAAGAGGCAAGTATGTATTGATTGATTTCTGGGCCAGTTGGTGCGGCCCTTGCAGGCAGGAAAATCCAAATGTAGTATCAAACTACAATCAATTCAAGGATAAGAACTTTACAATTTTAGGTGTGTCGCTCGACCAGGATAAGAAAGCATGGTTAAAAGCGATACAAGATGATAAGTTAGACTGGAAACAAATAAGCGACCTTAAATTCTGGAATAGCGAGGCGGCGGCAAAATATCATATTGAGGCAATACCTTACAATGTGCTTATTGATCCGCAGGGAAAAATTATTGCTACAGAATTAAGAGGCAGCGAATTACATAATAAACTCGCTGAAGTTTTGCAATAGAGTTATCAGATAAGCCTCATAGCTTTACTGAAAGCAGTGAGCCACCATGGAAGAATCATCCAGAAATATTCCCTAATCCAGATGAGAAATATGATTTGAACTATCGCAGCTATAATAAACATTACCCAGTACTTTCCGACAGGTGGATTTTCTTCTATCTCTCTTTTTGTTTCTTCCATCTCTGATTTTTTGGCAAATATAAAAGTAAATAGATTAATTGTATGATTTTTTGAAACTTAAGAAGCTTCAAATTTGATAATCATCTGCAAAAATCCGAATTAGAACTTTTTGTTGTGACGAAATAAAATCTCATTTATTTGTTTGTTTACTATTATCAGGTAACAAATAAATTCTAATGCAATTATTTCATAGCCACATGCTTTATGCGAAGGATAACAATATGCTCTTTTTTTATGGAATAAATGATTATATAATTTTTTGTGATCAATGTTTTTCTGAATCTTGAATATTTTTTGCTCTTAAATCCGATATGAGGATGACGGGAAAGTAATTGCACTTTAAAATTAAGTACTGAATTAAAATCGTCTAACACCTTCGATGGCCAACTAATTTGGAGATAGGAAAAGATATTCTTTAAATCATTTTTTGCAATATCAGTCCATACTATTTCTTTATCCATTCTTTAATTTCCTGCATTAGTTTTTGGTGACTTGTATAGTTACCCTTTTCATATTGGGTTTCAGAATTTATGAGTAGCGTTTTATCTATTTCATCCAACTTATCCCACCAATCATTCTCTTTAGATTCTAATAATTCTTTTGCTTCTGCTAATAATACTCCATTGTCACAATTATCTATCAGAGTATGCAATTGCTGCTTTATTTCAGTTTCCATTATGATTGTTTATCTCAAATTTATTTTATTTTCCTGAATCGCGTCGTAATATATTCCTACTATGTTATTTATTACCATTCTGTATGCATTTGCTAAGATAATATTACGGATGTAAAATTTAATGTAATTTTTTTATAGATAATCAATACGTTATGAAGGTGTCTTTAAAAATAATCCCTTAAATTACTATTTTGAATATGGTTTCGCATTACCTTCGCAATCCTTAAAAAAATGCCGGGATAGCGGCAGGAATAATAACCGGTTTTTGAAGCCTAACACCTTTAAGAATCATTAAAAAACAAAAATGAGCAAATTACATTTCACCACCAAACATGCAAACGAGGCTACCGTGCAGCGTAACTGGTACGTTGTTGACGGTACTAATCAAACCGTAGGCCGCATGTGCGCAAAAATTGCGTCTGTTCTTCGTGGGAAGAACAAAGCCTATTACACACCGCATGTAGATTGCGGCGATTACGTCATCGTAACTAATTGTGAAAAGATAAGGTTCACGGGCAAAAAGCTGGATGAAAAAGTCTATATCAACTTTAGCGGTTACCCCGGCGGAAAGAAAGAAGAAATAGCAGGCGATTTATTGAAGCGCCGCCCTGAAGTAATTATAGAAAGGGCTATCAAAGGGATGTTGCCTAAAAATAAACTCGGCCGCAAAATGTACAAGAAGTTATTTGTGTATGCCGGCGCTGAA
>Ga0157369_10006080_pt1 | contig 14008 bp, 10 predicted proteins | sample C25metaG_FD_113461 | JGI IMG/M metagenome (GOLD analysis project Ga0157369, IMG submission 113461) | Corn rhizosphere microbial communities from Kellogg Biological Station, Michigan, USA - C2-5 metaG | ecosystem: Host-associated > Plants > Roots > Rhizosphere > Soil | place: USA: Michigan...
ACCGACGTCTTGTTCGATCAGTTAAACGAGCCGTTCCACGGGAATGAGAAGATTCCCCTCCCCGTGGGCGCGGCGGGCGGCAAAATTTTTGAAGGTGGCATCCGCGACTTTCGCATTTACGGGCGTGCGCTGACTTCGCAGGAAGCGGCGGCTGTGTCCGTATCGCAGACTCTACCCGAAATCGCCGCGCTCCCCAAGACCGCACGAACCAGCCCGCAGCTGCAAAAGATGGAACTGGCCTTCCTGGCGACGGGAGCTTCGCCCACTCTCAAAACTGCGTACACACAAGTCCGAGACGCGCACACCGAACGCAATCGGTTCTACGATTCCATTCCTACCGTCATGGTTATGGAAGATAGCGCCATGCCGCGCGAAAGCTTCCTTCTGGAACGTGGCGCTTATGACAAGCACGGCGAGCGCGTCACTCCCGGCGTACCCGCTTCCCTTCCGCAACCGCCTGCCAACTGGCCGGCCAATCGCCTCAGTCTCGCCCGCTGGATTGTCGATCGGTCGAATCCGCTTACGGCCCGCGTCGCGGTCAACCGTTACTGGCAATCTTATTTCGGCTTCGGCATCGTGAAGACCGTTGACGACTTCGGCTCGCAAGGCGAATGGCCCGTACATCCCGAACTCCTCGACTGGCTCGCCGTCGAGTTCATGGATAGCGGTTGGAACGTCAAGGCCATGCAGCGAACGATCGTCACCAGCGCTACCTATCGCCAGTCATCGAAGATCACACCTGAGCTGCTTCAGAAGGACCCCGACAATCGCCTGCTCGCGCGCGGCCCGCGTATCCGCCTTGGCCCCGAAGTCATCCGCGATTCCGCTCTCGAAGCCGCAGGTCTTCTGGTCGAAAAAGTCGGCGGACCGTCGGTCAAGCCTTATCAGCCGCCCGGTCTATGGCAGGAACTCGCTGGCGGAGATGGCTACGTGCAGGATAAGGGCCCGGGACTCTACCGCCGCAGTCTCTATACCTATTGGAAGCGCACCGTAACGCCTCCGTTTATGGCGAACTTCGATTCGCCTAATCGAGAAGTCTGCACCGTCTACGAAAACCGCACTAATACGCCGTTGCAGGCGCTCGACCTGATGAACGACGTTACATTTTTAGAGGCCTCACGCAAACTTGCCGAGCGCATGATGGAAGAAGGCGGCTCGTCTCCCGTTAACCGAATTGATTACGGATTTGAGCTTCTTCTCGCCCGCGCGCCGCGAACTGCCGAGCGTCAGGTATTGCTCGATACGTTCAACAATTTCGATGCCAAGTACCGCACTGACCCCAAAGCCGCCGAGTCTTATCTGAGCTACGGAGAGGCGGAGCACAACAAACGTCTCAATACCGCTGACTTGGCAGCTTACTCAACCGTCGCCAGTCTGATCTTCAACCTGGATGAAGCCGTAACGAAAGAATAAAGGAAATACTGTGAACTGCTGTTGCGATTCTCACGATGACGATCTGCGCATCACGCGGCGCCACTTCTTCGGCCTGCAGTCGACCGGAATTGGTGTCGCTGCTTTAGCGTCGCTGTTCCAACGCGACCTACGCGCTGCCCCATCTACTGGTGGGCAGCCGGGCCTCCCCGGCTTTCCGAATTTTGCCCCCAAAGCCAAGCGCGTCATTTACTTGTTCCAGTCCGGCGGTCCCTCGCAAATCGAACTGTTCGACTACAAGCCGCGACTCAAAGAATTCCAGGGTACCGACCTTCCCGATTCCATTCGCGGCGGCCAGCGCCTCACGGGTATGTCCGCCACGCAGTCGAGCTTCCCCGTCGTTCCGTCCAAATTTTCCTTTGCGCAACGTGGCAATTCCGGCGCCTGGGTGAGCGAGCTTATGCCCCACACCGCGCGCGTGGCCGACAATCTAACTTTTCTCAAAGCCGTCAACACCGAAGAGATCAACCACGATCCCGCCGTGACCATGGCGCAAACCGGTTTCCGCCTCGGTGGTCGCCCCAGCATGGGTGCTTGGATATCCTACGGCCTTGGCTGTGAAACGCAGGATCTACCGGCCTTTGTTGTCATGATTTCTTCTTCCGGCGGAGGCCAGCCTCTCTATGACCGTCTCTGGGGCACGGCCTTCCTTCCCAGCCGTTATCAAGGCGTCAAGTTCCGCTCCGTCGGCGATCCGGTCCTATATCTTTCCGATCCCAAAGGCTTCGACACAACTGATCGCCGCCACTTTCTCGACGCCGTAAACAAGCTCGACAAGCTGGAGCACCAGGAATTCGGCGATCCCGAAACCGAAGCTCGCATCGCCCAGTACGAGATGGCCTATCGCATGCAGAGTTCAGTGCCCGATCTCACCGATCTTTCGAAAGAGCCCGAGCACACGTTCGAAATGTATGGGCCGGATGTAAAAAAACCCGGCACCTTCGCCGCCAACTGCTTGCTCGCGCGTCGGCTCGCCGAACGAGGCGTCCGCTTCATTCAGCTCTATCATCGCGATTGGGACCATCACGCCGGCCTCCCCGAAGCGCTGCCCAAACGCTGCAAAGATGTCGATCAACCATCGGCCGCTCTGATCGAAGACCTCAAGCAGCGCGGCATGCTCGATGACACCCTAGTCATCTGGGGTGGCGAATTTGGACGAACCGTTTACTGCCAGGGGCGCCTAACCGCCACCGATTACGGTCGCGACCATCACGGCCGCTGCTTCACAATGTGGATGGCCGGTGGCGGCATCAAACCCGGTGTCAGCTATGGCGAAACTGATGATTACTGCTACAACGTCGTGAAAGATCCGGTTCACGTGCACGATCTGCAGGCCACCATTCTCAATTGCCTCGGCGTCGACCACACCCGGCTCACATACGAGTTCCAGGGCCGCCACTTCCGCCTGACCGACGTAGCCGGCAAAGTCGTCAAACCGATTCTTGCTTGACCCTAAGAACCCTTGTGGGCGGGCTCTGAGCATCGCCGGACGTCCACATCCCGGCTGTCTAATCGCAGCGAAGGTCCGCACCCTAAGCGTCGCAGACGAACGGCGCCCACGGATCGAAACGCCGCGGCTTCACCATTGGCTATTTATCACGGCAGCGGAGAATCGCGGCCACCGTTCGCGGATTACGGCGACCGTGCAGTATGGCAAGCACCAACAATGGATTTTCGTCCGGGGCATAAGCGATCAAGTAATTGCCGACGGTCTGAAAGCGCAGGCGTTTGGAAGTCAGGTCAGAACGCCAATGGCCTTGATGGGGAAACGCACTAACCGTTTGATGGATTCGTAAATCTGCTCTCTTAGGCGGTCGGCAGCATCAAGGTTATCGTTGGCGATGAATTCCCAAATGCTGGCGAGGTCGGTGTACGCTTCTGGATGAAGAATGTACCCGCTCATGAGCGGCTGGCGTGGCGCTCCTCGCTCTTACAGCGCAAACGGGCAAAGGCTTCTTCGCCGTCAATGGGCTTCACCCGGCCACTTTTGATGTCATCGTAGCGGGTGTCGAGTGTGACGCGCACTTCGTTCAGCTCGTCCAGATAGCCAGCCATCACCTCACGCACGAACTCACCGGCCGCGCGGCCTGCGCTGGATGCAACCTGGTTGATTCGGGCTAGTTCGTCGGGCGAGAAAGGGACTTCCATGCCCTCAGCCTAGAGACTTCCGTTCCCTCTGTCAACGCTGGGGCATCGAATGGTAGGCACTTACGGCTTCAGCGAAGACACATAAGCGGCCACATTGAGCATGTCTTCCTGGCTCAACTTAGCCACCACCGGCTTCATCAATTCCGTCCAGGTTCCTTTGCGCGTCCCTTGCTGCATGTCGTACAGCTGCCGAACCAGGTAGCTCGGCGAGCGCCCCGCAATGCCGGGCACCGGCCCCAGGCCCTTCAAATCCGCACCGTGGCACGTCCCGCACCCGGCAGCCAGCCCTTTCCCCTTCTCGATGCTTCCCTCCGGCACATAAGCAACGAACCCCGACCTCGGATTCCGCAGCGTCTCGGTCTCCTCGGGATTTTCCGGAACCTCAATGATGCGTTCGCCCAACGCCTCTGTTCCCGCGCCTTCCCCTTCGATCGGCAGGTAAAGACCAACTGATGTGTAGGTCTTCGGAACCGTCTTGGCTTCTACCACCCGAATCCACGGCGTCCATTTCATCGACCCAAAATAGGTCGCAGTGGCTTGGATCTCTTCCTCCGTCATGTCCTTGGCAATGGCCGCCATGACGCCAGTGTTTCTTTTTCGGGTATCGGCGCTTTTTCTGTCACCGTCTTTAAACTCTTTGATCTGTTCGATGAAATAACTGACCGGCAGACCGGACACGCCCGCATTCTCGGCGCGCCCCTTCCCGTTCGGGTAATGGCACAGCGAGCACGCCATCACCGCCGGCTTTCGCCCATGCGCGACAACTTCAGGCATTGCAGGATGATCGTCCGGAAACCAGTCCGCCGGTCCGAATCGGTCGCCTATCTGGGCCCGCGTGAACTCGAGCGTGCTCCCGGGAAGATGTTTTAGGCTCGTATCGGGAGCCGCCTGCGGAGTCCGCGGTCGCGCCGTCGCCGGATCGGTGCCATACGCCCATGTCGGCGGCCCGTCCGCCGCCACCGCCGAGCCCGCCCAAAGCAAGGCCGCCAAACCAAGTCCGTATATCAATTTCAACTTGCCGCTCCTCCTACGAAAAAAGTGGCGCGGACGCCCTCGTCCGCGCCGGGTCTCCTGACCCGGCTTGGCTAATGATAGCGATCTCTGTAACCGTTTTCGAATTTCACACGAATTTTGCACCAATTCGCGTGACTTGTGATACAACGATTCCTAACATTCGTGGGCCGCTTCGTAACTCGGTCAAATTTACACGATAAAGCGGGCCACTTTATAAGGAGGTTCGGCATGAAACATACTTATCGCCAGCCCTTACTAAGGACCGCGTGGGGATCGGTATTAGTTGCCCTTCTCGCATCCGGTGCTCTCCGAGCTCAAACCTTCTACGGGTCAATCGTCGGCACGGTGACTGACGCTTCCGGCTCCTCGGTGCCCGGCGCTACTGTCACTCTCACCAGCCCGGCAACTTCCCAACGCCGCGTCGCCCAGTCCAGCCAGGATGGCAACTACGAGTTCGTCAACCTGATTCCGGGACGCTACAACATCGAAGTCGAAAAAACCGGATTCAAGCGGATCACCCGAAACGACATCGAAGTGCAGGTGCAGGCCGCCGTCCGCGTCGACACGGCGTTGCAGGTAGGCGACGTCGGACAGACCATCGAAGTAACCGCGCAAACTCCGCTGCTTCAAACCGAAACGTCCTCACTGGGCACTGTTGTCGATCAGCGAAAAGTCCAGGAGATGCCGCTCAACGGCCGGAACGTGATCAATCTCGTCACGCTGGTTCCCGGCGTCGTCGCCCAGGGTCAATCCATGCAGAACCCAACCGGCCAGAACATTTTCTCGTTCGGAAATTATCAAATAGGCGGTGGAATCGCCGGCCAGAATGCCACCTTCCTGGACGGTGCCACCTTGAACGTCGCCCAGGGTAGTTTAATCGCGCTCATTCCCACCCAGGACGCCATGCAGGAATTCAAGGTACAAACCAACAGCCTCGGGCCGGAGTATGGACGCTTCGCCGGCGGCGTCATCAATCTGACTTCGAAGTCTGGAACCAACCAGTTCCATGGCGCGGCTTACGAGTTCCTACGGAATAAAGTTCTGAACGCGAACCCGTTTTTCAATAACAGCTCCGGAAAACCGCGGCCAGCCTTCACCCAAAATCAGTACGGAGCCAACTTTGGTGGCCCGATCATCAAGGACAAAACGTTTTTCTTTTTTGCCTGGGAAGGCTTCCGACAACGCCAGGGCCAGCCGTATCTGCTCGCCGTTCCAACTCTGCAGCAGCGCGCCGGCGATTTTTCGAATACCCGTAATGCCAACGGTTCGCTGATCACGATTTACGATCCGCAAACCAATAGTTGCACAGGTTCTGCCACGTGCGGCTCCGGCATCATTCGCTCCCCCTTCCCCGGTAATGTCATTCCCGCGAACCGGCTCGATCCCGCGGCTAAAATACTCGCCACCTATTGGGGCCAGCCCAATAGCCCTGGCCTTCCCTTCACCAATCTGAATAACTACAGCAACAACGCGAGCGTGGGCGGTAATAACGACGAATTCAACACGCGCATCGATCACAGCATCAGCGACAAGCAGCGCATTTTCGGCCGCTACACGTACTGGACAAATTTGAGCCTCCCCGTCGAACCCTACAACAATGCTGTGTGCCAGGATCGCTGCTCCGAAACATGGACCACCAAATCGTTAGTGCTGGGAGACACGTACTCCCTTTCGCCCACCACCATCCTGGATCTTCGGATCTCCTGGCTGCGGTTTTTCTATGACCGTACCCCTGTGACTCTAGGCACGGATTTGACGAAGTTCGGCTTACCTGCCAATCTGAATAGCCAAGTCTCCTTCCAGGTGATCCCCACGCCCGTCGTACAAGGCTTCAGCGATGTGTGGTCGACCCAGGGGCCCGGAAGCGCCATCCACCAGCGCAATGACAGCTACGCCATTTATCCCAGCGTCACGAAGATCACCGGCAGTCACACACTGAAATTCGGCGGCGAGTTGCGGCGCCAGATCACCAATTACATTCAAAGCAACGTAGGCAGCGGAATCTACAACTTCAACAATCTGTTTACTTCTCAGAATCCGTATATTTCCGGCGGTGGCGGCTCCGGATTTGGCTTCGCTTCTTTCATGCTGGGCCTGGGTTCCGATGGCAACGTCGTCACGCCGAGCCCTTACTCCTATCGGAATTACTATGCCGGCATCTACGCGTCCGATACCTGGCAGGCGACCAAGAAGCTCACGGTCAATTACGGTCTACGCTGGGAACTTCCCTTTGCGAGCGTCGAGAGATATGACCGTTTTACGAACTTGCTGCCCAACGCGCCCAGCCCCATCGCACAGGCGTCGGGTATTCCTAACCTGATTGGCAGGCTGGGTCTCGTCAATTCGCCGGATAATCCGAGCCGCTATGCCGCGGCAACTCATTTGGCGCTGTTCGCGCCACGTTTGGGTCTCGCCTACCGCCTCACCGAAAAGACCGTCATCCGTTCCGGATACGGTATCTTCTATGTGCAGAATGATGGGACGGGCGGAAGCCAGCTGACCTCGGTTACACAAGCCTGGGTGCCCACCGTTGACAATCAACTCACTGCGGCCTCAGTTCTTAGCAATCCCTATCCGACGGGCCTGCTGCAGCCGCCGCAGCGCAATCCGATTTACCAGACCAATCTACTTGGAACCAGCATCAGCGCTCCGGTGCTGGGCACCGCCGCGCAACATTTCGGCTATCTCCAGCAGTGGAACTTTAATGTGGAGCGCGAATTGCTGCCGGGCATGGCACTGGAAATAGCCTACGCCGGATCGAAAGGTACTCACTTAGTGGGCGGTCCGGCCCTGGATCAACTTCCTGATCAATACCTCCCGCTCGGCTCGAGCGTGCTGCAAAATCAGGTCAAGAACCCCTTCTATGGCCTCATTCCGTTCGGTTCGCTTGCCGCTCCCACCGTTCCCTACGGCCAGCTTCTTCGTCCCTATCCGCAATACACCGGCGTGACCGCCTCAAACGATGGCAACCGCGATTCTGTCTATCATTCGATGCAAATCAAGTTAGAGAAACGCTTCCGTCAGGGTGGCACGATACTCGCGGCCTATACCTGGTCGAAAAATATCGGCGATATCGAGACCGGAATGAGCTGGCTGGAGGCTGGTCCGCTCGCTGGAATTCAAAACAACAACAACCTGAGGCAGGAACGGGCAGTCTCTGGTTTTGACGTGCCGCACCGCCTCATCGTCAGCTACGTGTATGACCTACCGATTGGCCGGGGCAAAAAATTTCTTAGCGGCGTAAGCGGCTTTTCAGATAAGTTGATCTCCGGTTGGGGCATCAACGGAATTTCTACCTTCCAGGCCGGCTTCCCACTTACTTTCACAACTTCGAGCAACTCGACCAATTCGTTTGGCGGCGGCTCGCGGCCCAACTATGTCGGCGGATGTGATCCTTCCATTTCCGGTTCGGCTCAGTCGCGGCTGACTGGCTGGTTCAATACGGCTTGCTTTGTCGCCCCACCCGCCTCGACATTCGGCAACCTGGGACGAACGTACCCTGGCGTCCGCACCGCCGGCATCGCAAATTACGATTTCTCGGTATTTAAGGGCATCGCTCTCACCGAGCGGTTCAACTTGCAATTCCGCACGGAGTTCTTCAATATTTTCAACCGGGTGCAGTTTGGCCCTCCCGGCGAAGTAAAGGGCAACGCGCAATTTGGAGTGATTAGCTCGCAATTGAATTTGCCGCGGCTCGTCCAGTTCGCATTGCGCTTGAACTATTGACAGTGCGTCGTCCGTTGGAAGTCCGGTTGTCGGAAGCTGACGCCGCGGCGGTGTTGTTTCCGTAGCCCTCCCACTGTGGTCGGCAAACTGGACATTGGCCCGCGACGGATCGGAGTTCGCTAGCCTGTTTGCCCGTCGGACAGCCTGAAGCGTCGACACTAGCACGTATGCAGGAGACACATTAGTTGATGTTTTCTTTTACTATTGCGATCGGTTCGCAATTAGGCCATCAATCTGGTACGGGAACCAGCATGTTTGCGTCACGCGCCAGCACCCATTTGCCGTCTTGTTTTTTGAGGATCGTCAAAGTATAACCTTCACGCTTTACAGAGCCAGCACCATTAGAAAACGTCACGATAAGTGTGAGTTTGTTCCACATAAAAGCCCAGTCACCGATAATCTTAATTTCTTGAATGTCGCTCGATCCGTCAAACTGAGGCGCATTGGGTCCTACCTGATCGCGCGCCGCAGCAGCGAAGTCCGATTTGTGCATGACTGGTCGGCCGGGTACCAGAAAGACCGCATCATCCGCAATGAGCGACAAAACCGTATCGACATCACCCGCCTTGCTTGCAGACATCCAGGTGGAAACAAGGTCGCGTATTTTCTGGTCATCGTTTTGCATATCCGCATTATGCAATCGCGTTGTCGGCTGAGCGGTGCCGTCATCTGATTCGAGTCATTGATTCGCTCCGAATCATCGTCGCTCCCATGCGTCCCGCGGGGCGCGACTCAGGTGTTCGTCGACGACGAGGGCCAGAGAATGTGCCGACGATCTGGACGGCCAGGTGCCGCCATATCATCAGGAAGCGGTGCGATCCCACTCAGCCGGCGGGCAGCGATGTCACGCTCCGAGCCCCTATCCCGTCTCACCGTTGGAGAAGGAGGAACGACATGATCAGATGGGCACTTCGGAAAGCGATTGGCAAGTTCGAGCGGGACTGGAAATACGATGCCAGTTACATGCGCGACATGATCGACGCGAGTCCGCGCGCCGCATGGATGTTTTCCCGTGCTGCCGCCCTCGGACAGTTTCGGCGTGACGTCCCGATCGAGCCATGGTACGCCGCCGGCATTACCGCCGTGCGCCACGAGGACTGCGGCCCATGTACGCAGTTGGGCGTTACGATGGCGGAGCGTGCCGGCGTCAGTCCCACGGTTTTGCGCGCAGTCCTGGCCGATAATCCCGATGCTATGCCGGCGGACGTCGCGCTGGTATGGAAATTCACGCGCGCCACGCTCGCGCACGAGGCTGCTGCCGATGAATATCGCGAGGAGATCGTGAAGCGCTGGGGACGGCGCGCTCTTGTCAGTTTGGCTTTTGCAATCACTGCGGCGCGAATCTATCCAACAGTCAAGTACGCCCTTGGCCACGGCAAGGCCTGCATGCGCGTCGTCGTTGGCGGAACGCCGGTGATGTTCGATCACGGGCGGGTTCCCGCGCTGGCGGATGTGGCGGTGCACACGCCGTGAGCTCCCGGAGCGAGATGCCGAATGGGGCCGCGAGCTTCGAGCCGTACCGCCGGCGCCTACTCGGTCTCGCATACCGCATGCTTGGGTCGATCGCTGACGCCGAGGACGCCGTGCAGGAGACGTATTTGCGCTGGCATGCGGTCGACCGAGACCAAGTGTCGGACCCGAGAGCGTTTCTAATGACTACAACGGCACGGATTTGTCTCGATATGCTGACGTCGGCGCGGGCGCGGCACGAGGAGTACACCGGTCCTTGGCTGCCGGAGCCGGTTGTCGACACGGCAGCACTCGCACCCGACAGCCGCACGGAGCTCGCCGAGGACTTGTCTATAGCGCTGCTGTTGACGCTGGACCGGCTGTCGCCGCTTGAGCGGGCTGCCTTTCTGCTGCACGACGTGTTCGATTTCTCGTTCGGCGAAGTGGCTACGACACTGGAGCGGAGCGAGGCTGCGTGCCGGCAGCTTGCCGCTCGGGCACGTGCGCACGTGCGCGAAGTACGGCCACGTGGCCCAACCGCGCCGCCGGCGCGTTCGGGCGAGATGGATGCGAAGCACGCGCAGCTCATGTCTGCATTCGTGGAGGCAGCGCGCTCGGGCGATCTTGACGGGCTGACGCTGTTGCTCGCGAGCGACGTGCGCGTCGTGACGGACGGCGGCGGCAAGGCGGCGGCGGCGCTCAATGTGATCGACGGCGCCGATCGCGCAGCGCGGTTCCTGGTGGGCGCCACGCAGAAAGGGTGGCGCAACGACTACACACTGCGCCTTGCGACCATTAATGGCCTGCCCGGTGTCATCGTGGACGGACCCGACGGACCGGTACAGACTGCGGCGTTCGAGATTGAGGGCGAAGTCATTCGGGCGCTGTACGTGGTGCGCAATCCGGACAAGTTACGGCATGTAGCGGCGGTGCCGGCGCCGCAGGAGAGCGGTCCCGGATGAGCAAGGAGGAAGGGGGCTGCAACCACTTCTACTTCTAGGATAACTGGCGCCCCATCCAAAGTCTAACGCGGAGAAAACAAGCAAGATAGAGGCGCGACAAAGCCCGGCTCAAAACTGGTCTGCGGCCCGAAACTCGAGTAACATCGCTGAGGGACCGACCCGCAATCCAACACCAGAGAAGCCTAATGATCCCGCAAGAAAAGAGCGCGGCCGTAGCTATCGGCCTGAATGAGGCTTTCGGTGTCAGCGAATTCGAAGACGTCCGCGACCTGACCGAGCGGCCCGGCTCGAACCGGGCCTTTCGCATTATCGTGCGAGGATCTGCATACCTGCTGCGGATCAACACACGCCCCGGCGATATGGCACGTCACTTCACCTGCATGCAGGCGGCGGCCGATGTAGGCTTGGCGCCACGTGTCAGGTATGCCAGCGCTAAGGATCGGATCTCCATCACCGATTTTGTCGAGGCTATACCTTTACCAGCGTTGGACGCGCTCGTTCGGATTCCCGCCGCGCTGCGGACCCTGCACGCGCTGCCGCCATTTCCCGGAGCCCCCTTCAATACCACGTGCACGTTTCTGCTGAATAAAGGACCTGCCCTGGACGGATTCCTTCAGAAGTTCCGCGCGTCGAGCATTCTGCCTGAAAACGAAACCGAGGAACTTTTAGCTCGGTGCCAGCAAGTGGCCGCGGTGTACTCGCGTCTCGATCCGGATCTGGCGCCGAGTCATAACGACCTTTTTAAGCCGGACAATATGCTCTTCGACGGTAACCGCCTGTGGCTGGTGGACTGGGAAGCTGCGTTCCAGAACGATCGGTATGCCGACCTGGCGGTGGTTGCGAACATGATCGTCACCAATGAATCAGAGGAAAGGATCTATCTTCAGGAGTATTTCGGCGAAGCGCCGGATGAGTACCAGAGAGCCCGATTCTATTTGATGCGACAACTCGCACACATGTTCTACGCCATGGCTTTCTTGACGCTGGGATCGTCGGATAAGCCGATCGGTCGAGGTGAGCCTGTGCCTGTATACAGGGACTTTCAACGGCGCTTCTGGGCGCGCGAGGTCAGTCTGGCGGACAACCAAGCGAAAACCGTCTACGGCAGGGTTCATTGGGAACAACTCTCGCAAAACATGCGGCAGGCACGTTTCGATGAAGCCCTGAGTATCGTCTCGGACCGAAGCGCGATCCAGGAAGGTACAGGTACACTTTTGCCGAGTGCCCCATAAAAGGAGAGCTTTCGCGCTAATCGAGCATCGCCGTTCTTACCAGGCGCTCCGATACAAATCCACAATCTCTTCTGCCGACGGAATCACTGGATTATTCTGCGGGCTACCTGATGCGAGTGCATCCTCAGCCATCTTTTTGAGATGAAGCTCGAAGGCGCTGCGCTCGATTCCTAAGGCGTCCCGGAGCTTAGGAATACCTAGTTCCTCGTTCAAGCGTTCCAGCCCGTCGACCAGCCCCTCGCGCCAGTTCATTTCCTGACTAATACGTGAGTACCGCTCCGGCGCGCCTGCAATCGAAAACCGCGTAACCGCCGGGAGCAGGACCGCGTTCGACAATCCGTGGGGCAGATGAAAAACCGCGCCAATCGGCCGGCTCATCCCGTGCACCAGGCAGACGCTGCTGTTGCTGAAGGCCATTCCACCGTGGCACGCCGCGAGCGACATACTCTCGCGCGCCTCTCGGTTATTGGGCTCTTGTTGCGCAGTCCGCAAATAGCGTGCCGTGAGCTGTATACAGGAGAGAGCAAGCGGATTCGTCATCCCGTTGGCCTTCTTCGAAACATAGGCCTCTATTCCATGAACGAGAGTATCGACACCGACATAAGCTGTCAGTGCCGCCGGCATGGTCATGCTCAGCTCGTAGTCCACGATCGCCACACGCGGGAGAATTTTCGGATCGAAGATCATCATCTTTACCTGCCGCTCCGTATCGGTGATTACCGCTACTTTGGTAGCCTCACTGCCGGTTCCCGCTGTCGTGGGCACCGCGACTAATGGCAATCCAAGCTTCGGGATCCGATGATAGCCCTGGAAACCATGCAGGGACTCGCTGTTGGTCGCGGCAACCCCGATAATCTTCGCTGCGTCCATGACGCTGCCGCCGCCGACCGCAACAATCGCGTCCGCCTCGCAGCCTCGCAGGCTGGCAAGCCCGGCTAAGACATTTTGATCGGTGGGATCGGGCTGAACCTCCGAAAAAATGCTCGCCTCGATGCCGTGGCCTTTCAACTGTGCGCAAAGGCTCCCGATCGTCTCCGTATCTCTGAGGCGTTGATCGGTCACCAGCAGGACACGCGACACATCCAGCTTTCGCAGCTCCTGACTCAAACGGAACCGCGATCCCGCGCCAAACAGAATGCTCGGGGGAATATCGAAAGTCGTTTCCATGTTGTATCCGTATGCTAGCCAAGCCGCGCGCGGCTTACCCGGCGATTCCCTTTCCGACCCGGTTTCCCGGGGATTTTGTTGGGTAAACGACGCCATTTCTTCGCCGATTGACATTCCGGTTACAGCGTGTTTAGCTGGATCATTATTAAACGCCACATTGTTCTTCTCCTCGCTTTGACTTGTGGCGGCGGCGCAATCTACGCGCAGCTCGCCAATACCACCTCGCTTGTTGGCACCGTTACAGATAGCGCCGGGGCTGCTATGCCCGACGTGTCGATCACTGCGGTCAACACCGCGACTCAGGATACATATAAGGCCACTACGAACAGCGACGGCAACTACACCATCGCTTTCCCGAGAATCGGCGGCTATCGCATCGAAGCCACTCACGCCGGCTTTCAAACGTTGACCAAGACGGGCATTACCGTCGATCAAAACCAGACCGTCCGCACCGATTTCGCGCTACAAATCGGACAGGTCTCGCAGAACATCGAAGTAACGTCAACTACCCCGCCCATCACGACAGACGACGCAGTGGTGAGAGAAGTGGTGGCGCAGCAATCGATCTCCGATACGCCGATGAACGGCCGCAATCCGCTGCAATTGGCAACTCTTTCTGCTGGCATACTACCCGGCCAAAAGCCTACCAATGGCGTGCCGCCGGGCGAAGATTACATCGCGGCGGGCACGCGCGAAATCCAAAACAGTGTTTCGCTCGACGGCATCGCGATCATGAATAATCTGATCACGACAGTACCCTATCATCCTTCTCCTGACGCGATCACGGAGATGACGGCAACCAGCGGCACCTACGGCGCGCAATATGGCGCTTATCTGGGTGCGCAAATCAACGTGATCACCAAGACCGGCACCAATGGA
>Ga0157369_10006081_pt1 | contig 14008 bp, 11 predicted proteins | sample C25metaG_FD_113461 | JGI IMG/M metagenome (GOLD analysis project Ga0157369, IMG submission 113461) | Corn rhizosphere microbial communities from Kellogg Biological Station, Michigan, USA - C2-5 metaG | ecosystem: Host-associated > Plants > Roots > Rhizosphere > Soil | place: USA: Michigan...
CCGGACAGTCCCGCGAGCGGTGTTTGCATGGCAGATGACATGAGATGACGCTCCCCGAACCTTCTGGCGCCGAATCTACCCCAGTCCGCCCCGCAGGTCATCCGTGGGCGCGACCAGATCGGCGGTCGTGACGCCTGCTTCACGTTATGATGCGTCGCACCCTTGGGGAACCGACCGTTGAACCGCCTCAGCATCATCCTGCCCGCCAAGAACGAAGCCCCCGCACTGGCTGATCTGCTGCCGCGGTTGCATGCCGCCCATCCCGAGGCCGAGATCATCGTGGTGGACGACGGTTCCACCGACGACACGCGCCGGATCTGTGCCGAGGCCGGTGTTTCCTGCCTGTCTTCGCCGTACTCGATGGGCAATGGCGCGGCGATCAAGCGCGGCGCCCGCGCCGCCAGCGGCGACATCCTTGTCTTCATGGACGGCGACGGCCAGCACGCCCCGGCCGACGTGGCACGACTGTTGGCGAAACTCGACGAGGGCTACGACATGGTGGTGGGCGCGCGCGACTGGGGCAGCCAGGCAGGCGTGGGACGTGGCCTCGCCAACACCTTGTACAACTGGCTGGCCACCCGCATGACCGGCCACCAGGTCGCCGACCTCACCTCCGGCTTCCGCGCCGTGCGTGCGGACAAGTTTCGCGAATTCCTGCACCTGCTGCCCAACGGCTTCAGCTACCCCACCACCAGCACCATGGCGTTCTTCCGCAGCGCCTACCCGGTGGCCTACTTGCCGATCAAGGCCGCACAGCGGGTGGGCAAGAGCCACATCCGTCCGCTCAAGGACGGCGTGCGCTTCCTGCTGATCATCTTCAAGATCGCCACGCTGTACTCGCCGCTCAAGCTGTTCGTGCCAACAAGTGCACTATTTTTCCTGCTTGGCTGCGCCAACTATGTGTGGACCTTCGTGCATGGCGGGCGACTCACCAACGGCAGCACTCTCATGTGGAGTGCTGCGGTTATCGTGTTCCTGATCGGGCTGATTTCAGAACAGATCACGTCGTTGATCTATCGGCGCGATGCGTAAGTCGGTTTGCGTGGTGCGGCCATGAAGAAAATGCGCCTGCTCGCATTGACGACGTCCTATCCGCTGCATCCGGGGAGTTCCGCCGGTGTTTTCGTCCAAAGTCTTTATCGCTGCTTGTCAGCCGAATGTGCGATAGACGTGGTCTGTCCCGCTGATTCGAAGCCCGTGCAGGCGACGTTCGTCGATGGCGGGGCGACGGGCATTCGCATTCATGCGGTGCGTTACGCGCCCAAGGCGTGGCGCAGGTTGGCCCAGGAGTCGGGTGGAGTCCTTGCGGGCCTGCGGCGCGCGCCATGGTGTGCATTGTTGTTACCTGGATTGCTGCTTGGACTGTTCTGGCGCTGTCTGCGGCACGCGGATGAGGTGGATCTGATCCATGCCAACTGGTCCATCTGCGGGGCCATGGCGGGCATCGTCGGGCGCTTGCGCAGGAAGCCCGTGATCACGACGTTGCGTGGCGACGACGTCGCGCGTGCAGCGCGTTCGCGGTTGGATCGAATGGTCCTAGGCTTGGCCGTGCGCAGTAGTCGAATTGTGATTTGCGTTTCGGAAGCGATGGCCGAGCGGTTGCGTATGCAATTTCCGTGTCGTACGGCCGACATCCATGCGTGCCTCAATGGTGCGGGTGAGGCATTCTTCCAGATCAACAGAACGGTCTCCGACGACGCGGGCTTGCAAGTACTGGCGGTGGGTAGCCTGATCCGCCGGAAAGGCTTCGATGTGTTGATCGAGGCTGTCGCGCGTGCGCGTTACCGCGAGCAAATACATGCTTGCATCGTCGGCGGCGGGCCCGAGCGGGAGCCGCTGCTTGCGCAGGCGGCATCCCGCGGCGTGTCCTCCTGTTTCACGTTTGTCGGAACCGTGCCCGCCACCGACATGCCGCAACGAATTTCAGAAGCGGATGTGTTCGTTCTTTCCAGCCGCTCGGAGGGTCGGCCCAATGTTGTCGTGGAAGCGCTGGCTGGCGGTTTGCCGGTGATCTCCACCGATCTGGAGGGCGTGCAGGGAATGGTCGAGGACGGGGACACCGGCTGGCTGGTCGCCGTCGATGACGCAGATGCGCTGGCTGACGCGCTGGATCAGGCGGTTGCCGATCGCGCAGAACTTCACCGCCGCGGCGAACGCGCACGTGCAGTTGCGCGCGCCCGGATCGGGACGTGGATGGATACCGCGCGTTGTTACCAGTCATTGTTCCAAACTGTCCTGACGCTCGACGAGAGGCAGCGCCCTTCATGTGCGGAATAGCTTTTCTCCGGGCCCCGGCGATCTCGCCCGGAGAACGCCGCGAACGCATGGATGTAGCCTTGCAGCGGCTCAGGCATCGTGGCCCGGATGAATCCGGATGCTTTTCCGGCGACGACTTCGTGGCAGGGCACACGCGGCTGGCGATCATCGATCTCAAAGGCGGCCACCAACCCATGCGTGACCCCAGCGGGCGCTGGGTCCTGGTGTTCAACGGCGAGATCTACAACTACCGGGAACTGCGGGCCCAATTGGCGGGGCGGTGGGATTTTCGGGACGACAGCGACACCGAGGTACTGCTGGCCGGGTTGGTCATGGAAGGCGCAAGGTTTGTCGAACGTCTGGATGGCATGTGGGCATTCGTGTTGCACGACACCACCACGGGCGACTCGCTCCTTTCGAGGGACCGTTTCGGCAAGAAACCCCTGTATTACCGCTGTCACGGCGCGACGTTTGCCTGTGCCTCCGAATTGCCCGCGCTGGAGGTGCTGACTCCGGATGTGGCTGTCACGGAAGATGCTGCGGGTATCGCGGACTATTTCCGTTACGGTTATGCGCTGCCCGGAGCGACGTGTGTGGCAGGCGTCAGCGAGATTTTGCCGGCACACACGCTGCGGCTGCGCGCGGATGGTTCCATCACCCAGGAACGCTATTGGACACCATCGATCGAGCCCTGGAAGGGCAGCTTCAGCGAAGCTGCCGAGCAGGTCCGCGAACTGTTGACGCAAGGTGTGCGCCGGCGCCAATTGGCTTCTGACGTTGAAGTCGGGGCGTTCCTTTCAGGTGGCGTCGACTCAACGACCGTGTGCGCGCTCGCGCAGGAATCGGGCTTCGGAAGACTGCGAACGTTCACGGCGGGCTTTGCCGAACCGACCTACGACGAACGCGCGCCGGCGGCACGGGCGGCAGCCGAACTGGGTACGCTGCACACGGCCGAAGAGATCAAGCCGGATATCGCGGCAGCTCTTGCAACGGAGCTTCCTCGCCGCATGGGCCAGCCGTTCGGCGATTCCTCGCTGGTTCCCAGCGCGTTGGTCGCTTCGGTGGCGGCCCGGCACGTCAAGGTGGTTCTGACGGGCGATGGCAGCGACGAGATCTTCGGGGGTTACGCCAGATACGCGGGGCGCTTGCTGCACCAGCGCTATCGCCGGCTGCCAGTTGCATTGCGTTCGATCGTCGAGCGTGGCGTGCTGGCGATGCCCGAGCCTTATGCGCATCACAGCGGCAGCCTCCTGAAACGCGCGCATCTTTTCGTGCGGCATGCACGCGAGGACAGGAATGCCTACATAGGGCCGCCGGCCATCCGCAAGGAGACGCTCGCGCAGTTGGTGCCCGGGTTGGGTGCAGGAAACCCCATGCCTGAAAGGCCATGGCCCGATGATCTGGACGAGCTGAGGCACATGCTGAAGATGGATTGCCTGGTCTATCTGCCCCAGGACATCCTGCAGAAAGTCGATCGCGCGACGATGATGCATTCGCTCGAGGCCCGCAGTCCCTTTCTGGACAAGTCACTTTTTGAATTCGTGATACGGCTGCCGTGGCAATGGCACTTCTCGGGATTGCGAGGAAAGCGCGTGTTGCAGGCGGCCATGCGCGGCCGTGTGCCCGACTTCATCTGGAATCGCCGCAAACAGGGATTCGCCTCGCCCGTCAGTCACTGGATGCGCCACTGGTTAGGGGATGACCTTCTGGCCATGACGGATTCAGGGGATACCGGCGTCTTGGATGCTGCAGGGTTGCGTGCCCTGTTGCGTGAGCACCGCGCCGGTCGCGCCGATCATTCCCAGCCTCTGTGGCTGGCTTATGCCTACCTGCGCTGGCGTGCTGGCTGACCCGTGGCTGTGCGCGCTGATCGCATTTTGCTGGTCTTGCCGAGCCTCGAACGAGGTGGCGGTGAGCTTGTAATGTTGCAACTGGCTGGATTGTTCGTGGCCGCTGGGCGGGAAGTGCACGTGGTTGCGCTTCTTGGAGGCGGTCCGTTGCGTCCGCTGGTTCCAGATGCGGTGACGATGCATGAGTTGATCGATGCCGACGATGCGCTCAAGGGCTTTGCACTGGCGCGGAAGGCGCTCCCAAGGTTGGTGTCGCTCCTGCGCACACTCAGGCCAGACGCCGTGTTGAGCACGATGACGGGCACGAATTTGCTGGTTGTGCTGGCATGCATGCGGGCACGCATCCGCACACGTCTTGTCCTGCGGGAAGCATCCAGCCTCGTCAACACGAGGAGCGCGTTGAAACGACAGGCCATGCGCTGGCTTTACCGGTGCGCCGACGGGCTGGTCGCGGTGTCAGCAGGGGTAGCGCAAGACCTGCGTGCGCTGGGCCTTTCGAATGACCGCATCCATGTCATACGCAATCCGGTCGACGTCGAACGGCTGCGACGGCTTGCAGTCGCCGGCTTGCCAGCCGCGCTGCATGACAAAACCCCTTACGTGGTGTCGTTGGGGCGGTTGACTGAGGCGAAAGATTTCCCCACGTTGTTGCAGGCTTACGCAACCAGCGCATTGCGTGGAAGCCACTACCTCGTCATTGTCGGGGAGGGCGAGCAGCGTGCGAACCTGGAGAATCTGGTGGGGCATCTCGGTCTGGAGGATCGTGTCCTGCTCACAGGCGCGATGGACAATCCGCACCGTGTGCTCGCCCGCGCTGCGATGCACGTTATGGCTTCCCGTTGGGAGGGTTATCCCAATGTCCTGCTGGAGGCTTTGGCCTTGGGCGTTCCAGTGGTATCCACTGATTGCCCGCATGGCCCACGCGAGATACTTGATGATGGGCGGTACGGTCACCTCGTGCCTGTCGGCGACGCTGCCGCATTGGCGAATGCGATGGACGCCGAGCTGGAGCGGCCGTCATCCGGCGGCGGCGTGGTACTCGCTGCCCACGACCCTCAGGTCATTGCATCTTGCTACCTGACTTTGTTGAATGATGGAGCCGGGGTGTGGAAGTCATGACCCGGCCATGGCGAGCGTGGCGCAATGTTGCGTACCTGCTGCTGGTGGCCCTTGCGATTGCGCTGATTGTGTATTGGTGGCCGGAGCTTGCAACGATCTGGCGCGAGCAGGCACTAACTTTCGTGGGTGCCATCGTGATCATGGTTTGCGGACTGCTCGTGCAGGCGCACAACTTTCTGACATTCCTCGACAAGCCGGTTCGTTTGCGTATCTGGCGCTTCGTGCCTGTATGGGCGTTGGGTGTATTGGCTAACTATATAGCTCCGTTTCAAACCGGGGGCATTGCGATCCGCGTGGCATGGCTGGGCCGGCACAACGTGAATGTCACAGACAGCTTGCTGGCAACTTGGCGCCAGCTTGCTTTGAGTCTCTGGATCGCGCTTGCAGGGCTGGCTGGCGGGCTGATGCTTACTGGTGACCCGCGTGGTCGTGGACCGGCTCTCGCGCTGTTGCTGTTGTGGCTCGCCGTGTTTTTCATGCGCAGACTTTGGTTGAATTGGCTGCACAGCCTGGCGCGGCCCGCCTGGCTGGTGAAGCGGAAGCAGCTCCTTGACCGCGCTGTCAGGGGCATCACGCCGCATGGCGTCGCGGGTGTCGTTGCGCAATATGTGCTGGGCACACTCTTGCTGTATTGGGTATATGGGTGCTTCGGCGCCTCGATAGGGCTCGGGCAGGCGCTTATCCTGGCTTGCCTGGTCTACGCGTCGTCCCTCGTTTCCGTTTTACCTGGCAATCTTGGCGTGACGGAAGCGATCTACATGATCGGCGGCCACGGGTTCGGCTTGGATATGGCGCAGGCGGGCGCGCTGGCGATACTGATTCGCGCTGCACACGTTGCGACGAATATGCTCGTTGCACTTGTGGGCATGCGATGGGTTGGGTACGGATTCGGGGAAGGGCATGAATAGTTCCTGGCAGAGCCGCCTTTGCGAGCTTCCGGTTGAGACAGTACGAGATTGCTTGCTGTGCGAGGGTATGCGGGGAACATCTGATTCCCGATGGCATCAACACTTGGCTCTCGCAGCACCATTCGACGTCATGTGTTGTCCGGCGTGCTCTTTGAGGTGGCTGAGCCCCAGGCCCAATGCGGAGGGGTACGCAGCGCTATATACCGATGCGATGTACTTCGGCGGCGCGGGCGCTTCACCCGCTGACTACGAATCGTCGACCAAGGCTAGGATTGGCTACATGCGCGCAAGGGTCGCGCGCCTTGAAAACATGGCCAACAAGCAGGCGCCGTTATCGATCCTCGATTACGGAGCAGCTACAGGCGACTTCGTTAGGGCGGCCCTGGATGCAGGGCATGACTGTATCGGTATTGAGCTGTCAGCCGATGCACGAAGTGTCGCAAAGCAAAAGAACGATGTGGCCCTGCTGCCAGTCGAGGCTGCCGAGGCGATGGTTGATGCGCGATTCGACGCCATTCACATGAACCACGTGTTTGAGCACATGCCAGATCCGCTGGGGCATGCTCGCTGGTGTGCGCGGGTTCTCAAGCCGGGCGGCTTGTTCGTACTGGAGGTGCCGCAACAGTTCGACAATGATCTTGACCGGCTTCGCCGTTGGCTGCGTGTCGGTGGGAGACAGGCGCGGTTCGACGCCTATTCGCTGCACCATACCTATTTCTTTACGCCTTCGACAATGACAGCCCTGCTCGCCAAGGCAGGCTTCAGTGTCCTGCGCTTGTCCACATTCAACAGCGACAAAACCCCACTCTGGCCCTTATCGCTGAAAAACTACGTGCTCAGGCCTCTGCTCGGCATGGCCGATCGACTGCATGCGGGCGGCAACATTATCGAGGTGTTTGCAAAACGGAATGAATGAAGCGGTGATTGTGCCCGGAGGACACTTGGGTTCGGGGCGGCTATTACGGCCCCGCTGCGTCTTCTGCCATGTCACTGCTCGCTGCTGCGCCGTCGCGCAGCTGCAATCCGTCTGAAGTCAGCGCTTCATGATCACACCTTGACCCGTGGCAAGGTGCAGAACCTCGATGCCCTCCGATGCAGCCAGTTCATTCGCTGCGCGTGTTGCGCCAGGGCAGGTTTTGAATCCGTAGTCATCCATGACGATGACGCCGCCTTTTACAAGTCGGGGATAGAAGAAATTAAGGCTGTCGCGCGTGGGCTGGTAAAGGTCGACATCGATATGAACGAGGCGGAACTGGCGCTCTGCGATCTCCGCAAATCGCTCGGGAATCCAGCCCGGCAGCACCTCGATCGTGTTGTCGTAGCGAGCAAGATTCTTCCGAAGCGTTGCCTCGCTCGCCGTCAGATCGCCACCGCTTTCGGACCAAGGCATGACGGATTCCGCGATTTCCTTGTCGGTCGCCTCCGGAGCGGAAAGTCCCTGGAATGAATCAAACAGGTAGAGTTTTCCGTGTGCGGATGCTTGTGCGATGAAGAATGCCGAGGTGCCGACGTAGCATCCGCACTCGGCCAGATCTCCCGGCAAGGCATTGTTGAACTTCACGTATTCGCGCAACGTCCATTTTCTGTCCTGTGAATATGGATTTTCCGGGGACATCCGGTTGAATTCATCAAGAAATGTCTTGTCATCACGCCAAAGCTTGTGATCTTCACTGATAGGGAAGTCACCAAAGGAGGCGGCGGTGGTACGCGCCAATTCCTGGCGTACACGCCTGCGTTGCGCGGGAGTGCCTGCGATGAGCCATTTCACTGCTTTGAAAAAGCGGGTTGAGGTGATCGTCGTCATGGGCGAATCCATTGCTTAAGATGGTATGGGTTGCGAAAAGACGGATGTACTGCCGCGGTCGGCTGGGTTTTTCGCTGACTTCAGGGCTGGCGCCTGAACACGAATTCATTGCAGCCCAGTCCGTGAGTGAGTATTTGACGTTGCAATTCAAACCCGCTCGCCGAAAGTCTGTTGGCGATCTCTTCCGGCTTCGCGACCTCGAACGGATATCCGCCAAGCCAGTCGTGCCAGTCGTGCGTGATCGACATGCCACGTTTGCGTGCATAGTTGCGGATATGACTCCCGGGAAGGTGGCGATTACGGCAATCCAGCACCAAGCTGTATAGCCAGAACACTGGAAAGAACGTTGCGATGACCAGCCGGCGCCCAATCGCGCCACTGCAGTAGCAGCGCTTGATGCCGTGCCAGATCCGGGAGCGCCTGCCCTGGTCGTTGTATAGCGCGATCAATAGCGTGCCGCCAGGCGAAACGCATTGCTGTGCAAGATCTACGGCCTGCCACATCGCACCGGTGTGGTGCAGCACACCCCATGAATAGACCAGATCGAATTTTCCCAGTGACTGCATGTATGCCGCATCGAGCACGGAGCCATGCGCCACGGTCCAGCGCTTGTCGCCCGTGTTGTATAGCCGGCGCAGTTCTTCGGTGCAGGCTACCGAGTCGGGGTCGTAATCGAACGAGACCACTTCGGCGCCGAGCAGGTGCATGGCGAGGCTGGACAGGCCGCTGCCGGAACCGATGTCCAGTACACGCCAGTCCCGCAGATTCTCCCGGTCCAATAATTCGCAGATGGCGCGGCGCGACTCATCGACCCGGTGTTCATCCAGCAATGACAAGAAGGAGCGCCAGTTTTTTCCGAAGGCGAAGCGCATGAATGGTCGTTTGTCCTGATCGGCGTTACGAATATCGGGAGGGTAGAGGAGGGCATCTCGCGTATGTCGCGAATTTTATCGCTGCTCGTCGTCTGACGTCGGTGACGCCCGCTTGTCGAGCAGCTCTCGCAGGGAATGGATGGTGCTGTCCAGTCGCCCGCCGAAATTCAGTGTTTGCAGCTGCGCCAGAGTGGTGCGTGCCTTTGCGTCGTATCCAGTGGACACCAGCATGCGCACCAGCGTGATGCGATAGGCGGGTTCACTGGGCGCGGATTTTACGGCGCCCTCTATCATGTCCAGGCCCAGCGTGCGGTTGCCCAGCACGTTCCAGGCATAGTCGCCGTAGGTGGCTTGCAGCCGCGCGCTGGGCTTGGGGTGATCCAGCGCAGCCTCGAAGGCATGCATCATGCGATCAGTGGGCAGGGGGCAGGCGCGATCCCGGGCACACCGCGCAAGCGCGGCAAGCGAACTTTCGTCCTGCACGCCGGGCTTTCGCGCCCTGAGTTTGGCGATCATGCTGTCCCACCACTGAGGCTTGAGCGGCAGACCCATGCGCGAGTTCATGAAGATCAGTGCTTGCTGCGGCAGAATCGATGATTCCGGAAAGTTCGCGGCCTTTTCCATCGGGGCGTAAGCCAGCCGTGTATAGGGCGAAGCCGGGTCGTAGTGCGAGTAGATGATGTACGTGCGGCCCAGTTCGTATTGGGCGCGCGGCGAATCGGGTGCGCGCGCAGCCAGTTCCTGCGCCAGCCGCAGCGGGTCACCCCAGGCATAGGCGGTAGTTGCCGTCAGTCCAATCCACCACAGCAGCAGGCAGGCCAGCAGTGTGCGTCGGGGCAGTATCCAGCGATGCCGATGCACAAGGGGCTGTGCGGCTTCGGACGGGATAGCTGCCAGCCATGGCACCACGGCCAGCAGCACGCCGAAGCTGGCGAAGTAGTTGCGATGCTCGTAAACCAGTTCCAGCGCGATGACGGTGCCGGTCATCACATGGCAGCCCAGATACAGGGCGATCCCCAGCGCCACCAGCGGCTGTCGGCGACGCAACCAGAAAACCAGTATCACCAGTGTGGCGATTCCGATCAGGCTGGTCAGCGTCGTCCATGGCGACAGCAATCCGGTCGAGATGCGGAACTGGTCGTGGTAGAAGGACAGTGCCTGGGGCGTGGGTAGCAGCGTCCACGCGATGTAATCGCAGACCACGCGTGCTTCGCTCAACAGGCGCGTACCAAGGGTGAAATCGCGCGTGGCCCAATTGGCAGAGTTCAGCACGTTGGGCAGCAACCAGATCAATCCTGCCAGCAGTGGCAAGACCAGTGCCACCACGAACAAGCCCGCGATCCGCCAGTCCCACTCCCCGTAGGAGCGCACCCTGTGCGCGACAGCAGTCCCATCCGACGCGTTATCGCGCCCAGGATGCGCCCCGACGGGGAGCGATGCGCGCCTGAAGCGGAACAGGATCCATTCGACCAGGAATGCATACAGCGGAAGCATCGCCGCCGTTTCCTTGGCCAGCAGGCCGATGGTGGTGGACATGGTGAGGCTGATGACACAGAGCCATAAACCGCCCGACATGCCTTCTGTGTAGGAGCGCACCCTGTCCACAAGGGACTTCCTTCGGTCGTGCGCGAATGAGCGTTGCGAGCTGTCTTGGGGCGGCGTGCTTTCCAAAAGCATTCGCGCACAGGGTGCGCTCCTACACCGCAGCATGCGCTGACGCCCGGCGACATACCCGATCAGCCCCAGTAAAACGAACAGGTTCGCCATGCTCTCCTCGCGCTGTACTACATACAGCACGGCGGTGAGGTTGATCGGCAACAGCATCCAGCCTGCCGCGATCAAGACCGCGAGGATGCCTGCTCGTTGCTTATCTCCCTCCCCTGTGGGCAGGGAAGGGTTGGGACGGGGAACGGCCAGCAGCACCATCTTTGCGAGCAAAAACACGAGTGCGCCATTCAACAGGTGTACGACAAGGTTAAACAGCTTCCAACTCCAGGGATTCAGCCCACTGGCCAAGTAGTTCGCGGCAAAGCTCAGCGAGGCCAGCGGCCGCTTGAAGTCGCTGGCGGGCGAGGAGAGCGCGGCGCGCACCAGTGCCGGCACGCTGACTTCATGCGGTTGCACGCCGGGGTTGTCCACGATGTTGGGGTAGTCGTCGAATAGCCAGCCGCCAGCGAGACCGGACCAGTAAATGGCAGCAACCAGTACGCAAGCTACCAGCATCAACCAGCGTGGCGCCCGATCACAAAAGTATTTCAAGCCCATCGTTGGAAGAGACTCCGCCAGTGGCGGATGTCAGTGTAGCTGTGATGTGCCATCTGATTCTCTTGCACGACCTTGTGCCGACAACTGCTGCTCGAGGTTTGCGATGGTGGCCGAATACATCTTCGCCTTGTCCAGTTGCGCTGCCTTGAGCAGGTGTCGGCTCGCTTCGCTGGAGTCTCCCAGTGCCATGGCTAACCGGGTCAGATTGATCTCGAACAGCGGGTTGGTCGGGTCTTGGGCTGCTGCTGCCACAGTCAGGCCGATCGCCGCTTGATTGTCGTGGGCAATCTGGAACATGTAGTGACCATAATTGTTCAGCACCATCGCACGCATGCTGGGCGAGAGGCGTGGGTTGTCGAGGGCAGCGTCGACCAGCAGCTTCATCTGGCCGGGATCCAGTCGCACACTCCCCTGGATCGCCGCTGTCAGTACTACAAGGAAGGGATTGATCTGTACCTGCCGTACGTGCCGGATGCGCCAAGCGAGATTGGTGATCATCTCAGGTGGAACCAGGTGATCCTGCCGGCTGCGGATCAGGATCAAGCTGGACGGCGTGAAGATATCCGTCGGGTCGAGTCGCATGCCGCGTTCGAAATAGGGGATGGCTTCTCGCTCAGCCGCAGCTCGTTGGCCATTGGCGGTACCCTTGAAGATGATCTGTCGCCCGGCTTCGTATTGGGCGCGCGGTGAATCGGGGTGATCAGCGGCCTCGGTCAGCGCCAATCGCAGGGGGTCGCCCCAAGTATTGGCCCAGGACGCGGTGCTGCCGACCAGTATCAACACCAGCGCGCTGCAAAACACAGCAATCGTGCGCCGACTCCAGTAAGTGGCGACCGAGGGCACTAGCGCGCATACGAGTCCGAGCAGCAGGCCGGCCATCGGCAGGTAATTGCGATGATCGAACACCAGTTCCAGCGGCAGGATGGTTGACTCCATCGACTGGCCGACCAAAAACCAGGCCACACCGAATGCCAAACCGGGACTACGCCGGCGCAGAACCCATGCCGTCAGCACCAATGACAGCAGAAACACGATCGCCGCCAGCGTCGTGCCTGGATGCAATAGGCCAGTCGAGGTTACGAAATCGTCGTGGTACACGCCCATCCGCGACGGCAGTGGAACGATGATCCACGCGAGGTAATCGCACAGGATGCGCGCCTCGCTCAGCAATCGCTGGTAAAGCGTGAAATCGCGTCCTGCGTAACCGGCTGTCAGCCACTGCGGATGCAATCCGAGATAGCCCAGGAAAAGCCCGATCGGCAGAGCGACGGTAAGCCCAAAGAAGGCCTTGACCGCCGTCCGCTCGCGAGCCGTGCCGGCGACAAAGCGATAGCAGCAAGCTTCGATCACCAGTGCATAGGCGGTGATCAACGCGCCGTTTTCCTTGCTGAAGGTAGCCAGCAGGCCGAACGCACCGACGCCGAGCACGGCGACCAACAGGCCGGATTCGCCACGCAACATGCGCTCGCGTCCTTCGGCGTAGCACAGCAGGCCCATTAGCGTGAACAGCGACGCCAGCTCGTCCATGCGTTGCACCACGTAGACTACCGTACTGACGTTCAGCGGATGCAACAGCCATAGTGTGGTAGCCAGCAAGGCCAGCATGTGTGGTTCGAGCTTGCCACGACCCGTCTCGGACAGCAGTCGCGTGGCGAGGCGACGCGCCAGTTGGTACAGCAGCACGCCGTTCGCCAGGTGGAGGGCGAGGTTGGTCAGCTTGAACGCCAGCGGACTCAGTCCGAACAGGCGGTAGTCCAACCCGAACGACAGCATGCTTATGGGGCGACGCAATATGCCCGAATTGGATGAGACAGCCAAAGCCAGCCAGCGGAACAGCGAGCCATCCAGCGCCCTCAGCTCGGGCCTATCGACAATGTTGGGAAAGTCGTCAAACAGGAAGCCGCCAAACAGACCGCGCAGGTAGACCAGCGCGCACAGCAACAAGATGATTAGCAAAAACCAGTGGTGCCGACGCGGTTTGAAATGACCGAAGCCAGAGTTATCTGCCATACGAGGTGATGCTCTTGGTCGGGCCTGCGATGAAATGTCGGCAAAAGCAAAGCGCCGCCCGGAGGCGGCGCTTTGGAGCAGCCAGGAATTAATTACGGCAAATAGCAGGAAGGTACTTCGCCGCAATGGTGCTGGCCTTGCAGGACCAAGCCAGCGGCTTGTCGGTGGTGGTGGCGGTCGGCGTGAGCACGAAATTGCCCGCGGCCGCAGTCGGAAGATGCCCGGTACCGGAGGCATTAGCAGCGACCGTAATTACACCGGCGGCAACGTCGAGGCTGGTGACGTACTGGGTGGAGTTGTTGCTGCAGCCGGACGCCGAGAGGTTGGCTGGCAGTGCACCTTGGGACTGGTAATACTCGGCGACCGAGGTCTTGCACGCGTCAGCGGCGACGACCAGTTCCGACACCTTCGAGCGGACGGTGTAGTCCTGGTAGGCCGGGATGGCGATCGCCGCCAGGATCGCGATGATCGCGACCACGATCATCAACTCGATCAGGGTGAAGCCTTTCTGTATGGTCTTCATGGTGGTTCCTCTGTTGGCTAGCTAGCGTAGTTGCCCCCTGGGTTCCGGCCCCGATACCCCCTAGGCGGGATCGAACCCCAACACGACTTGGTCAGGAACGACCAGGAAGCTGGCGGAATCGAAGCATCTAACATGCCACGAGCACCGCGCCCATATTGCCTCATGTCGCGGTGCTTGTGTGTTGTGCATGCGGTCACGAAAGTCTGCCACCGGTAGTGTGAGGACTTGATTCTGTGCGCCTGGTGGCACCCGGGATGCTTCGCGAGGCGTGCTCATTTGGGGCGGCAAGTGACGCAATTTGTCAGCTTGCAGCCGATTGGGGTGGCGCGAGTCATGCGACGCGGGCTGTGGGCAATGCCGGTTGCGTGATTCACGAGTCCGTTCGAGGCGATCTTCAGCAG
>Ga0157369_10006085_pt1 | contig 14002 bp, 10 predicted proteins | sample C25metaG_FD_113461 | JGI IMG/M metagenome (GOLD analysis project Ga0157369, IMG submission 113461) | Corn rhizosphere microbial communities from Kellogg Biological Station, Michigan, USA - C2-5 metaG | ecosystem: Host-associated > Plants > Roots > Rhizosphere > Soil | place: USA: Michigan...
CGCGCGAATGCCTACGACACGGCCACCGCGCAATATTCAATGATCTTTCCACTGCACATGGGTGCCGGCAAGGATCAAAGCTATCTGATTCGCACCCGGCCACACGATCGGCAACGCGTGCTGACTGCGGCAATCGCGGCACTGAAGCAAGCCGACCCCGCCCGCGTGATCACGCATGCACGCAGATACGATGAAATACGCAGCGACTATTTCAAGGACGACCACGCGATGGCCGGCATGCTGGCCAGCGTGATCGTGGCAGTGTTGCTGGTGACTGGGCTTGGCATCGTCGGGCTGGCCAGTTTCTGGGTCGCGCAACGACGCAAGCAGATCGGCATTCGCCGCGCGCTGGGCGCCACGCGCGCGGACATCCTGCATTACTTCCAGACCGAGAATTTCCTGATCGTCACGTTCGGCATCGTAGTGGGCATGGCGATGGCATACGGCATCAGCCTGCTGCTGATGATGCACTATGAACTGCCGCGGCTGCCGCTGTCGTACCTTCCGATTGGCGCGGTTGCGCTTTGGGTGATCGGACAACTGGCGGTGCTGGGACCGGCGATGCGCGCCGCGGCGGTGCCACCGGTGGTGGCGACACGTAGCGTGTGAACCCGACATCCGCGCGGTGTACGCCCGCAACGAATCGGTTGCGCCCGAAACTGCATGCGTGTTTGACAATCGCAATCGTCCAGCGCGACGTGCAGGCGTCGTGAAGAAGCGCGCGACAGGTCGCCGCCAGAGCCGCGCTTCACTCAAACGATTTGCGAGGCATCGGCGCACGCCATCCATTCATGTGCGGTGGATGAATATTGTTCCCGACGTTCCCGACTCACTTGGCACAAGGAAGGTGTCATGGCGACCCAAGCAGCGCCGTGGTGGAAGCGATTGGGCGCAGGCGTGATCACGGGAGCGGCCGATGACGATCCCAGCGGCATCGCCACCTACTCGCAAGTCGGCGCCAGGTTCGGCTACGGAATCCTCTGGAGTGTCCTGCTGGCCTTGCCGCTGATGATCGGCATCCAGGCAGTATCCGCGCGGGTGGGACGCGTCACCGGCGCGGGCCTGGCCCAAAATCTCCGATCCGAATTCCACGTCCGGATCGTCGCACCCGCCGTGGTGCTTCTGGCCATCGCCAACATCATCAACCTTTCGGCGGACATCGGCGCGATCGGCGCCGCGACGGAATTGATGCTGGGTGGCCATGCGGCCCTGTACGCGGCGATGGCCGCGGTGCTGTCGGTGCTGCTGCAGGTGTTCGTGCCGCTGAACCGCTACATGCCGATCCTGAAGGTGCTCACTTTCAGCCTGTTCACCTACGTCGCCACGGTGCTGGTGATCCGGGTGCCGTGGATGGAGGTGATGAGGCAAATGGTCTGGCCGAACGTGAGGTTCAGCCCGGATTACGCGATGGGGATCGTGGCGGTGATGGGCACCACGATCAGCCCTTACCTGTTCTTCTGGCAAAGTTCGCAGGAGGCGAACGAGATCAAGACCGATTCACGCCGCACGCCGCTGAAGCGCGCGCCGGCGCAGGCTCCGCGTGCAATGAAACGCATCTACCTCGATACCGTGATCGGGATGGTGCTGTCGGAGGTCGTGGCGTTCTGCATCATTCTTGCAGCCGCCGTCGTGCTGCACGCGCACGGCAAAACCGATATCCGCACCTCCGCGGACGCGGCGATGGCGTTGAAACCGGCAGCGGGCCGATTCGCGTTCCTGCTGTTCGCCAGCGGCATCGTCGGAACGGGGATGCTCGCAATTCCCGTGCTGGCGGGATCGGCTGCGTTCGCGCTGGGCGAGACATTCAGGTGGCGTACCGGGCTGGAGCAAAAACCCGGCCGCGCCAAATTGTTCTATGGCGCCATCGCCACCGCCACGCTCGGGGGCATGATCATCAGCTTCTCGCCGGTGGACCCGATCAAGATGCTGTACTGGAGCGCAGTCATCAATGGCGTGGTCGCCGTGCCGTTGATGGTGCTGATCATGCTGCTCGCCAGCCGCAGAAAAACCATGGGCCGCTTTCCGGTTCCGGCTGCACTGAAAGGATTGGGCTGGGCCGCCACCTGCGTGATGGGCGCCGCCGCGATCGTGATGTTCGCGACGGCGTTGCTGCCGCACCACTGAACTCACGCGCAGCGGCTTGGGGATCATCCGAGTCCGGATGGCCGTCGCGCGCTGGCTACTTTTTGCCGGACGAGCTCTTTCGGCTGCTGCCGGATTTCTTCGCGGTGGAGTGTTTCCTGCCACCGGATTTCCGGGCGGAACTGCTCTTCTTGCTGGCGGACTTCCTGCCCGAACTGCGCTTCCGGCTGCTACCGGATTTTTTCGCAGCAGAGCGCTTCCGGCTGCTCCCGGATTTCTTTGCCGGCGTGCCCTTCTTGCTGGCGGACTTCCGGGCCGACTTCTTGCCGGACGACGTTTTCCTGCTGCTGCCGGATTTTTTCGCCGACGCGCGTTTCTTGCTGCCGCCGCCGGACTTCTTCTTGCCGCCCTCGTCCTGCTTGTTCACCGTGCGCCAGGCGCGTTCCTCGGCTTCCCCTTTCGACACACCCTCCTTTTCGTACCCCTCTTCGATGTGTTCAGCCTTTCGCTTCTGCTTGGACGTGTAACTCGATTTGTCTCCGCGCGGCATCTCGACCCCTCCTTGTGCGCTGGTCGCGCTCAAGCCTAGCAACGGGCAGGTCGCCGATGCGTGAAGGCCGGAATTCAAGAACCCGGCGAGTGGCACTCGCACACGCGCTTCGAATCGATGACTCCCGGTGTGCCCGGCGATCATGTCCGCGGCTCTTCGGCAACCATTGGTGGTCGGCGTGTGTTGCCGCCGATGAGCGTGCCAGGCACTGAGCGCCGCGATCGGCTGTTGTAGAGTTGGTCGCACGCCAAAATCGCTGCGAAGCACCTGCAGGAGGGAATCATGGTCATCAGCACGCAGGGTCGCTACACACGCACCGCGATTGTTCTGCACTGGCTCATTCTCGCGCTGCTTGTCGCGCAGTACATCGTTGGCTGGGCGATGCCGCACATCGGCCGCAACACGCCGGTGACCACGCTGATCAGCCTGCATTTTTCAATCGGGGTACTGATACTTGGCGTCATCGTCGTGCGCCTGGTCTGGCGGATCATCCACGGCGAACCCGCGCCGGAAGCTGGCATCCCACCATGGCAGGTGCGCTCGGCACGCGTCATCCACTGGCTGCTCTACCTGCTGCTGGTCGTGGTGCCACTGCTGGGCTGGATCAATGCTTCGTACCGCGGCATGCCGATCACGTTTTTCGGACTTGCTCACGTACCGCAGTTGGTTACCACCCACGACGCAAGTTGGCGCTGGACCGGCGACATCCATACGCTGATCGCGGAATACGGCATTCTTCCGTTGGTGGGTCTGCACGTCGCCTCGGCGCTGTACCACCATTTCGTCCGCCGCGACCGGGTGCTGCAACGGATGCTGCCGAGCGTGTGATGGCGCCGCAAGCATGTGCGCGGCTGGATCGCGGGCGAGTACACACGGGCGCAAGAAAGAGCCGGACGCCCAGCAACCCGACTTCGCTACGAATCATCCCGGATCCACGAAGCCCGCTACGCAGCTTGGCTTCAGCCTGCATGAGATGGTGCCGGAAGAGGGAATCGAACCCCCGACCCACGCATTACGAATGCGTTGCTCTACCAGCTGAGCTATTCCGGCACGGGCAGGACCGGCAAGTCTAACGGGCTACCTCTCGGACGCGCAATCTTGGGTCGCTCCGACCCCATTTTTGACAATTCCGGAGGCTACCGGAGGGCCGAAAGGTCTTGTGCGAGGCCGCTGCGCGAAGCATGATCCGCGCGTGGCCGTCACGACCCAGGCAATGCAACAGGTAAAAAATCCCGGCGCGGATCACATCCGGCGCGAATTGCGCGTGCTCGACGTTTACCGCGTATTCCAGGCATTGGTGTACTTGGCGCTGTCGCTCGGCAGCATCGCCTTCGTCTGGATGCCGCTGCACGATCCACTGATCGCACGCGTCACCGCGTTGCTGTATCTGGCGTTCGGGGTGCTGGTGCTGGTGCGCGACCTGCGCGGCGCACGCGTGCTGGTGTCGAGCACCAGCGCATTTCTCACCGCGGACGTGGTCGCGGCATTCCTGATGGCCCTCACCATTCCGGCGGCGCATACCGGCATTGCCGCGATGCTGGTGATCAACGGCGGTGCAGCCGCACTGCTGCTGTCGCCACGGCTCGGCGCCTTGTTCGCGGCACTGGCGACGCTGGCGATGATCGCGCAGGCGCTGCTGGTGAACGGCGCGAACGACATCGGACCTCCGCTGCTGGAAGCCGGTCTGTTCGGCGTGTTCTATTTCGCGATCGCGGCATTCTGTTTTGCGATGGGCAGCCAGATGCGCGCCAGCGAGGCGCTGGCCGAGCAGCGCGGCAGCGATCTTGCGAATCTGGCGCAGGTCAACGACCTGATCATCCGCCGCATGAAAACCGGCGTGCTGCTGGTCGACGAAGGCAACCATATCCTGCAGATCAACGAGTCGGCGTGGATGCTGGTCGGCAATCCCGGCATCGAGCAGCGCGACCTCGGCACCGTGGCGCCGGAGCTTTCACGGCGCCTGTACCACTGGCGCACCGCCCATGAACACGACGCCACCGCCGTGGCGCTGGCCGAAGGCGCGCCGGAAATCATCCCGCGCTTCACGCGGCTGTCCGCGCACGACGATTCGTACGTGCTGATCTTTCTCGATGACACTTCGCTGGTGTCGCAGCGCGCCGAACAGTTGACGCTGACCACGCTGGGCCGGCTGTCGGCGTCGATTGCGCACGAAATCCGGAATCCGCTCGCGGCCATCCGCTATTCCGCGCAACTGCTGGCCGAGTCGGATGCAATCGGCGACGCCGACCAGCGCATGGTCGAGATCATCAACAATCACTGCGGACGCGTCAACGAAATCATCGAGAACATCCTGCAGTTGTCGCGCCGCGAACGATCGCGGCCCGAATCGCTGGATCTCAACACTTGGGCGGTGCGTTTCATCGGCGAATACAAGGAGGCCAACGACATCGGCCGCGACAGCCTGCGTCCGCTGCTGTATCCGCGCCCGGTCGAAGCGCTGGCCGACCCGCAGCACCTGCAGCAAGTGGTATGGAACCTGGTACAGAACGCGCTGCGTTACGGGCGTCTGCCCGACGAACCCGCACGGGTGATGGTGATCGCGCGGCTTGCCAGCGACGCAGGCCCGCCGCTGCTGGAAGTGATCGACCGCGGTCCCGGCATTCCGCCCAAGGTCGCCGCGCAGATTTTCGAGCCGTTCTTCACGACCCACCAATACGGCACCGGCCTCGGCCTGTACCTCGCCAAGCAGATGTGCGACGCCAACCAGGCCAGCCTTGAATACGTGCCGGTCGCGGGCGGCGGAAGTTGCTTCCGCATCACGCTGACCGCCCCTGTGCGAACGCCGATGGGCCTGGAAGCGTGACGCGCCATGCGCTGCGACATGGCAATGACCAGGTCGGCGCAGTAACCTCACCGCTTGAGAGTCAGGACACACGGGGAAAGCATGAGCAAACAGACCGTACTGGTCGTCGATGACGAGCGGGACATCCGGGAGCTGCTCAGCATCACGCTGGGCCGCATGGACCTCAACGTCGATACCGCGGCCAATGTCAGTGACGCCAAGAAGATGCTGGGCGAGGCGCGCTACGACCTGTGCTTCACCGACATGCGCCTGCCCGACGGCACCGGCCAGGAACTGATCGAACTGATCGCGCGCGAGCATCCGGAAACGCCCGTGGCGATGATCACCGCCTACGGCAACGTCGAGGCCGCCGTCGATGCGCTGAAAGCCGGCGCGTTCGACTTCGTCAGCAAACCGGTCGACATCCACATGCTGCGCCGGCTGGTGCAGACCGCGCTGCGCGTCGGCCAGCCCGCAGCGCAGGAAGACGAAGACGTGCCGACCAGCCGCCTGGTGGGCGAGTCGCAGGCGCTGAAGGAAGTGCGCGCGCGCATCGCCAAGGTCGCGCGCAGCCAGGCACCGGTCTACATCAGCGGCGAATCCGGCACCGGCAAGGAACTGGTCGCGCGCTCCATCCACGAACTCGGACCGCGCGCGATGGGTCCGTTCGTGCCGGTCAACTGCGGCGCGATCCCATCGGAATTGATGGAAAGTGAATTCTTCGGCCACAAGAAGGGTTCTTTCACCGGCGCGCACGCCGACAAGGAAGGTCTGTTCCAGACCGCGAACGGCGGCACGCTGTTTTTGGACGAAGTCGCCGAGCTGCCGCTGCACATGCAGGTGAAACTGCTGCGCGTGATCCAGGAAAAGGCCGTGCGCCCGATCGGCGGCCGCGGTGAAGTGCCGGTGGACGTGCGCATCCTGTCCGCCACCCACAAGGATCTCGCGCGGCTCACCCAGGTCAGCCAGTTCCGCCAGGATCTTTACTACCGCATCAACGTGATCGAACTGCGCGTGCCGCCGCTGCGTGAACGCGGCGGCGATATTCCGCTGCTGGCCACGCATATCCTGAAGCGATTGTCCGAGCAGGCCGGCGTGTCCGTGCCCACCTTGCAACCCGCCGCGCTGGAAGCCCTGACCGACTACGACTTTCCCGGCAATGTGCGCGAACTCGAGAACGTGCTGGAACGCGCGATCGCGCTGTGCGAAAACGGCGTGATCGAACCTGTCGACCTGATGCTCGAATCCGCCGGCGGCCACGAATACGCCGACGATGATCCCGATCCCGACGAATCCGCGGAAGATGACGAATCACTTGCCGACGAAGGCAACGGCGGCGGTGTCGGGCTGGATGACTACATCTCCAACATCGAGCGAGACGCCATCATCAAGGCGCTGAAAGAAACCCGCTACAACAAGACCGCCGCAGCCAGGAAACTCGGCATCACCTTCCGTGCGCTCAGGTACAAGTTGAAGAAGTTGGGGATTGATTGAAGGGCGTCACTCGATATCTGTTGCCAGCTAGCTACGCCGAGCCTGGTCCTTCAACCATGCGATGGTAGTCGCCACTGCATCGCGCGGCGCGCGATCCGGACATACGATCCAATAAGCGCGTTCGACACGTACTTCACGCTCGCCGAATGGTCTTGCCAGCAGGCCTGTGGCCACATCGTCGGCCGCCAGACGATGGCGGGCCAGCGCGACGCCTTGACCCTGCGCGGCTGCCCGCAACAGCAACTCCGATGAGGCAAAGCGCGGACCACGCTGCAGGTTCAATGATGCCGGTCCGAATCGCTCCCGCCACCGCTCCCAGCCAGCATGCGGATCGCGATCGTGCAGCAGGCGCATCGACGACAATGCCTGCGGCCGCGAAGGACGCCCTGCCTTGTCCCAGACTTCCGGACTCATCACCGGATACAACGCATCGTCCATCAATGCTTCGCAATGCAGATCCGGCCAGGGCCCCGCACCCATCCGCACCGCGAGATCGATGCCGCCGGCACGCAGGTCCTCGGTGCGTTGATTTATCAATACCGACAATTCGATGCGCGGGTGCGCGCGCTCCAGCGCAGGGAGTCGCGGCAACAACCAGCGTGCGGCGAATGACGGCGCCGCGGAGATCGTGACCGCGAACGGCGAGCGCGCCTCGCGAACCGCTTGCGTCGCAGCTTCGACTTCCAGCAATCCGGCCAGCACGGCTTTTCCAAGCGCCTCGCCTTGAGGCGTCGGTGTCCAGCCGCGACGGCCGGCCCCTTTCTCGCGTGACAGCGGCACGCCCAGCCATTTTTCCAGTTCGGCCAGATGCCGGCTCACGGACGAATGCGCGATACCCAATTCGCGCGCGGCCGACCGCACGCCGCCCTTGGCACAGGCCAGCGCGAATACACGCAAGGCATTCAGGGGCAGATCCTTCATGGTCTGGATATTAGACCAAAACGGTTGCGCACGATCCAGCCACGAGGGTGATCATTGTGTGCCGCGCCATTCGATGGATCGCCATGACGTCGTTGTTTTCGACCGGTTTGTTTCTCCTGGTCGCTACGATCACACCCGGACCCAACAATCTGGTGGTGATGCGCGCCGCCGCGCGCAACGGCTGGAAGGCTGCGTTGCCCATGGTGGCCGTAGTCGTCGCGGGTGGCCTCGTCCTGCTGGTGGTGGTGGCGTCGGGTGTCGGCAGTATCTTTTCCACGTGGCCGTGGCTGCGCGACGCGACCGAGACTGGCGGCGTCGCGTACCTGGTCTGGCTGGGCACCCGGATGATTGCAGCGGCAGGCCGCGAAGTCGGCTCGACGGCACTCACGGGCGGATTTGCGGGGCTGTTTGGTTTCCAGTTCCTCAACCCCAAGGGTTGGGTCATGGTGCTCACGGTGGTCGCCGCCCTGCCCGTCACTGATGCAGCGCACGCCTTGATGTATCTGGCGCCACTTTTCCTGTGCATCCCGACGGTGTGCCTGCTGCTGTGGGCGGCACTGGGCGGCGCCGTGGCACCGCACCTGACCCGACCACTGGTGCGCCAATGGACCGATCGCGCGCTCGGCGCATTATTGATTCTGGCCGCGTTGATGTTCTTCGTCTGATCCCGATTGGAAGGAGATTCCCACATGAATCCGCAACAAGCTTGCAGACACCGAATCCTCGCCCTGCCCGGCAGCCTGCGCCGTGACAGTTACAACCGCAAGTTGTTGGCGGCTTCCGTTCATTCCGCACCCGGCAATTTGCGGATAAGACTGTTCGACGGTCTCGGAGATGTGCCGATGTTCAATGAAGACATGGAGTCGACAAACCCGCACGCCGGCGTTGCACGTCTGCGCGAAGCCGTCGCCGGCGCGGATGGATTGTTGATTGCGACACCGGAATACAACCAATCGATCCCGGGCGTGGTGAAAAACGCGATCGACTGGTTGTCGCGGCCATTGCCGGAGGACATCCTCGCCGGCAAGCCGGTGGCGATACTGGGCGCTTCGACCGGCCGCTGGGGCACACGTCTTGCGCAGGCCGCGGTGCGGCAAACGCTCACCGCGACCGAAGCACAAGTGATGCCAGTCCCCATGTTGTTCGTGCGCGACGCGGAGCAGGTATTCGACAGCGACGGGGTTCTGCGCGACGCCGCCATGTCGGAGTCGCTGCACGCGTTCCTGTTGGCATTTTCCGACTGGATTGATCTGATGGGCACGCGGCGCGCAGCGATCGCGGCCTGATGCACCCCACTGGCAACCAAATGCGCCAAGCGACAACCAAAGCACGCAGGATGGGAGTAGCGAAGCGGATCCCGCCGTCAGCAGCGCCCATGGCGGGTTATCACCTGCCCTACCCCAGCAGGCTTGTGAATCGTCATGGCGTCGCGCCGTGCGCGCACGATGCGCGCCAAATGGGGCCCCTCGGATACGGCGAGCAGGCGGCGGAAAGTCCGAAGGATGCCCCGCAGGATGCGGGGCAGTTCGCCGCGGGCACATGAATGTGCCGTCGGCGGACCCCGGCGACTGCGAGTGCATCCGGAGCACATGGATGTGCGGGGGACGCATCAGTGGGGTGGCCTTCTCTTTGGTGACTTGCTCTTGGCAAAGCAAGAGAAAGTCACCCGCGCGCACGGGAGGCGCGCGGAAAATGACAGGGATGTCGGCGTTCCGCCCGGAAACCAAAAATGGTTCCCGCCTTCGCCGGGATGACGAGCAAAGTCACTGGGTTCCGGGTTCCACCCGCGGTGAAGCTGCGGGCGGTCCCGGAATGACGGCGGGTTAGTTGCAACCCATGCGCGAGAGCGTACCCTCACCCACCCTTCGGGCACCCTCTCCCGAAGGGAGAGGGATCAGCATCAGGTTAGCTGAGCGCCCCGTGGCAATGCTTGTACTTCTTGCCTGATCCGCACGGGCAGGGATCGTTACGGCCGACCTTGGGACCTGCGCGAACGACGGGCGCGGCGGTCGCCGTGGCGGCCGCGCCTTCCAAAGCCTGCGAATGCCCCGCACCCATTTCGGCGCCGGGTTGCGGGGCCGCATCGAAGCCGCGGGTTTGCGCGTGCTGGAATTCCATGGCGCGGGCCGCGGCGGCGCGGCGTTGCTCGGCTTCCATCGCGGCGACTTCTTCCTCGCTGCGGATGCGCACGCGCGCGAGCGTCTGGGTGAGTTCGCGCTTGATGCGTTCCAGCATGTCCTCGAACAGGCGATATGCCTCGCGCTTGTATTCCTTCTTGGGATCGATCTGGGCGTAGCTGCGCAGGTAGATGCCCTGGCGCAGGTAATCCATGTTCGCCAGATGATCCTTCCACGCACCGTCGACCACGGTCAGCATCACGTGCTTCTCCAGCGCGCGCATCACTTCGGCGCCAACCTGCTGTTCCTTGGCGGCGAACATGCTGTCGGCGGCTTCCACCACGTGGCGATGGATGGTTTCGGAATCGGCTTCCTCGTGGGATTCCATCCAATGCTTCAAGTCGAGGTCCATGCCGAAATCGGAAGCCAGTGCTGATTGCAGGCCGGCAAGATCCCACTGGTCGTCTACTGTGTTGAGCGGCACGTACTGCTGGGCCAGCGCGTCGAACACGGCCTGACGGATGTCGGCCACGGTTTCGGCGACGTCTTCCGATTCCAGCAGTTCCAGGCGCTGCTTGTAGATGACCTTGCGTTGGTCGTTGGCGGTGTCGTCGAACTCCAGCAACTGCTTGCGGATGTCGAAGTTGTGCTGCTCGACCTTGCGCTGGGCCTTTTCGATCTGGCGGCTGACGAGGCGGTCTTCCAGCGCGTCGTCTTCCTTCATGCCGAAGCGCTGCATCCAGCGCACCAGCCCTTCGCCGCCGAAGATGCGCATCAGGTTGTCTTGCAGCGACAGGTAGAAGCGCGAGGAACCGGGGTCGCCCTGGCGGCCGGAACGACCGCGCAACTGGTTGTCGACGCGCCGCGATTCGTGGCGTTCGGTGCCAACGATGTGCAGGCCGCCGGCTTCCAGCACCTTTTCATGGCGCCGCTTCCATTCGGCCTTGACGCGTTCTTTGTCGGCATTGGTGGCATCGGCGGGAAGCTCCGCCAACTCGGCATCGAGGCTGCCGCCGAGCACGATGTCGGTGCCGCGACCAGCCATGTTGGTGGCGATGGTGACCGCCCCCGGCAGACCCGCCTGTTCGACGATCTTGGCCTCGCGCTCGTGCTGCTTGGCGTTCAGCACTTCGTGCGGAATGCCGGACTTCTTGAATAGGGCCGACACCAGTTCGGAAACTTCGATCGACGCGGTACCAACCAGCACCGGCTGGCCACGCCCATGGCATTCCTTGACGTCTTCCATGACCGCCTGGAACTTGGCCTCGGGCTTCAGGAACACGAGGTCGGCGTTGTCCTTGCGGATCATCGGCTGGTTGGTGGGGATCACAACCACGTCCAAACCATAAATCGAGTTGAACTCGAACGCTTCCGTGTCCGCCGTGCCGGTCATGCCCGACAACTTGTCGTACATGCGGAACAGGTTCTGGAAGGTGATGGTGGCCATCGTCTGGTTTTCACGCTGGATCGGCACGCCTTCCTTGGCCTCGACGGCCTGGTGCAGGCCTTCCGACCAGCGGCGGCCCGGCAGGGTGCGGCCGGTGAATTCGTCGACGATGATGATTTCGCCGTCGCGCACGATGTAATCGACGTCGCGCTGGTACAGCGCGTGCGCACGCAGCGCCTGGTTCAAATGGTGCACGACCGCGAGATTGCGCGCGTCGTACAGGCTTGAATCGGGCTCCAGGATGCCGGCCTGGGTCAGCAGTTCCTCGGCATGGCCCATGCCCTCTTCGGACAGGTGCACCTGCTTCTGCTTCTCATCCACGAAGTAGTCGCCGGGTTCGGGCGGCTCACCCGGCAAAGGCTCCTTGGCCTGGCGGGTCATGTGCGGGACGACGCGGTTGACGCGGATATACAGCTCGGGCGAATCCTCGGCCGGACCGGAAATGATCAGCGGCGTGCGCGCTTCGTCGATAAGGATCGAATCGACTTCGTCCACGATCGCGTAATGCAGGCCGCGCTGGTAGCGCTGTTCCTTCGCCACCGCCATGTTGTCGCGCAGGTAATCGAAACCGAATTCGTTGTTGGTGCCATAGGTAATGTCTGCGGCGTAAGCCGCGGCCTTGTCGGACATCTCCATGCCCGGCCACACCACGTCGACTGTAAGACCGAGGAAGCTGTAGACCTTGCCCATCCACGCCGAGTCGCGCTTGGCGAGGTAGTCGTTGACGGTGACGACATGCACACCCTTGCCTTCCAGCGCGTTCAGGTACACCGGCAAGGTTGCGACCAGCGTCTTGCCTTCGCCGGTACGCATCTCGGCGATCTTGCCCTGGTGCAACACCATGCCGCCGATCAACTGCACGTCGTAGTGGCGCAGGCCGATCACGCGCCGGCTGGCTTCACGAACGACGGCAAAGGCTTCGGGCAGGATCTTGTCGAGGCTCTCGCCGTTGGCGATGCGCTGCTTGAACTCGGCGGTCTTGTCGCGCAGGGCGACGTCGTCGAGTTCCTTCATCTCGGGTTCGAAGGCGTTGATGCGCGCCACGATTTTCGAAAGCTGCTTCAGCACGCGCTCGTTGCGGCTGCCGAAGACACTCGTCAGGATATTGGGCATCGGACTAGGGTTCGCGATTCCGGGCTGCGGACGACATTCAATCGGACATCATAAAAGGACACGCCCGTCGCGCCTAGAGCTGGCGGCGAAGCTGACGGATTTCAAGGAAACGGGAAGCAGGAAAAGTCCCGCACGAGGCGGCTGTCGTGGAAAGTCAGGCCATGGTTGGCCGTTCTGGAATTGCCGACCCTCGGCGCATCCAGCTGCCGTGCCGCTCGGCGAAGCAGCGATCACGGACGATCGCACATTAACGCTGCAGGCCATGGATGGCCGTTCTGGAATTGCCGACCCTCGGCGCATCCAGCTGCCGTACCGCTCGGCGAAGCGGCGATCACGGACGATCGCACATTAACGCTGCAAGCTATGGATGGCCGTTCTGGCGTTGCGCGACCTTGGGCGCATCCCCAGCTGCCGTGCCGCTCGGCGAAGCAGCGATCACGGACGATCGCACATCAACGCCGCACGTACGCGATGGGGTTCACCAGCTTGCCGTCGTGCCACACCTCGAAATGCACGTGCGGACCGGTGGAACGGCCAGTGGTGCCGGCATCGGAAATGACCTCACCTGCGTGCACGTGTTCGCCGACGTGCGCCAGCAGCTTGCTGTTGTGCGCGTAGCGGGTCATGTAGCCATCGCCGTGGTCGATCTCTACCACCTTGCCGTAGCCGTCGCGCACGCCCGCGTAGGTGACCACGCCACCAGCCACCGCATACACCTGCGAACCCCACGGCACGCCGATGTCGAGGCCCGGATGGAAACTTTCGCGGCCGGTGAACGGGTCGATGCGCTCGCCGTACGGCGAGGTGATGTAGCCATTCTTGACGGGCATGCCGCTGGGGATCAGATTGGCGGCAACCTCGCGGTCGGTCAGCAATGATTGCAGCACGCCGAGCTGGGTCTGCTGGGCGTCGAAGCGACGGCCCAGTTGTTCCATGCTGACCGAAAGGTCATACGGCAACGAGCGCGTGGGCGGCACCGCCACCTCGGGCCCGCCAAGGCCCGGCGCCTCGTTGAAGTTGAATTCGGCGGGGTCAAGTTTGCCCGCCACCACCAGCCGCTGGCCCAGCGCATCGAGGCGCGCGGAATCGGCCTGCAGTTCACCCAGCTTGATGGCCATGTGACGGATGTCGCGCTGGGCGTTTTCGCGCACCTGCTGCAACTCCGTCTTCTGCGCCGCGATCTGCTGGTGCATCGAATCGATTTGCGCCAGCGTATGGCCGCTCGGGCTGGCGACCCATACTGCCAAGGCGGCGGTGGCGATCGCGCATGCAGCGAGGCCCGAAGTTACCCGCCAGCGCAGCCTGCGGTTGGCGATCCGGCGTTCGTCGAAATGGGCGTTGGACCACTCGCATCGGCGCGAACGCGCCACCAGTATCATGCCCATCTTGAGCGAACCGTCTGGAATTTCATTCGTCTTGTCTCCTGCCAAACCGCTGCCGCCTCGCGACACCCACGGCCCGACGCCTGTTGCGCA
>Ga0157369_10006090_pt1 | contig 13999 bp, 10 predicted proteins | sample C25metaG_FD_113461 | JGI IMG/M metagenome (GOLD analysis project Ga0157369, IMG submission 113461) | Corn rhizosphere microbial communities from Kellogg Biological Station, Michigan, USA - C2-5 metaG | ecosystem: Host-associated > Plants > Roots > Rhizosphere > Soil | place: USA: Michigan...
GAGTCCGCAGGCATGTAGCTCTTGATAAATGCGACATGGTCCGACCATGACGGCCGCGCGGGGATATTCGTCAGGGCGCTCGTCGCTGCATGACGTCTACCCAGCGTTTCTCCCCACCGTGCGAAACCTAGTTCGGTAAGCTCATCGAATTCGTGTTGCTCTCCTTCGAGAGCAGTAAACACGACAGCGTGGAATCTGCCCCACGCAGTATCAACTGTCTCGATGGCATTTCCGTGCTTCGATTCCACAGGCGATGCAATAGTTATCCCGGCCCTCGCCACTGACTCCAGGACCGCCATCTCTGCCTCAATCGCCTGGCGACTCCGCTCACTGGCATCGGCAAAGCGGAGATAGCGGAAGGCGCCATGATCCTGGAAGCGGTAGATGAAATTGGCGCTCGACCTGAAGAACCGGACTGAGCCAAGGTCGTACGCCCAGCGCTCCAGCAACCGCTCGGCAACCGGCCTGCTTCCATCCTCACCTATGGTGGAATCGATTCTTGCCATTGTACTCAATCGCATCATGCGCGTTTCGTCTCCTCATGGTCGCAACATCAGTGCGCCTGGCTCATAGTAGCCGCAAGTTCTGATGCAAGCAGGATATTTGGCAGGCGAGTTTAGCGATACCGCGATACATCAATGGGAGATATGCGAAGACGCGGAGGCGGAATGAAAGCTGGTACCCCTGACGGGATTCGAACCCGTGATCTCCACCTTGAAAGGGTGATGTCCTAGGCCGCTAGACGACAGGGGCTTGTGGTATCTCTCCCGCCTGAATCGGGAGCGCTCAGGGACACGCCTCATGCCATGATGGCACAGGGCGAGAGCCAAAGCTCACAAGTAGTATATTATCCCCACTCACGAATGGCAAGACGCCTTCATCCCCGCGTGAGAACGGGAGGGTTGCTATGGTGTAAAATGTCGTCAGACTGGCGGAGATGTGCGGGAGGAGCAGGATACGCCAGTCTGCGCGTAACACTGATCACACAGACTCATGTCGCCCAGCATTTGCCCACACTGGCTAGACTATCGGCGCGAAAAAGCGAGCAGAGCGCAGGAGGTCAGGATGAACGAGCGAATCCGATGTCCAAACCCCGTCTGTCCGCAGCCTGAAGATGTCCAGAAAGTGAGCATCGTTGTCAGCAGTGGGACCATCGAAGGTCTCGAACCAGGAAAATACAGCGCCATGAGCTCGTTGAGCAAGCAATTGGCAGCCCCACCACAGCCAGAATACACTGACAAATGGGGCTGGAAGCTCATCGCATGGGTTGTGGCGCTCGGTTACTTGTCACTTGCCAGCCTCACGGAGTTTGCCCTCCTCACCGCTGGCATCGCGGTCCTTCCTGCGGGTGACACCCCGACACCACCCGCGTTTCTTGTCTTTGGCATCGGGAGCGGCGTTATTTTCGTGTGGATCCTCGTCTGGCATCGCGTGACCGCCAACCAGTTTCGCCGCTGGCAAAAGGCAAAGGACAAGTGGGACCAGCTCTACTACTGCAAGCACTGCGGCAGCGTCTTCAATCCGAATGCGGGCGACGGGCAACAGTATGCGCCATCTGCTCACATGAAAAAGCTGCTAATGTAGCGTGTAGACGCAGCTAGCCTCTCGACTGGGCGCGCCCGCTCCACTCACTAGACCTCAACCACGACCGGCAGAATCATCGGGCGGCGCTTGATCTGCTGATAGACGTATTCGCTGACCGAGTCGCGGATCTTGTTCTTGATGAAATTCCAGTCCACCATATGCCCGCGCTGCTGCGTATGCCGCGTGATGGCTCGCTCCACGACCGAGCGCGCGCCTTCGAGTATTCCCTCCGATTCGCGTTCGTAGACGAAGCCGCGCGAGATGATATCTGGCCCAGCGGCAAGTTCGCCGGTATCACTATCCACTGTGACCACCACGACGAGGACTCCATCGCTGGAGAGGAGGCGCCGGTCACGCAGCACCACCTGGCCGATATCGCCGACCCCCAGGCCATCCACGTAGACATTGCCGCACGGCACGTGATCGACGATCTCGATGCCGCTTTCTGGCGAAATCTCAACCACGTCGCCATCCTGCGCAACTACGACATTCTCCGGCGCAACCCCCATCTCCACCGCGACCCTGGCATGCTCTGCCAGCATCCGATACTCGCCATGGACCGGCATCACATAGTGCGGCCGTAGCAGCGCCAGCATCAGCTTCACTTCCTCACGGCTGCCATGCCCCGAGACATGCACCTGGAGCTTGCCCTGATAGAGCACGTCGGCACCCAGCTTGATGAGGTTGTCGATGTTGTGCGAGACGGCGCGCTCGTTGCCGACGATAGGTGTTGAGCTGAGCACAACAGTATCTCCCGGCTGAATCTGTACCAGGCGATGATCGCCGTTGGCGATTCGAGTCAGCGCCGAGGTGGGCTCGCCCTGGCTGCCAGTGCAGATGATCGCTAACTCGTTGGCTGGCACATGGCCAATATCCTCCGCGCGAATCAGCATGCCAGCGGGAACCCGCAGATAGCCTAGCTCAATCGCCATCTGCACATTGTTGACCATCGAGCGGCCTACCAGCGAGATCTTGCGCCCGTGTTCCTCGGCGGCATTCACCACTTGCTGCACCCGCGAGATCAGCGAGGCAAACGTGGCAATCAGGATGCGTCCCGGCGCGTGGGCGAACACCTCGTCGAAGGTCGTGTTCAAGACGCGCTCGGATGGCGTAAAGCCAGACGATTCGACGCGGGTGGAATCACCACAGAGCACCAGCACACCCTCTTCGCCGAGCCGCGCCAGGCCCGCGATATCGGCTGGCGGCTGCTCGACCGGCGTATAGTCGAACTTGTAGTCTCCGGTATGCACAAGGATGCCCACAGGCGTGCGCACGACGACCGCGACGGCATCCGGGATGCTGTGATTAACCCGGACGAAGCTCACGGTGAACTGCCCCGCGCGCACAGTCGTTGCCGGATCGACGACGTTCAGGGTCGCGAGGTCGAGTAGGCGATGCTCGCGCAACTTGACACCGATCAGGCCGATAGTCAGCTTCAGCGAGTAGACTGGTGGGAAGTTGAGCCGCGGCAGCACGTAAGGCAGCCCGCCAATGTGGTCCTCATGACCATGGGTGATGAATATGCCGCGAATACGATCCAGCTTATCGTTCAGATAAGTGGTATCGGGAATGACGAGGTCGACGCCGAGCATCTCCTCATCGGGGAACATCAGCCCCGCATCAATGATAATGACGTCCTCGCCGTACTCAACGGCCATCATATTCTTGCCAATCTCACCCAGTCCGCCGAGCGGCACGATGCGTAGGGGATGGCGCGATTGTCGTTGTTCGCGCCCATGCTGTCGATTACGTTGATGACTCATCGTTCTACAAACCCTCACTCAAAACTCAATTGCTATCTCAAATCTCCGCCGAGCGGTCCATACTCGTGTGCGGGACGCTCGTATGTTATGCTGTGGGTTGTCCGAATCCAAGGACGGTCAGAAATCACTCTATGACTGTACCACTCCATCGGGCAGCTACGTCGGGGTCTCGTCCAATCATGCAGATAACATAGATAGTCACACGCAGCTGAGCGACGCGATAGGCGTCGCGCCGTTAGCGGAGGCCCGTCAGCAACAGCAAGATCCAGAACGCCAGCCAGAGAACTCCAATGATGAACGCGCCGATACCCAACCAGCGAAACTCTGACTGTATCTGCCGCTGGCGCATACTCCAGTAGCCGAGGATAATGGCCGGAATTGCGAAGAGTAGCGTCGGACGCGCAAAGAGCGCCATCAGACTTATCGCCGCGCAGACAATCGCCAGAAACGCGAAAATGCTGACCCACGCCTCATGCTGGCTCGCCGGAACCGTCAAATTCGTGCTCCATGGCATACGTACCGGCGTTGGCGGGACCGGCGGCAGTCCGCTCGAAGCGGAGAGCGAAAACGATATATCATGCGGCGGCTCAACAGCGGGCGAACGCTGTGGATGAGGCGCTAATTGCGGCTGTGGCTGTGGCTGCATCTGTTGCTGTGGCTGCACCAGCACGACCCGGTGCGGCGCAGGCGTCGTTGGGGTGCTGTCCTCAGGAGCTAAGTCGGGCAAACCAGAGTCGCGCGCGACCACACCCTGCTCCTCAAGCGGTTGGCCGCAACGCTGGCAGAACCGCGCATCGGTGCGATTGCACGCCCCACACAGCACGCAAAGCCAACTACTGCTCTCCGTCTCCGTCTGCATCGGCATTTTGGTACGCCGACGAATGGGCGTCCCTGACAATGCACCACGGGGCGTCAGCGCCCGCCGTGCCTCGGTCAGCTCATCCGCTAGCTCCCGCGCCGTCTGATGGCGCGCAGCCGGGTCAAGCTCCATGGCGCGCAGAACCACATCGTTCGTCCGCTTGCTCAGCATCGGATTGAGAATAATCGGAGCGCGCAGTGCATGGGCACTCAACCGCGCTGGCGCTTCGGTTGGCTGGTAGCCGGTCAGCAGATAGTAGAGGGTTGCGCCCAGCCCATAGACATCCGTGCGTTGGTCTGTGGCGCCAACCGCCTGGTACTGCTCTGGGGGCGCATAACCCGGAGTGAAGGCGAGCGCAGCGCCAATTGTCTGCGTCCCGCGTGCATACAGCTTTGCCAGGCCCAGGTCCATCAACACTGGCTCACCAGTGCTGATACTCAACTTGATATTGGCAGGCTTGATATCGCGATGAATGATCGGCACGGGCTGCTGATGCAGCGCACCAGCGGCGTCGCAGATAGGGGTGATCCAGTCAAGCACCTGTGTCTCGCCGAGTGGACGGCCTGTTTTGCGAATATGGTTGATCGCGATATCTTCGAGCGTTTGCCCGTCGATGTAGTCCATAACAAGATACAGACGGCTGTTTTCCTCAAAGACCGCATAGGCGGAAACCAGGTTCGGATGCCGTACATTGAGCAGGAACTCCGCTTCGAGCCGAAACTGTCGGCGTGCGTGCAGGTCGCTGCTAAATGCCTCTTTCAGCGCGCGATAATGATGCAGCATCGTGTCCTGGGCGCGATAGATGTGGCCGAATCCACCGCCGCCAATGTATCCCTGAATCAGGTAGCGGCCCTGCGCCAGCGATGTGCCGGGCGCCAGCGCTGGCGGCTGTGGAATGGGCGACGCCGACTGTGCGGGCTGCGGCTGTTGAGGATAGCGTTGCTGATGATCGAGCTGCATGCGCGTATCGCCGTCCTCCCATTATGCCCTGTCTATCTGCGCAATCTACCTACGCCAATATTCATTCACTCTACACGATGCGACGGCTCTCATGTCGCCACCCAGGCAAGTATACCCATCCACTTCAGGAGACTTATTAGTGCAGACGAGAAGGCACCAGCAATCGTAGCACAATGGGAACCTATGACCCAGACATCATAGCCTCGTGAAGTGCCGTAGCTATCGTCAATGACGAGCCAGCCGCCCACTCCACATCGAAGCTGGTCTGACCTAGCGCGTCACGCGCGCAATTAAGAGTCTGCTCAAAGGCGTCGCGTTCGGCAGTGGGCAGCGGCGCATGGGCCTGGCGCCGGAGTGTGGCAGCGGCAGCGGCCAGCCGTATTGCCCGCGCATAGTCCTGTTCAGCGCAGAGCAGCGCACAATACCCCTCCAGGCACCAGGCAAAGAAGGCAACACTGCCGAAGGAGTGAAACCGGGAGAGGCTATCCAGGAAGTGTCGACGCGCTGGAGCATTGGCTTGCTGCTGGCGTTCCACATGCGCAAGCATTGTGGTCATGATGGCACAATCCCATGCATTATCCGCGGCTTTAGCGCCTGCTAGCGCCTGGTCGAGCAGCATATGTGCGCGGTCAAGTTCACCCTGATGGCGTGCCAATTCTGCCAGGTAGTACAATGCGCGATATCTCGCCTCATTGTTGGGAGCGGGGTCGGCCAGTGCTACGCTCTCGGTAAATGCAGTGGTCGCCTGCTCCAAATCGCCCTTCGCCTGAGCAATCAACCCAACTGTTGCAAGCGCATTGCTCAGCACATCGTGGTCGCCAATCTGCCGCGCCAGCGCAACAGCCTCCTGCGCAAACACCTCGGCCTGCCCTATCCGGCCGTAATTGATAAGGGCGCGTCCATAACCGTAGAGCATCTGGACTCGAAGGGCAAGTGGCGCAGCAGGCGCGCCCGCAGCCCTTGCCTCAGCGTCGAGTGCAAGCATTGCCGAAAACCAGTGCTCCGTCTCCCCCGCCACACCACGGATGAACCAGATGCGCGAAAACCCCGCTAACCGTAGCCCTAGTTCAGCGTCGCGCCGCTCCAGCGCCCACTCGAGCGCCGCGCGGGCATTGGGCAGTTCTCGACCCAGAAGATCAGCGTCATCGCGTGGACCAAAACCATACGACATCAGCGACTGTGCCAGAGCCGCATAATACCTGGCATGACGCCTGCGGCAGGTCTCCTCTTCGCCCTCAGCCCGCAGCCGTTCCAGAGCGTACTCCCGCATCAGTTCGAGCAGATAGAAGCGGGGTCTACCGCCGCGAGCGGTCTCAACGTGCACGAGACTTGCATCCACCAGCGCGGCCAGCGCAAGCAGCGTCTCGCCCTCCGTTTTTGTATCATCCCAACAGACAGTCCGCGCCGCATCCAGTGTCGTGCCGCCCACAAAGACGCCGAGCGACCGGAAAGACTGCTGCTGAGCGGGCGTAAGCAACTCATAGCTCCAGCCGATAGCGGTTTCCATCGTGCGCTGGCGATCTGGCAGATCTCTTGCGCCTTCGAGCGCGAGCGCCATGTGTTGATCGAGTTGTTCCAGAATCTGAGCGGGTGAAAGCACCGTGACTTGACTTGCTACTACTTCAATCGTCAGCGGCAGGCAGTCTACTCGCTCGCAAATCACCGCCGTCTCAGAAACCGTAAACGTCTCATTTGGCCGCACTGCATACGCTCGCTCGCGGAAAAGGGCGATTGCATCTTCCAAAGATAGAGGCTCAAGCGGAAGGGTATATTCTCCCCGCAGCCGAAGCGGCGACCGACTGGTCACAAGACAGGTTAACCGCGGACACCACTGAAGCAGATCAGCGATGAACAGAGCGGACTCGATAACCTGCTCAAAATTGTCGAGCAGCAATAGCATGCGCTTGTCGTGCAGGTGAGCGCGAATCTGCTGTTCAAGTGAGTTATCACTCTGCTCGCGCAAGCGCAACCTCTGGGCAATGACACTGGGTACGAGCGCCGCGTCACGTATGGACGCGAGATCCACGAAGACAGCCCCATCACGAAACACTGACGAACTATCAAGTCCAATCTGCAAGGCTAGTCGCGTCTTGCCAACACCGCTTGGACCGATGATCGTGACCAAACGCGCAGTGCCCTTGCTCAGCAAGTCCAGACCGTGCGCATACTCGTGGTCTCGACCAATAAGCGGTGTAAGTGGTGTCGGTACGCGCCAGAGAAAATCGGTTGAAGGCGCATCATCCGGCTCATCGGGTAGGGTCGCGAGGTCGGGTCGCGCGGCAGCTAGTAGTAGCGCCCGCTGTGACGGCGAGAGCGCCAGAGCAGTCGCAAGTAGATCGAGCGTTGTGGTATGTGGCACGCGATGCAACCCACGCTCCAGATCGGAGATTGCCCTCGTGCTCAGGTCAGCCCGTTGCGCAAGTGCCTCTTGTGAGAGGCCAGCCGTCATCCTGTAGCGTTTGAGTAACAGGCTCAAACCGGTCCGGTTTCTCATTGGTGCTACCCACAGATAAGGTGCTGGAAGATGTCCTACAGGCATTGCCCATCATCATGAACTGCCGTCGCCTGCAACAGCATAACACTCATTTCAGAGAAAATGTGAGTATCAGGTGAGTGTTGTTCATGGCGCTAATTTCGGGCTTCCCATATGCTGTCAACGCAGAACATTCCAGACAGCACCATGAGGACAACTGGAGGCTATGATGCGACTCGACTATCTTTGCGACATGCAGATTACTCTTAATGAGGGCCAGGCTCCAGTCAAGCCTTACGGCGGGGAAGAAGGCTCGCTCTTTGTGCTGGGGAGCGGCATTATCGATGGCAAGCGCTTGCGTGGTACGGTCCGCTGCGTGAATCACGCGCGCCGCCGTAGCGACGGGGTGATGTTACCAGACCTCCACGGAGTCATCACGACCGATAACGATGCTGCAATCCTCTTTCACATGCAGGGTCTCACATCCTGGTATCAGGCGCCAGCTGGGCTAAAGGGCAATTTACTATCCTGGATTACCTTTGAGACCGATGCCGAAGAATATCGCTGGCTCAACAACACGCTGTCCGTTCTGGAAGGTGCGGTGCAACTGCTGCCCGGTCGCGGCGCAACAGGGCCAACGCGTGTCTATATCTGCGTCAATGAGATGATCTGACACCGGGAATCGGGTGGCAGCAAAACGGTAAGAGGTGATGAGCAATGATACTCGTCGTAGGGGCAAGTGGGCGGCTTGGCGGTCTTGTCGCCCGCCAACTGCTCGTGGAGGGCAGGCAGGTGCGCGCCATGAGCCGAACGCCCTCATCGCTGTCAGAACTTAAGACATTGGGCGCAGAGATTGTGGTCGGCGACCTGCGCAATCCCCAATCGCTCGCCGCTGCATGTCAGGGGATAGACACGATTTTCAACGCCACACACGCCTTCAACGGCAGCAGCAGCAACAGCCCGCGCGCTGTGGATGATATCGGGAACCGCAATCTGATCGATGCAGCGCGAAAGGCGAGTGTGCGTCATGTAGTATTCACCTCGATACTCGGCGCTCGACCAGATCACTCGGTGAATATGTATCGCTACAAATTTGCCACTGAGGAATATCTGCGTGCGTCTGGCCTTAGTTACACAGTTTTGCGACCTGCACCCTTCATGGAGACCTGGGCAGAGATTCTAGGCAGATCCATCGTCACGCAAGGCAAGGCGATGGTGTTTGGCAAGGGAGATAACCCGATCAATTTTGTCTCTGTCCGCGATGTCGCGCGATTCGCTGTCATGGCGCTGGGTGATCCCAATGCCCGCAACCGCATCGTTGAAATTGGCGGGCCACAGAATATCACACAATTACAGTTTGTCAGGCTGATCGAAGACGCAAGTGGGCGCAAATCCAGGGTGCAGCACATTCCACTGCCGATGATGCGCATCATGCGAGTCGTCACGCAGCCGATCAATCCAGCTTTTAGTCGCCAGATTCTCGCTGGCATCATCATGGATACCGAGGACATGACCTTCGACCCTGCCGAAACCCTCAAACAATTTCCGCTGCGCCTGACATCTCTGGCCGACGTGGTCAGGAGCCAGTTCGGGCAGGCGTCACCCATCGCCCAATCGTAGCAAGCGGAGTAAAAAGAACACCACGTGGGCGTCTCCCTGGTATAGAAGGAGGACGCCCATGGATATCACTTCGCGACGACTGCCACGGCTTCCGCTTGGCTACTTTCGCGCGCGGCGCATTTTCCCGCTCCTCGCTCTCATGACGCTGATCGCCCTGGCTGCCTGCGGAACCAGTACAAATGTTGCCGCGACCCATCCGCGTGTAACGCCAACGGTCCCGCTGGACGCACAGCTCGCCAGCGAAACGCTCTATATCATCAACGCCTCACCGATTGCCATTGCCCCATCAGGATGGTCACTGACTGCATTGAACGCGCAGACCGGGGCGGTACGCTGGATACTGCCGACGGCGGGGATGATTGGCAGGCCCGTCGTCGCCAATGGGGTTATCTACTTCGCGCCTCAGGATGGCTACGTCTATGCCGTTGACGCCGCCACCGGGCATATGCGCTGGCGTTTTCAGCGCACCGTGAACGTGAGCACGCGCGTCGGCATCGATGGCTACCCCGCACTCGACGGCGATACGCTGTATGTCGCCAGTGACGGCGGCACAGTCTACGCGCTTGACGCGCAAACGGGCAAGGAGCGCTGGCTTTTCACCCTGCCCGATAGCAAGGGGCATATCTACGCGGCGCCAGCCGTAGGTCGAGGCAATGTCTATGTGAGCTCGGGCAACGGAACCAACGCCTTCTATGCGCTCGATGAAGCTACTGGCAAGGTCGTCTGGCAAGTGTCTGAGCCGCAGGGTTTCGACGGTTATCCGCTTCTGGCGGGCAACACGGTGTATGCTGGCGCCGCTGGCTATACCCAGGCGTCGTTCTATGCGCTGGATGCAGACACCGGCAAAATCCGCTGGCAATTTCAGGGGAACGACTCCGTGATTACGCGCCCTGCTATCGACGGCGCCAGCCTGTTCATAGGCGCGCTCGACTCCTCGCTGTATCAGGTGAACGCAGCGACCGGCAGCGTCGGATGGCATGTCACACTCGCCAGTTCCGAGAATCTCCCTGCGTTGCCGACAGGAGCCGCGCCCACGGTCGCCGATGGCGTTGTCTACGTCGGTGGCGAGAGCGGCGTGGTGGAGGCGCTCGACGCGGCAACCGGCACGCTACGCTGGCAGGGTTCCGTGGATGGTGCGGTGGACTCCGCGCCCGCGGTTGCCGACAGCGCAGTCTACGTGACCACTGAGAAAGGGAGCGTCTATGCCTTTCGCGCCAGTGATGGCGCGCCCGCGTGGCGGTATGCCGATGGCGGCCTGATCTATGCATCACCAGTCGTCGCGCCGTAATGTTCGGGGCGAGGCAACCACTGTCTCCGGCAGTATCTGTTCTCATCGGCGGCTCTGCTGTACAATAGCGGTGGAGCTTGCTCCCCATGGCAAGATGACGAGCCGCAGGAGAGACCGCGCCATGTCCAGCGCCCGCCAGCAGTCAATCCGCCGCCCATTTATGCAACATGATGCGCCGCTCTTTTTCGCGCACCGTGGCGGCTCGCTGCTGCGCCCAGAAAACACCATGCTCGCATTCGAGTATGGCATGTCGTTTGGCGCCGATGCGCTCGAGCTGGACATCCAGCAGACTCGTGACGGTGAGTTGGTGGTGATCCACGATCCCACGCTGGACCGAACCACCAGCGGCAGCGGTCCCGTCGCCAGCTATGCGCTGGATGAGGTGCGCGCCGTCGACGCTGGCTATCGGTTCACCACCGACGGCGGCGCGACATTTCCCTATCGGGGACAGGGCATCACGATCCCGACGCTTCGCCAGGTCTTCGAGCGGTTTCCCCACGCCCGCATCAACATCGATCTGAAGGAAAGCACGCCCGACCGCGAAGCGCGCCTCTGGGCGCTGATCCAGGAGTTCGCGGCGGAGGACCGCATCTGCGCGGGCTGCTTCACCCATGCCGCACTCGTACGTTTCCGCCGTCTGACAGGCGCGCGCGTAGCCACCTCGGCCAGTCCACGCGAGGTGCGCAGTTTCCTGCTCGCCGCCCTTTCGCATACGACCAACTGGTGGCTGCGCACCGCCTATGACGCGCTCCAGGTGCCCGATACCTACGGCTCAGTGCGGATCGTCTCGCGCACGACGGTCGAGGCTGCGCACCGCCTCGGTGTGGATGTCCATGTCTGGACGGTAGATGAGCGCAGCCACATGGAGGCGCTGCTGGCGCTAGGAGTAGACGGGCTGATGACCGACCGGCCCGACATTCTGGCCGCCGTGCTGACCAACGAATCCCCTGAGAACGCCAGGCAATAAGCTACCTTCTTTGTCGCGGTTATATCTTCCCTCTACGGCGAAATCGCTATGCCAAAAACCATGTGCAGAAATCTGCCTTGACACTGACGACAATCTGTGACACCATTGTCATGTTTTGACACTCATGTCTATAATCAGTGAACGAATGGGAGATCGAGACGATGACAACGCAGACATCGTCCTTGAGAGAACGCCAGCGCCAGGAGCGCGAGCGGCTCATATTGCAGGCAACCAGCGAGGTGCTCATTGAGAAGGGCTACGACGCCATGTCGATGGAAGAGGTAGCCAGCCGGATCGGCATCTCACGCGCGGCAATCTATTTGCATTTTCCCAGCAAAGAGGATCTCGTTCTCGCGCTGCTCCAGCGTGGGGTGCAATCATCCGCGGAGCAGCTCGATGTCATCCTCGCGGAAGCATCATCGCCGCGGGAGAAGGTGCGGATGATTATCGAGCAGACCTACGGCGGGATGTCGCAGCCATCGTTTCAGGTGTTCAACGCCATCCTGCATAGTCCCACGTTTCTGAGCAAAGCCTCCGAGGCGCGCAAGAACATGCAAGGCTTATGGAACCCGACGCTACAGCGCCTGACCACTGTTCTGGAGGAGGGCAAGCGCAGTGGCGACTTCGATCCAGACATGCCAACCGTGCTAATGGTGAGCCTGCTGGGCGGACTGCTCTCGCCGTTCACCTACAAACGCATGGTGGACGAGGAGCAGATGCCGCTCGCCGTCGTTGTCAACCACCTGAGCCGCTATTTCCTGAAAGGCGTCTCATCCGACCATCTGTGCGCGCCCCCGCCGCAGGGTAAAGCTAAGCGTGCGGTCGTGCTTGACAAATAAGATACAATACGATATATCTTATTTGTCGCGATTCAGACGAGAGATGTCATCCTCTCGCCACAACCCATTACCCCTGGCCTGCCTTGACGTGTCAGGCTGTTTGCGTCCTCAAAGGTGGAGTGGAGTGGAGTTCGTATGATTCGGCTATTCCGGTTTCTCAAGCCCTTCCGCGTGTTAATCGCGGTGGTGCTGGTGATGGCGTTTCTGCAATCGCTGGCAAACCTGTATCTGCCCACATTGATGGCAGACATCGTCGATAAGGGCATCGTGACAGGCGACAACGACTATATCTTGCGTACCGGCGGCCTGATGCTGCTGATAACGCTCGGCGGCACGATCTGCGCTATCTTCGGCGCGTTCTTCGCGGCGCGGGTTGCCGTGGGCTTCGGGCGTATCGTCCGTGGCAAGCTGTTCTCCCATGTGGAGAAATTCTCGCTGCACGAGTTCGATACCGTTAGCACGGCCTCACTCATTACGCGCACGACGAACGATACCAATCAGGTGCAGCAGGTGCTCGTCATCATGATGACGATGATGGTGACTGCGCCGATGATGGCCATCGGCGGCATCATTATGGCGCTCTCCGAGGATAGAACGCTGGCCTGGATTCTGGTGGTGGCGGTTCCCTTCCTGGTGATCGCGATCTTCCTGATCTTTAACCGGGCGATTCCGCTCTTCACGTCAATGCAGAAGAAGCTGGACCGCCTTAACCTCATTCTGGATGAGGGGCTGACCGGCACACGCGTCATCCGCGCCTTCGACCGCAATGCCTATGAAGAGCAGCGGTTCGATGTCGCCAACCGCGACCTGACAAACGTCGCCATCACCGTCAACCGCATCGTCGCCGTGCTCTGGCCGCTGATGATGCTCATGCTCAATATCTCGACCGTCGCCATCGTCTGGTTCGGCAGCATCCGCATCGACAACGGCGAGATGCAGGTGGGCGCGCTGATCGCCTTCATGCAGTATGCGATGCAAATCCTCTTCGCCATGCTGATGCTCTCGGCGATGTTCATCATGCTGCCGCGCGCCGCCGCCTCGGCCACCCGCATCAACGAGGTACTGGACATTGCCCCAGAGATCACCGATGCTGCGGACACCCAACACGCTTCGGAGGCATCGGGCTATGTGGAGTTCGACGACGTGACGTTCAGCTATCCGGGCGCTGAAGAGCCAGCGTTGTCGCACATCTCATTCCGCGCGCAGCCGGGGCAGGTGACGGCGATCATCGGCGGCACAGGCGCTGGTAAGTCCACGCTCATCTCGCTGATTCCGCGCTTCTACGATGTGGACAGCGGGCGGGTGTTGGTTGACGACGTTGACGTGCGCGCGCTCTCGCAAGAAGAGCTGCGCGCCAAAATGGGGCTGGTGCCTCAGACCGCGGTGATCTTCTCTGGTACCGTCGCGGAAAATATCCGTTACGGCAACGACGACGCCTCCGATGACGAGGTGCGCCACGCGGCTGATGTCGCCCAGGCGACCGAATTCGTAAGCACGCTGAGCGACGGCTTTGATTCGCAGATCGCTCAAGGTGGCACGAATCTCTCTGGTGGGCAGAAGCAGCGCCTCTCGATTGCCCGCGCACTGGTACGTAGTCCTGAAATCTACATCTTCGACGATAGCTTTTCCGCGCTCGATTATGCCAC
>Ga0157369_10006095_pt1 | contig 13997 bp, 23 predicted proteins | sample C25metaG_FD_113461 | JGI IMG/M metagenome (GOLD analysis project Ga0157369, IMG submission 113461) | Corn rhizosphere microbial communities from Kellogg Biological Station, Michigan, USA - C2-5 metaG | ecosystem: Host-associated > Plants > Roots > Rhizosphere > Soil | place: USA: Michigan...
CCACATTTGGAACTGACTTTTAGCAGATAAGCTGCACTGCTTGGTAATCGACCTTATCAGATTACTAAGGAAAATGCGGACCGCGTGAGAGGTTTTTTCAATATTTTTTTCGGCGTCAGTTCGGCATCCATATCCAGCCGAACATCAAGCATCGCCAGACAGCCCTCAATGAATCCCTCAGCCATCTGAATCTCAATTCTCACCAACTTCTCATCTCGCTTGGCCTGCTTTGCCAGGGAACGCTTCGAGATATTAAAAAAGTAATGCAGCACGATGATCGCATGCTCATCCGGGCGCTTTTCTTTGAGTCGAGCCAGACAGCCCTCAATGATTAATCCGTCATTGTCACTGCAGGTGAGCGTTAATTTCGAATCCTGTGACAGCAGACCTTTGAAGCCTGCCGCTATTGATGAGTAATCCACACCGCTGCTGTCCGATTTTGCCCAGCCAGCCCAGCGCTCTAATACCTGTGACATGTCACGCATATTTAATCCTCTCCACACACTTTATTTTTTGTCTGTCCCGATAACGCCGACTGCAATCGCGAAATCCAGGAACCTGAACAGCAGTTCAACCTGACTGCCGTATTTTGCTTCAAACGCTTTCATATCCCGGTGCAGTTCATCGTGATGCGCCCTGCAAAGCGGTATCACGAATAAATCATGGGCCTTTGTTCCCATTCCTCCCTGCCCATGTCCGATGATGTGATGAGGGTCATCAGCCTGTCTGCCACAACATGCGCAGCTCTGTGACTTAACCCACCGTGTGTACTTCTCACTCTCCCAGCGCTTACGCTTGGGGCGCTTCATGAATGATTCTGGTGATTCCGGGTCAGTACGTAAGCTGATTATCTTTTTGACGACCTGAGCAGCATCCTGAATAACTTCACGTGCCGGACGCATCGGAACAATCCGCGACTCTTTGAGTTCGCCAGCATGTATGGCTTCCTTTGGCATACGCAGAACGCGCCGCGCTGGTGCCTCCGGGATCAAATCAATCAGGTCATTCAGTGAGGCCCACCAGCATAATTCCGGTAGTGTCATCTGGTGATCGCCGCTTAGCGCCATCTGGCTGCATGCAGCTTTGATTATCCAGAGTGCGGTGTTGCCTTTGGCGATATTCTCCAGGCTACCGGGCACGCCGTTTTCCCTGAACTCATTATCGTGACTGTAGCAAAGAGACACCAGGCCGTTTTCGATTTCTGACACTGTGAATTCATGGTGATGCCATGTTTCGGGCCGCGCCCACTGACAGCAACCAAATGACTGGACGAAGGATGCCAGCGCTTTAGGACCACCAGCAGCCGCTATCACACGTTCGTGTCCGAAGAAGGGAATCAGTGAGGGTTCATCAAGCAGCGGTTGTGTACCGTCATTCAGTCGCCCTGATGGTAGGTCTGCCATATCCATTGTAGGAGTGCTGATCACAACGCGAGATCTAAACAGCTTCAGCAGTTCCGGCCCCGGTTTGAACAGCACAATACCGGTGCGCGGTGCTATTTCCGGTGTAAGCAGTGCTCTCACTCAGCACCGCCTGTAGCCTTATAAGCGGTCCATAGCCCACCAATCCACTGGACACCCTTAGCGGTAAAGCGTGACTGACTGAACATGTAATTTGATTCTGTAGTGGTTCCGGTTCTGACCTCAAATCGACCAGCCTCAATGTGCTGGCTGTAAGGAGTCAGGACGCCATTGAGCCGGTACATAACCCGGCTTTCAATCAGGAACAGGCGAAGCTCTGGCTCTTTAGCATCAAGAAGTTTTGCTACCTGTCGAAATGTCATTGAACTGGTGGCAGTGACGTAGCGATCCACGAACGCAACCTTTGGTGCGGCTTCCGTTAGCTGCAGCTGCAGGCGCTCTTTCTCCTCTTCCGCTTCGGCGGCCAAGCGGAGTGCCTCGGCAAAGGTCTGCGGGATTTTGACCGGCCGGCTTTCCTCTAACTCATGAAGCCGCTTAATCACTTTCATGCGAAGAATGGCACTGTAACCGGTGATGAGGCATTCGGTGTGCTCGCGGTCGAGGTGATACTCAGTCTGCTGACGGTTCATGCTGTCAAAGTAGATGTGAGCAAATCTGCTCGCATCTTCCTGAAGCTGAAGCAGCATGACTTCAATGTCTCTTTTAACATCTGGATGACGCTTAGCTGTGAGATCAGCAATTTCACGGCTGGTCATGATTAGGGATTGAATAGCATTGACTGCAGGCGCAATAGCACCCGCTGATTGGTTCAGCATTTTGACCTCTCCACACACTGGAACATCATTTTTAAATGGCCCCGCCCCAACACCTGCAAGTGAGCGGGACCAACCTTGGTACGGCGACTGCAATCACCAGTACATCACTCACTATACCCAATTTTACTGGTTATGTAACCAGTTGCGGACCTATGCCGCTACCGGCTGAAATTCACTGATTATCACCTCCGACTTACCGCCTTTGGTGACCGGCCCCCACTCTACAATGAATCGCTTAATCTGCTTGTCATCGTCCCATATACCGGCATGAGTGAGGCTATCGAACAAGGCTTTGAGGTAGTTATCTAGGTCGCGCTGGCGCTTATCTGGCGGGAACAGCAACACGCTAACCTGCACGTTTACTGTAATCGGCTGTGGTCGGCGCTTAAGCTGTTGAAGAACGGCGGCAAATGCGTTGGAGCGGAAACAGCGCCCGGAGGCGCTGATCAATACTCCCTTTCTGGTGTTACGCCAGTACGTGTTTACGCTTGGCGGGAACGGGAGAGTTAATTTCATTCAGGCTCCTGCTCACCACGGGCCAGCCATGCTGCATTCCAGCACTTCCATGCGTTAGCTGTAGCGGGGTCATCATACTCGCCTTCAAAAATATGAAGATCGAATCCCAGCGAGTCCGCCCATAGCTCAAACGCCTGCTTCTCAATCTCATCGTTGTTTTTCATCGCCACCACCACTCAATGCATAAATGCCCCATCCAGACGGCCCGCATTGGGCCATCATTCCAAATGCTTACGTATTCCCAGGCCGACCGCCTTTGCCAACTGATTGCCATCCACCATCCACCATGCCTGCCAGGTATCGGTAACTTCATGGTTTGCTCCAGTGATCTTCGAGAGAAACTCCGAGGCGGTGCAGCCAGTCAGCCAGCTTCAACATTGCCTCCCGCTCGCTGAGTCCGCGCGGAAAGTCTTCCAAAGATATGGCTGGCTTGAATGAGCCAAAGCTATCACGCTCCACGGTGATGCTCTGTTCCAGTGTGGTTTTCCATATTTTGCTATTGTGCCGTACCAGATAAATAGACCGAGTGTCACCCTCTTTCACATCAAAGGAGTAATCAGTGAGTATCACCTGATTTCTCCCGTCGCAGAGCCTCATCCAGCTCATAAGGCCGCCTCCCCAATACCCGGAATTGTCATCTGCCCGACCACTTCGCGTACGGCCTGACGCAGCATGCGGATGTTTGACCAGCAATCACGGTCGGTCTGCTCCACCAGCTCGATAAACTCCTGGACCGTGCATGGCCTATCCTGGCGAACTTCGATCATCACCGCTGAGAATCGCTGCAGCTGCTCAATCGCCATCTCGGGATCATCGTACTTCTCGGAGACCCACAGCTTCAGCTCGAGATCATCCTGGTGCTGTTTGATGAGACGAACGGCGCTGGCAATCGTCTCTGCTGGCACTGTCACACAGGTAGGGTTCTCAACTGAGTCTGCCGCCCATGTATGCGCCCACTTGGATTCACTGTAGGTGTACTCAGCTTTCATTTTGAACGCGGCAATAACGCAGGCCCACACCTCAACACCGCTTTGTTCAAGGATTTCGTGCTTCAAAAGTGGCAGGTCGTCACCATCGCCGCTCTCTGTTTTGGCCGGTGTTTGCTGCTCAATGACTGATTGCGCGACCCCGTAATGCTCTTTGGCCATCAGGATAATATCCATCAGCTCAGCCGCCTGCAGGTCCGTAGCAAAATCCAAGCTTACCTGTGCGTCTTCATGCAACTCTGCCTCACAGTGTCGGGCAATAAGCTCTACCAGTTTGCGTGCCTGTGCTGCACTGAACTGCGGCATAGCATCAGTCTTGGTCAGCTTCTTCTTACCTGCTGCTTTCGCCTTCTGCATCTGCTCCTGCGCCACCGATGATGCTTTCACGCCATGCTCGCGCTGCAGGGCAACTGCTGTGGTCGCTGCTACTTCGCCAGACTTCACCATCTCAATCAGCGGTTCGCCAACGGTCAGCAGCTGCAGGTGCTGTTCAACGTCGGTGATCGAACGCTTCACCTTGGCGGCAATCTCAGCTGGCTCTAAGCCCTGATTCACGAGGCGCTGATAGGCTGCTGCACGTTCCAGCGGCAACAGGGCGCGGCCCTGACTGCTTGTGACCATGAACGCCACGCTGTCAGCTTCACTACCCACGAAGTCCTTACACTCAAGGCGCAGCGTATAACCTGCTTCCTGTGCCAGCTTCGCACCGTAGTACCGATGATGGCCGTCGATAATCTTAATGCCCTCCTCCGTGACCTTAACAGCAAGCGGAGGCACGTGCTCACCAGCGATAAAGGCGTCCCGGAACTCCTCGACATGGGTCTGGTCAATATCACGAATGTTGTAATTAGTTTCTACATAGAGCTCATCAACGCCCAGCAGGTAGGTTTTGCGGGTAGTGATATCGGTGTCGCTGTTTTTCTTATCGTCGTAAATGCGCGCTAAAGTACTCATGCTGTGGTCAACTCCCATGTCAGGACAATAATCAGGGCGGTAATCATCACGGCTGCTGTAGGGATGGCCCGGTAGAAAATCTCATTTCGTTGGTAGTGGCTCTTAAGGTGAGCTTTCATTGGCGAACCTCACTCAGGAAGCTTTCACCGATACGGCCTGTATCAAGGCCACCGTAGCTGCCACAGTTGAGTGCCCCCCTTACAGCGCAACGGTCGCAGTTCTCTTTGGCTTCGTTACGTGATGCATCAAATCGAGCCACCAGCATCGCCTCACGCCATACCTGAGCTGCACGCAGCCAGAACCCTTTGCTTTCCAGTTCAGCGGCCTGCTTCGCCTTGTGGCTGAACTTCTCACTCTCAACAGGTAACGGGGCGGTATTGATCGAGTAGCTCCAGTCACTGGCACGCTTTAGCAGTCCTTTGGTGAACAACGGTTTGATAAAGCGCTTCACCGATGTCTCATGCAGGCCGGTTAGCTTGCAGAGTTCGCGAACCTTCAGCGGACCATTGCGGGTAATCAGTTCAAGAATTTTTGATTCGTGGTTAATCATCGCTCTATCCCCTTATGCGCCGCGAAAGCCGTGAGGCACTGTGCTGTCAGGTTGCGGAATCACTGTGATATCCCGCTGCATGTTGCGCTTCAGGACATTCCACTCGGAGCGTGGTGGGCGACCCGCCTTATCCCACTTGGTAGCTGACTGGAGATAGCCAGGCAGATTGCCGGGGATGAAAAGCGTCTTGGGCCGCATGTACTGATATTCCTCGGTGCCTTCCCAGTGAGCGTGTTTGTAATCCACCACCAGGCAAAGCTCTTCCACCGTAAAAGCGTCTTTCAGCCGGGACTTGATGTGACCCATCGACGACTGAGCCTCTGTGTGCTTAGCGCCGGTAACTTTGTTCAGGTGGCGTAAGACTTCACGAGAGCGATTAATGACTGACCACTCATCGTCTGGTTGCGGCGCAACCTGACAAGAAGGGGTTGTTGTAATCTCTGTAGTAATCTCTGTTGTAATCTCTGTAACATTGGGACAATTTGACCCGATGGATTGGGACAACTTGCCCTTATCCATAGGGACAGATTGACCTTTTCGATTGGGACAAATTGTCTCTCTCGATAGGGACAAATTGTCCGTATCGGCCAGTAAAGGGCTCGCGTAGTTAATTGCGTAATAATTAGTCTGGTCGTGCTGGCTTTTTTTAAGCTGCTCAACATAAATCAGACCCATCTTTTTCAATGACGAAACCGTTCTCTGTATCGTCTTCGCGGTCCACCATGGAAACTGCTCATTCCAGGCATTTATGCTGTTATAAACCCAGCGTTTGCCGTCATATTCGATGCCAGCAGTGGTGTCTTCCAGCCAGTAACAAATTTGCTGCAGCACAATGGCCTCGTTAATGCCAATACGCAGAGCGAGCATCGGGCTGATAACCAATGGCTTAACTTTCAGAAGTAGGCTCATGACTTACACTGACCTCCCTGAAGTACAGCTTGAACCGTTCGAGAGAGCTGAAGCACTCGCCATGTTCATAGTTGTCACGCAGGTAGATAACCCGGTCGTTCTCTGGCTCCCATCTAATGACCCGCACAGGGATTCCGCGTTTATCACGGAAGATTCTGTCAAGTTCTCGCATTTGACCGCCTTCATTCGCTGACTGGCATCACCCACAGCCCAACTAACAAAGCTGTGGTTAACTTCTTCGCTAACGCCGGGTACATTAAGCACATACCGCAGCGGCTCACTGCTGAAGCGGCCACCAGCTGAAGGTAGGCAACGGAATTGCGGTAACCCTGATAATCTGGTTAAATTGATCACGCGATTAGTTCTCCACACACGTTGATTTAGTCGCATCGAACGCCGCGGACTGCAATCCTGCGGCGTTCACCTTTTCTGGCGGGCAAAACACGCGGTACAGCAGCGTAAGATGCTCCTGCCACTTAGCCATTACCTGATAGCTGTTCTCCTCAATCTGCTCACGTTCAGCCGCATCAATCACACCGTCAGCGGTTGCCTTGCGGATGTAGGCAGAGTGCTTACCAATCCACTCAACTGACTCCATCAGACGCTGATTGATATCCGCGTTATCAACATCCTCAATGTCCACCAGTGGGACGTTAACGCTGTTTGACTGGCGGGAGACCGCATTCGCAATATGTTTAGTGCCGCTTGCCTGCTGCAGGACCATTGCCCAGCCCATTGGGAAAATCTGATCGCCATTAGTGCGCAGGCGGTTGAACAAAGCATCTTCAGTCACGCCCAGCCATTCAGCTGCTTCCTCGTATCCACCCGGAAGACTTGAAATGGTCTTCTTGATTGCAGCCACCAGCCATGCTGGTTGCTTTTCTACCTGCCAGTGCTTTTGATCCACGGTTGACCTCTGTTTTCTGTGGTTATTTCGATGCTGGTTAAGCTGTATTCTTCGCGTAAAGCCGCGGGTCATATTTGAGATGGCCCTTGGTGATTCTCTCAATGACAAAAGCCTGCTTCTCAGGGATTACCTCACCCCACCTGCAAACCGCTGGGTGTGAAATGCTGAGCGCTAAAGCTGTTTTAGAGATTCCACCAAAGTGCGCAACGACGACTTTTTTAAGCATTTTTTCCTCCTTCAATTAATGGACTCAATGTAACTAAAGGTACAACTAAAAGCAAATAAAAGTTACCCCGCTTTTAGGTAACATTGGTTACATGAAAACAGAAATGAAAGACCGCATACGATTAAAGAGACTTGACCTGAACATGACCCAAGATGCGTTAGCAAAAGCACTTGGAGTCAGCCGCGTATCAGTGACTAAGTGGGAGAACGGAACAACTAAGCCTGATGGGGAAAATTTGCACCAACTGGCAAAGCTGCTTAAGACCACGCCAGAATGGCTCTTGTATTCCAAAGGGGCATCTTTAGATGATGATACAAAGACGGTTCCTCACTTAAAGAAACCGACATCAGTACCCATTATATCGGCTGTCCAGGCGGGAACGTGGACGGATAGTTATGCATGTTCAAGGTTGAGCGACGTGTTAAATTGGACTCTTACGACAAGTGATGTTTCTGACGAAGTATTTGGTTTAATCGTTCGTGGTGAGTCAATGACTAACCCGTCAGGATTACCATCCATACCTGAAGGCTCAGTGGTTATCGTAGAGCCAAACTACGGGCAGTTAGATGATCTATATGGCAAGATTGTTGTTGCCATACTTGATGGATCATCTGAGGCTACTGTGAAGAAGCTCGTATGGGATAGCCCTCATGCGTATCTGATGCCTTTAAACCCAGTTTTTAAACCAATACCAATCGACGGTAATTGTCGAATTATCGGTAAGGTTGTTCAGGTTACCCAGAACCTATAGTTACCCAGCCGCCTAACAGCGGCTTTTTTACGTCTCAAATGGTAACTAAAGGTACATAGAGTGTTGACACCAAGAGTAACTAAAGGTACATTCAGTTACATCAATAGCGAAAAGGCAGGACGCCCACGAAGTAGCCGCCCGAGGCGTAAGAAGATCGGGATGATTCGCTAAGCAAGTTGCAGTGGTGTGAGGGCGGTGCTGTGAAAATGATTAAGAACATGTCGAACACATCGGTAAAGGACCTGATTACGTTTCTGCGTCTCTTACCTGATGCTGATGTGATCTGTTGTGGTGATGCAGGTGTAGTGAGTGTGCAGTGTGATGTTGAAAACGTAGTTCGGGGTCCAGCGTTTTAAAAGTACGGAATTGCTGTGTTGGCGGTTACTAAAAATTTTTTGGTTAAACCGCCCTTTTTCACAACGATAAGGGCATTTGCAAAGCGGGTGTTTTCGAACGCTTTAGAGACGTGGAGTAAGTGTCCTTTTCGTTGTGGTGAATGCGGCTAGCGCACGCGGAAGACTGACAAAGATTGCATACAGTCTAAGAGTTTCCGCTCTGATTTCTGTCAGTATGACCAGAGCACCGGGAGGCACCCGGCACCGCAGCAACCTTTCAAGTGTGTGGAGTAATCAGGCTGTGGGTTATTGCAGTAGCTCACCAGCCAACTTAAACGAATCCCAAAAGTTTTTTATTGCCGTCACTGGCAAGGGATTCATGCAACCAAAAATCGTGTGTGGAGATCGAAATGAGTAATGAAAACAACATAGCCAACAGCTTGGCAACAGCAATTGCAGCGCACTGCTCAGAGTTCGAAAAGTCACCTGAATTCGCTGACATGGTGCGCAAGCACGTTACTAGCCTGTATGAAGAAGCCATTAAAGACACGTTCAGCTGGGGCGAGTTCCCGCGAGCTGTGAAGAAAGCACTGGAAGAGGCGCTGCCAGCCAACATCTCCGAACTGGTCGATCTACCACGCTACAACTTGCTAATGGCGAAGGAACTGGCTGCGACCTGGGAAGGCAACGCCATTTCTGAGCGGCTGGTCATCTCAATGCGGGAACACGTGTTGGAGTTCGTGAAGTCCCATGAGGTGCCTCAATACATCAAGGCATCTGACCTATGGGCTGCGTTCGTCAAAGACCACGAGGAAGAAGCGACGCAGGAAGGCTGGGAAGCCCCGTCAGTGCTTTTGGCTTATAGCGACTATGGCTCCTTCATGGTCGGGCTGGAAAAGGCACCAGAGGAAAGCAGCTATAGCCTCCGATCCCGCAGTAAGGATCACGCGTTCCAGTTCGACAACAACCTGTATTTCACTAAACAAACAGCCTACGAAGACCGGGAGACGGTTGATGTGCTGCACGATGGAAAGCCCGTTTGGCGGCTCTTCTCCGGCGCACTAGAGGGCGATGCGCTGGGCAAGAAGGTACACCAGTTCCGTAGCGACTTCGAAAAGCTGGTAGCGGCACTTTACTACGGAGACAGCCTGCTTGTGCTCGACGCTGATGATGCAGACGAAATTTGTTACCCAGGAGCGTATTGAGATGCAAAAGCCTAACGACCATATCACCGTAGGCATCATTACCCTGCCCTACAGCCATATCCTCAACGGCTGGGTCATGCCTGACGGTTCGGTAATCACTAATCCGATTAAGGCGCAGAACGAAGCTGAGCGCCTTAACAGCACCATCACCATTCACTGAGGGCGATGACATGCATCACTTCAAATCGAATAAAGAAGTTGTCGCTGCCGGCCATCAGTTCGCTAAGAACATCGGTGCGGACACACCTCTGATTGAAATGGCAAAAATGGTGACAGAGCTGTCATCGCGACTCGACGTCGCCACCGTTCGCGCCAATTTGATGGCTGCAGAGGTTCTGCGCATCAACAGCGTGCTGCCTGACACCATCACAGCGCTTCAGGCTGCCGGGGCTGACATGACCCTGATTGATGACCTGAACGCAGCGCTCGCCACTCCAGCTTGTGACCAGTGGATTCGCACACTGCGCAGCGAAGCCCTTGGGGAAGCACGCAGCGCTGTGACAACTCTGGGTAACCACCACCAGCCCGGCATTTCACATGCGATCAACATCATTTCCCAAATGGAAATGGATTTGCTTCGCACACGCACGGTAACGCTGAAGGTGGTGTCATGAAAAAGGTCGCCCAATTCCGGCGCAGCACCGGGGCGAATGCCGGATTCAGTGAAAAGTTAGCCTGGCAGTTATCATAAGGCCCGGCAACGGGACGTGAGCTGGCAGAACGTCTCGGTATGACCCTCAGTGAGTTCAACCGTTTGGTTAACTGGGAAGCTAACCCGTGGGTGTGGGTCATCGAGTTTAAGCGCGTGGAGGTGGAGTGATGGATCAGCCAATCCTCGATATGTGCTGCGGCTCTCGCATGTTCTGGCTGGATAAGACTGATTCTCGGGCCTTATTCACCGACATCCGTAATGAGCAGCACACGCTTTGTGATGGGCGAAACCTGCACATAAACCCGGATGTAATCGCCGATTTTCGCGCCCTACCGTTCTCTGATTGCAGTTTTGCTCAGGTGGTTTTTGACCCGCCTCACCTCGACCGCGCCGGAGAGAACGGCTGGATGCGTAAAAAGTATGGTGCGCTGGATAAGCAAAACTGGCGCGACGATATACGCGCTGGTTTCAGTGAGGCTTTCCGGGTATTGCGGCCACACGGCACACTGATTTTTAAATGGAATGAGACACAGATACCGGTAAGCCAGGTAATCGCCCTAACCGAACAGAAGCCAACCATTTGGCAGCGCACCGGCAAAGGCGACAAAACCCACTGGATTATATTTTTGAAGGAGGCGGAGTGATGTCTAAATGCAACGCTTTACTCTATGCCATGATCATCGGTTTTGGATTTGTGGCGGGTATTCATACCTATCTGGCCTGGTCATCGTTGCTTGAGATTGTGTGGCAAGCTGTCAAAGCGGCGGTAACAAATGCCTAAATCCCCCGCCGAACGCAAAGCCGCGCAGCGTGCCAGACAGGCCGCTGCCGGTGGTAAAAAGCTGGAGCTGGCGCTGGATAGTCAGGAACTAGAGATGCTGGCGCATAACTGCGCCGCGCGCCGCCCCGGTCGTGAACCGTATGAGTTTAACGAGTACATAGCGCTGTTAATCCGAAAGGATGCCGCTGAGCTGGCACAGCAAATGAAGGCGCTGGCCCACCAGCAGTACGGGAAATGCAGAGAGCAGCTGCCGGTGCAGTCATGCCCCTGCCAAGATGAATTAGCGTGCTGGGTTACTAGTGGGTGGCATGAGACTAAGTTAGTATTTTAAATGTCATGAAATTCCACAAGGAGAGCAGAATATGTCGCAAGAACCACAAATCAAACCGCAGGGTTATGTAGCCATCAACGGTGACTTAGGTTTTTTTATTGATGAGAGTAAATACGCACCAATTTTAAAGATTAACGATGAAGCGGCCGTATTGCTGCGCTTAAGTCTGCTAATTGAAAACTTCCTTGAAGTATTCATTAAAAACGTTAGGCGCCCTGGTACAGAAGACTTCGTTAAGCCAGTTCGTTACTTTAAGCCGAAGGTGGAATTAAGTGTTGCTCTAGGATTACCAATATCAATTGCAAACGCTCTTTTATCGATAAATTCAGTTAGAAATAAATTTGCTCATAACATCGATTATGTGATGACGGTAAGCGATTACGATGAGATTGAGAGCTCAGTTAATACCATTGATATTGAAACGGTAAATCCTCTTAATCGCTTCAGCATGGAAAGTATTCAATATATGTTTGAAGCAGGAGTAGATTCATTGATGTTTGTGAGAAACCTGAATTACTCAACACCTGATAAGCAAAGGCAACTCTTTCGCTTAGTTGGTGCAGTTTTCATTCTTGCTAATAAGTGTGCATTTTTTACCCTGAATGAACTTCAGCGGCAGGGCAGGCTCAGCTTTGGGCAACCAATGTCAGACCAAAAGCCATGAGAGCTTTCACTAAAGGCTAGGCTATATCGCAGCAATAGTCAGTGAAACGTTCTCAGACCCTTAAGCAGTGCAGAGAAAAGGATGAACATCAACTGATGCCCAGCCGACTCGAGGTAAAAGTGTCTCGCAATTCTGGGCCACCAGCGGCCGGCACGAACTCAAATTAAATATCAATACGCCGTGACCTGTCACGGCTAACAAACCTGATGCAGCAGGAATGTGTGGAGAAGAATATGCATTACGACTTTATGAGTGAAAAAGAAGTTATGGACCAGATTGGTAAAGCGAGAACGGCGCTCTGGCGGCTGCGTAAGCAACATGGCTTTCCTGCGCCAGTGCTAACACATCCGGCGCGGTATAGCCGAAGAGCGGTCGAGAAATGGATTTGTGACGGAGGGATTAACCGAGCTGTTTAACGTGCCAGAATATTTTATCTGCGTACAGCTCATAAGCCTTTCTCTGATCTTCCAGCCAGTCGTGTTTGTTGTACACAGCCATGACACCACCAAGTTCGTGCCCCAGCATTTTCTCAGTTACATGGGGCATGATTCCTTCACTTGATAAGTTAGTCACCAGAGAACGGCGAAAGTCATGGGTGCGCCATTCAGGAATATCAATCGTCTCTCTCAGTTTCTTCATGTACAGATTAGAGGAAGACCGGTCGATAGCCTTATCAAGCTCCTGTCCTGGAAACAAAACCTTATTCCCACTGTTAAGAAGGCGTTCAACCATAGGCTTCATTTGTTCGAAGATCGGACGTCTGATGATGTTGCCCATCTTTGAGTGCTCAGATGGCGTGGTCCATATCCAATCTATGGTATTGAATTCAGCAGCATTAGCCAGGCGAAGCTCAGACAGGCGAGCCCCCCAAAGCAACAGCATTTGATGCAGCAGCCTGTTAGATGTGACGATCTTACTGTTCTCAAGTGCCAGCCATATTTTTGCCAGCTCGCTGTAAGTCAGAACGCGATCACCAACATCAGGCTTCTTGCCAATATTTTTGACACTCAGCTTAGTGATCTCACATGAAGGAATCAGCTGACGGCTAATGCACCAGTGGATGACTGACCGAAGTTGAAGCAACAGAACGCGGGCTTTCTTCTTATTCAACTTCTCTTGCTTATCAAAAAACTGCACCCAGGCTGATACAGGGATGTTAGCAACGGGAACATCCTCAAATTCGCTGTACATTGTGTTGTACACAACCGATTTGTACAGCACTTGAGTGTTGTGCTTGAGCCCTTTAACGTATTTTTCCCACCAGTTATCGAGACACTCTTTCAGTGTCAGCTCACCGGTGCTTCCGGCAAAATAGGTTTTTGGGTTAACCCCCTTCATGTACAATCCACGCATCTCACCAACGGCAATTCGCGCATCTTTCAATGATGTTGATGGGTAGCGACCAACAGTGAGACGAACAGGCTTTCCATTCCAGCGGTAGCGGTGCTGAAATGTAATCGTTCCCGATGGAGTGATGCGAACGCTCAATCCGTCGCCGTCAGTTAGCTCTGCCGGGCCGTTGTAAGCTTTGCCGTTGATGCTTCTTAATTTGGTGTCACTCAGCGCCACTATGATTTCCTGTACACACACTTTGAAAGCATTCTGTACTCAATGTGTACTCAATGGCAAGTGAACGAAGCAATGTTAAAGGTGAATAGCGGGAAACCGAGCGAAACAAAATAGAGCATAAAGCTTGTAAAAATCTGAGGTTTTACGATAGGATGCGAACCGTCGGAACAACTTCAAAACCTCCGCGAACAACGTCCTCTTAGTTAAATGGATATAACGAGCCCCTCCTAAGGGCTAGTTGCAGGTTCGATTCCTGCAGGGGACACCATATGCCCGTCTCTCAACGTCAACTTTATCCATTCCATTCAGTAAGTTATTTCAATTCTATAGTCTACCTGCGTCTCCAGCAGGCTCACAAAATCCACAGTGTTATGTTGGTATAATTGTTAGTATGTTTGGTTCGATAATGCAGATACCATCAGCCG
>Ga0157369_10006097_pt1 | contig 13995 bp, 15 predicted proteins | sample C25metaG_FD_113461 | JGI IMG/M metagenome (GOLD analysis project Ga0157369, IMG submission 113461) | Corn rhizosphere microbial communities from Kellogg Biological Station, Michigan, USA - C2-5 metaG | ecosystem: Host-associated > Plants > Roots > Rhizosphere > Soil | place: USA: Michigan...
CCTCGCGCTGCAGAACGCGATCGAGAAGGCGAAGTCGTATTCGATGCCGAAGGACAACATCGACCGCGCGATCGCGAAGGGCTCGGGCGCCGACGCCGACAGCGACGCGTACGAGACGGTGATCTACGAAGGCTACGGCCCCGAAGGCGTCGCGGTGATCGTCGAGGCGCTGACCGACAACCGCAACCGCACCGCATCCGATGTGCGGCATCTGTTCGATCGGAACGGCGGCAACCTCGGCACGACCGGGGCGGTTGCCTGGCAGTTCGAGCGCCGCGGCGTCGTGCTCGTGCCGGCGACGGGCGTCGACGAGGAGGAGCTGCTGATGGCGGCCGCCGACGGCGGTGCTGACGACGTCGAGCAGGACGGCGACGTCTTCCAGGTCACCTCGGAGCCGGCGTCGTTGTCGACCGTTCGCGCTGCCGTCGCAGCCGCCGGCTTTTCGGTCGAGTCGGCGGAGCTGACGATGGTCCCGAAGACGACGGTTGCCGTCGAGGAAGAGTCGAAGGCACGCCAGGTGATGCGGCTGATCGACGAGCTCGAGGACCTCGACGACGTGCAGGACGTCTTCGCGAACTTCGACATCCCCGAGCGCGTGCTCGAGGCCGTCGCGGGTTAGAGCCTGGCGTAGAGCGCGCGCGCGAGCTTGATCACGTGCGGTGCCGTGATGCTCGCGTTGCCCCACACTTCACCGAAGCGACCGTTCTTGACGAACGTCACGGCGGTGAACGTGTTGCCGGGGCGCTTGTCGACCAGCAGGTGCGCGTGTGGCGGCAGGCCTGCGGCTGTGCGCGTCGTTTCGCCTGCGACCACCGGCGGGGCGTACTTGCTCGGCCCGAAGGTCACGACGATCTGCGCGTTTCCGTAGCTCCACTCGCACGTCTTCGCCGTTATGCCGTGGGACTTCGCGGTACCGGGCGTGCCGAAGTTCTCGGTGTCCGACGACGCGCCGAAGGCCGTGTTGAGCAACGAGTTCGAGGTCACCGAGCACGGATCGGGAACGCCGGCAACCCGGGCGGCGGCGGCGGTCGACGCGAGAGCGCCGAGGGCGACGACGGCTGCGACGGGGAGAAGGCGCTTCGTCATGGGGCTGAGTCATGCCACGCCCGGACCGCCGAGTCAAGAGCTGGGAGGAACGTCCGACGGGATGCCTAACGTTTTCTCGTGAAGGTTCTCGGCATCGACCCAGGGACGGCTGCATGCGGGTACGGACTCGTCCACGAAAGCGACGGCCGCCTCAGAGCCACCTGCCACGGGTGGTGGCACACGTCGCCCCGAGATCGCCTGGAAACGCGGCTGCTCACGATCTTCGAGGGCGTCCAGGCTCTCATCGCAGAGCACGCCCCGGATGCGGTGGCGCTGGAAGAGTCGTTCGTCGGCGCAGACGCCCGCATCGCACTCTCCGTCGGGCAAGCGCGCGGAGCCGTTCTCGTCGCCGCGTCGTCCGTCGGCGTTGAGTGCACCGAGTACGCACCGGCGTCTGTGAAGCAAGCTGTGTGCGGCTACGGTCGCGCCGACAAGCAGCAGGTCGGCCGCATGGTGAAGGCGATCCTTTCGCTCGACGCGATCCCCGAGCCGAATCACGCGGCCGACGCACTGGCAGTCGCGATCTGCCATGCGCTGGCGTCGCCGTTGCTGCGCAAAGCCAGTTAGCTTTCCTTTGTGGACGAAGGGCGCTTCGAGGACAGAGGCAACGGCCTCGTCCCCGTCAGCGGAGGCTGGTCGATTCTCAACCTGCGCGATGCGCGCTGGTTCGACAGCGGCGAACGGCACAGCGTCCCGCTTACCGGCTGCGACGAGTACGAAGCCGAGAGCTTCTATCCGATGCTCGGCATGGCGCTTCGCGTGCTCGAACCGGGCGCTGCGATGTCGATCTACCACTGGGAGACGGAGGCCGAAGACTTTCTCGTTCTTGCGGGCACGCCGCTGCTGATCGTCGAGGGCGAGGAGCGGATGCTCGAGCAGTGGGACTTCGTGCATTGTCCACCCGGCGCGAACCACGTCTTCGTCGGCGCCGGTGACGGGCCGTCGGTCGTGCTCGCGGCGAGCTCGCGCCAGTTCCAGAAGGACGGGCCGTGGGGCTTCTACACAAGGGACGAGACCGCCGCGAAATACGGCGCGTCACCGCCCGAGACCACGCAGGACGGAAGCGTGGCCTACCGCGATTTCCCCGACAGCCACGACACGCGCTACCGGGATGGCTGGCTACCCGAGGTAGGCTGGTAGCGACATGCCGATGGTGATGGTCCGTGCGCTCCGCCCGCGTCCCACAGGGACGTCCGGGTGGACGTCATCTCCTTCGCAGTAGCGCGCTTGCAGCTGCGATCGTGCGCGACGCCGGTGTCGCGCCAGGCGAGCTGGTCGTCGAGATCGGCGCGGGCAGCGGCATGCTCACAAAGCCGTTGCTCGCCGCGGGCGCTCGGGTCACGGCGATCGAGCCCGATCGTGTCCTTGCCCAGCGTCTGCGGCGCGCGTGCCCGGCCGCCACGGTCGTCGAGCGGAGCTGGCGTCAGGCGGAGTGGCCGCGCGAGGCGTTTCGCGTCGTCGCGAACGTGCCTTTCGCCGAGGCGGCCGACATCTGTCGTTCGTTGCTCGGCGATCCTCGCGTCCCGCTGCAGAGTGCGGACCTGATCGTCGAATGGGACTTCGCGGCGAAACGAGCGCGACTCTGGCCGAGCACCGCGCAGACGGTGGTGTGGAGTGCTTGGTACGAGCTGACCGTGGTGCGGCGTCTCCCGCCGAGGTCGTTCGCCCCGCCGCCGTCCGTCGCGGCGGGCATCTTGCGGGCGCGCCGGCGAGACGTGCCGCTGGTCGATCCGGCGCGGGCCGGCCGGTACGACACATTCATCCGCCGGCAGTTCCGCCACGACCCACGGGCGCGCGAGCTCGACCCGCACGGGTGGGCGGTGCGCTTCCAGGCGGGCCGGAACGTCCGTTCGGATCCGTAGTCTGAATCCGTGATCGCGCGGCTGAGAGGTCGGATCGCGGGGCGCGCAGGCCCTGGGCTGGTCCTGGACGTGAACGGGGTGGGATACCTCGTGCACGCGACGCCGTCCGTCTACGCGCTGGGGGATGACGAGATCGCGGTTGAGGTGCACACGGTCGTCCGCGAGGACGCGCTGCAGCTCTACGGCTTCGCGAGCGGTGACGAGCGCGAGCTCTTCGAGCTGCTGCTCGGCGTGAACGGCGTGGGGCCGAAGGTCGCGCTCGCGATCGTCTCGGGCTCGTCGCCCGCGGACCTGCGGCGCGCGATCCTGCGTGACGACGTGAAGCGCTTCCAGGCGATCCCCGGCATCGGCTTGAAGACGGCGCAGCGCGTCGTGCTCGAGTTGAAGGCGAAACTCGCCGACACGGCGTTCCTCGAGGCGGCCGACACCGCCGAGCCGAACCTCGCCCGCGAAGCGCTCGTCGAGCTCGGCTGGACGCTGGCCGACGCCGAGCGTGCGCTTGCGCAGGTCGATCCCGACAAGCCGGTCGAGGAGCAGGTGCGCGAAGCTCTGCAGAGGGCGGCATGAGCCAATTCCTCGCACCGGTAGTCGAAGAGGCGGAAGAGGAATTCGACCGCTCGCTGCGCCCGCGCTCGCTCGACGACTTCGTCGGGCAGGAGCGCGTGAAGGAACAGCTCGCGATCGCGTTCGAAGCCGCGCGTGCGCGTGGCGAAGCGCTCGACCACGTCCTGCTCGCGGGGCCGCCGGGGCTCGGCAAGACGTCGCTCGCGCAGATCGTGCGCAACGAGCTGGGCGTCGGCATCCGCCAGGTCGCCGGGCCCGCGCTCGAGCGCAAGGGCGACATGGCGGCGATCCTCACCACGCTCGAGCCGCGCGACGTCCTCTTCATCGACGAGATCCACCGCGTCAACCGTGCGATCGAGGAGATCCTCTACCCGGCCCTCGAGGACTTTCGTCTCGACATCGTCGTCGGACAGGGGCCGGGTGCGCGCACGCTGACGCTCGACCTGCCACCGTTCACGCTCGTCGGCGCGACGACGCGCACAGGCTTGTTGACGACCCCGCTGCGCGACCGCTTCGGGCTCACGTTCCGGCTCGACCTCTACGCAGCGGACGAGCTCGCGCGCATCGTTCGCCGCTCGGCCCGCATCCTCGACGTCGACGTCGAAGAAGATGCGGCTGAGCTGATCGCCCGCCGCGCGCGGGGCACGCCACGCGTCGCGAATCGCATCCTGCGGCGCGTGCGCGACGTCGCCGAGGTTCGCCATCAAGGAAGCGTCACGGTGGACATCGCGCGCGAGGCGCTCGCGCTGCTCGAGGTCGACGAAGCCGGGCTCGAGCGGTTCGACCGCGAGCTGCTCGCAGCGATCGTCGACAAGTTCGACGGTGGGCCCGTTGGGCTGTCGACGCTCGCGGTCGCTCTCGGCGAGGAGCCGGACACGATCGAAGACGTCTACGAGCCGTACCTGCTCCAGCTCGGCTTCCTCCAGCGCACGCCGCGCGGGCGCGTCGTGACGGCGCTTGGCAGCCGGCACCTGGGTGCGAGTCTCCCCACTTCCGGGGATACTCCGACCCTCTTCGACGCTTCATAATGCGCTGATGGCGAGCGCGACCACTCGCGCCGACACTGCGGCCGCATCTGTCGGGGCAACAGATCTCTTCGTGTTGCGGCGCGTGAGCGGAAACCGCTTCGTGCACTTCGGCGGCGCCGGTCGCGGCGCGGGCTGGGCAGGTCTCGTCGAAGTCACGAGCGACGACGAAGCATCTCTGCGGGAAACGCTCGAGAGCCGCAAGCCGGTCCGGCTCGAGCACGGCGGCAAGGAGCTCGTCTTCGGCCCGTACTACGCAAACGCGGCGGCGTTCGTCCCCGTGTCGAACGACGTCGTCGTCGTGTTCGGGAACGAGAGCAGCATCAACGAGCAGACCGACGAAGCGCTGCAGTCCGCCGCGATGCTCGCCGCCGACGCGATCGGCGCGGTGACACCTGCGAAGCTGCTGGCGGATCAGCTGGAGGAGCTCGAGGCGGTCAGGGCGCTGATGGCGGTCGAGCACTCGAACCAAGGCGTCGAGGTCTTCGCAGAGCAGATGGCGCTCGTTGCAGCCGAAGCACTGTCGTGCGAGTTGGCGACGGTGTACCTCGAGGCCGGCGACCGCATCGTCGTCGCGAGCCGCGGCTGGGAGCTGACGGCGCAGCTCGACGAGGTGAAGTCGGCGATGCGCGACGTGCTCTCCGAAGGACGCTTCCCCTACTGCGTGCAGGACGCGGCGGTCGTACGCCTGCCGTCACCGCTCGACAGCGAAGCGGGCATTCGCTCGTACTACCTGCTCGAGTTGACCGGCATCGGCCGCGGCGTGCTGTTCCTCGCGCACACCGATGCAGCGCCGCGTGGATTCACCTTGCTCTGCCGCCGCCTCGGCCAACGGCTCGCCGCCGTCGTGTCGGCGCGACTCGGCTACGCGCTCACGCAGGAGTGGTGCGTCGGTGAGGCTCCTCGGCTGCAGTCCGAGTTCGCGAAGCTCGACGGCCCCTAGGGAAACAGCCTCCAGTTCCCTTCGGAGATGACGTCGACGGCGCCGTCGACGACTCTGATCGCGGTGTCGTCGTCGATCGCGTACGCCGGATTGCCGAGGCCGGCCGCCCACTGCTCGGCGGCGGCCATCGTGTTCTCGGGCAGGATCGGGTGATCGAGGTGCGGGAAGATCGAGAAGTCGACGACGCCGAGCGCCTGGTCGCCGCCGTCGGGTGGGTTCCACACCTTGAAGTCGTCACCTATGCGCGGAGTCATCACCATGCTGCCGGCGCTGAAGCTGACCCAAACCGGATTGAGCGACGGCAGAAGGTCAGCCAGGCCCGACTCACGCATGTGGTGCGCCAAGTAGAGCGCGTCGCCGCCGTTCACAAGCAGGACGTCGACCCCCTGGACCACGGGAAGCCACTTCTCCCGGTCGAGCGTGGCAAGCGCGGCGACTTCGAGCACGCCGAGCGACTTCCAGCCGAGCTCGACCATCGGGCAGTTTGACTCGGAGCCGCTCGTGAAGCGCCAGGCGCCGGCGAAGCTGTGATGCCCGTACGACGCGGTGGGAATACAAAGCGCGTCGCACTCGGCAACCGGCTTGCCGAGTAGCTCTAGCATGGCTTCGTTGATGCTCGGGTTCTTGATGCCGGCCGAGGTCAGCAGAAACTTCACGGTGCTCCTTCGCTCGCGGGGTAGGTGCTGTTGAGACCCCGCAGAGCCGCGCAAATCATCGGCGCGACGAGCAGCGCCATCACGTCGAACCAGACATAGCCGCTCGCCACGCCGCTTGGTGGGTTGCCGTCGGGGATGCCGAGCCCGGGCAGCGTCTTCTCCCAGCGCCACGTTCCGATCGCGGTGCCGTACAGCTCGAGTGCCGCGACGATCAGGAACACGGACGCATACACGGCGCGCGAGCGCGAGCGCCAGAGAAAGAGGAGAAGCAGTGGGACGCCGACTGCGCCGGCGACGTCGCGGCGCGGCAGGATCGTGAGCCCGAGCAGCCCCCACGTCGCTGCAATCGCGGCGGCGGTGGCGACCACAGCGCGAGCGTGGTTGCGAAGCGCGCCCGCGACCGAGATGCCTGTCAGGTAGACGAGGCCGTGCGCGGGCGGGACGAAGAGCGGCAAGTTGTGCAGGCGGTAGTGGTAGACGCCCCAGATCAGCGAGCCGGTCACCTCGCCGACCGTTGCGAAGCCCACGACGGCGAGCGTCTGCACTCGTCGCGCAACGGACGCATGACGAAGCGCGAATATCAATACGGCGCAGGTCAATGCGCCCAAAGCGAGCTGCTCCGGGTAGGTCACGAAGTGGTCGAGGGCAAGCAGCGTCGCGAGGTACGCGACGCCGCTTACGGCCGATATTGGAGCTCGTGCCACGAGGGGACGGGGGCGAGCTCGAGCAGCGGCCGGCCGCCTTCCGGGTGCTGGTAGGCGAACTCGGCTTCACCGTCGTCCCACACGACTTCGAGCGCGCTGCGCTTCACCTGGTGGTCGAGCCAGGCGCCGCGGAAGATCAGCTTGCGCAACCAGTACACGAGCGACTCGCCGTTCACGAGCGACACGCGCTCCCAATGGCGTGTGAGATAGCGACCGAGTTGCGAGACCGGGTTCTGCACGACTCCCTGCGCGGCGAGCGCGACGAGGTCGTCGATCTCCTCGTCCTCGAGCTCCGCGCCCTCGACGATGCCGAGCTTCACGGCCGCCGCGACGACACGTCCTTCAAAATCCGTCTCGCTGAACGAGAAGCGGTAGCCGAGGAACTCGACGATGTAATCGCTGCCGGAGCTGTAGTTCGAGTCCGGACCGGTGAGCGCGTCAGGCACGATGGCCATGGTAATGGACCTCCTTCTCGCAACCAGTCGCCTCGAGCGGATCGCCATCCTGGCGCCTGCCATCGTCATCGGCGGCGGCCTCGTGCTCGGCGTTTTGATCTTGATGGGTCGCGCGTTCGCGGAATCGGTCCGTGAGTTCGGCCATCCGCGCCTGCTGCTTGCCGGCGCGGTCGGGCTCGTCGCCGTGGTCGTCGTGCTCACCTGGCTCGGCGTCGAGTTGCCCAAGGAATAAGCCAAAGGCGGCGGGCTCTGTCCGGGGGCGCCCGTACCCTCGACAGCCCGATGAACACTGGAGGCTGGGAGCTCGCACCGTGTGCACGTGACGCTGTCGCGGCGCTCCACGACGACCTCGGGATCGACGAGATCACCGCCTCGGTGCTCGTACGCCGCGGCTACGCCGACACCGCGCTCGCGCGCAGTTTCCTCGAAGCGGAGCTGCCGCATCACGATCCGTTTCTGCTCGGCGACATGCAGGAGGCGGTCGACGCGTTGCGTGCAGCGATCGACGCGGGCAAGCGCATCTGCGTGCACGGCGACTACGACGCCGACGGCATCTGCGCGACTGCGCTTGCCGTTCTGATGTTGCGCGAGCTCGGCGTCGACGCCGCGTGGCACCTGCCGTCGCGCTTCGACGAAGGCTACGGGCTGAACGCGCAGACGCTGACGCGGCTTGCGGAAGAAGAGTTCGACCTCGTGCTGACCGTCGACTGCGGCATCACCGGCGTCGACGAGGTCGCGCACGCCAAGACGCTCGGTCTCGACGTGATCGTCACCGATCACCATCGCCCCGGCGACACGTGGCCCGACTGTCCCGTCGTCGCGACGCTCAAGGGTGACTATCCGTTCCAGGGCCTGTGTGGGACCGCCGTCGTGTGGAAGCTCGCAACCGCCTTGCTCGGCGAGGAGCATCCGTTCGTCGATCGCCATCTCGATCTCGTCGCACTCGCAACCGTCGCCGATGTGGTGCCGCTGCTCGACGAGAACCGCGCACTCGCGCGCCTCGGTCTGCGTCGGCTGGCCCAGACGCAGAAGGTCGGGCTGCGCGCGTTGATGCGCGTTGCGAACGTCGACCCTGCAACCGTCGACGAGACATCGATCGGGTTCCGGCTGGCGCCGCGCATCAACGCGTCGGGCCGTCTCTGTCGGCCGGAAGCTGCGCTCGCGTTGCTGCTCACAGAGGATCCGCGCGAGGGCGCGACCGTGGCGACCGAGCTCGAGTCGCTGAACCGCGAGCGCCAGGCGATCGAGGAGCGCATCCTGCGCGAAGGGGTCGCGCAGGTGGAGGAGTGGCCGGAAGCGCGCCGCCGGCAGCGCGGCTACGTCGTCGCGGGCGAGGATTGGCACGAAGGCGTGATCGGCATCGTCGCGTCGCGCCTCGTCGAGAAGTACAACCGCCCCGTCGTCGTGCTTGCCAGCGCCGACGGCGCGTGGAAGGGCTCGGGCCGCTCGGTCCCGTCGTTCGACTTGCACGGCGCGCTCGCCGCGTGCAGCGCTCATCTCGAGCGTTTCGGTGGGCACAGGGCCGCGGCCGGACTGTCGATCGCGGCCGACGAGATCGATGCCTTCGCGCGTGCGTTCGCGCAGCACGCCGACTCGGTCCTCGCAGAAGACGACCTGCAGCCGTCGACGCGTGTCGACGCGATCGCGCCCGGCGCGAAGCTCAACCTGCAACTCGCCGCGGAGCTTGCGCAGCTCGCACCGTTCGGGCTTGGTAACCCCGGCGTGATCCTGCTCGTCGACGATTGCGAGCTCGCCGACCTGAGCACGGTCGGTGACGGCAAGCATCTGCGCTTCCGCGTGCGGCAGCACGGGCGCGACTCCGGGCAGGCGATTGCGTTCGGGTTCGGTGGGCAGTTCGACCGCTTCCGCCGCGAGCAGCGCTACGACGTCGCGGTGCGGCTACAGGAGAACCACTGGAACGGCGTCGTGTCACCGCAACTCGTCGTGCGCCGCATCTTCGACGCGGCCGACGGCTACGAAGACCTGCGCGCGTGGCTGGCCGAGCAATGGCGGGCCGGCGAGAACGCGTGGACGCCCGAAGCGCGCGCGATCTTCAGCGAGCTCGAGTTGCGAACTGGAGACCGGCGAAGCCTGCTCGAGTCGCCGACCTTCCGAATGCTGCTCGACGAGAAGCCCGCGCTACGCCAGGCGGCGTGACGCACTCGGCGAGTGCGAGTGCAACGAGCTCCGCTTTTCGGGCCTGACGGCGGCGGGCGAGCAGCAGCGGCATCGCGAGCATGGTTCACCCCGTGCCCGGCAAATCCTTCTCAAAACCACAGAGCTACACTGGGTTAGTGGCAGTACTCGAACGACATGGCGACCTCGTCGACGAGTTGCTCGCCGAGGTCGAGGCGTACAAGAGCGACGTAGACCGTGACCTGCTGGCGCGCGCTTTCGACTACGCCGCGCACGCACACTCGGGTCAGGCTCGCGCGTCGGGGCAGGAGTTCATCTACCACCCGTGGGGCGTCGCGAAGATCCTCGCCGAGCTGCGGCTCGACGAGCCGACGCTCGCGGCGGCGCTCCTGCACGATGTCGTGGAGGACACGGCCGCCGACATCGGCGAGATCCGCGCCGAGTTCGGTGGCGAGATCGCGAAGCTGGTCGAAGGCGTCACCAAGCTGACGCGCGTCAAGTTCCAGACGCGCGAGCACGCCGAGGCGGAGAACTACCGCAAGCTGATCGTCGCGATGGCCGAGGACGTGCGCGTCATCCTTATCAAGCTCGCGGATCGCCTGCACAACCTGCGCACGATCGAGTACCTCGGCAAGCAGAAGCAGGTGCAGAAGGCGCGCGAGACGCTCGAGGTCTACGCGCCGCTTGCGCACCGGCTCGGCATCCACGCGCTCAAGTGGGAGCTCGAGGACCTTTCGTTCCAGACGCTGCATCCGCGCAAGTACGAAGAGATCAAGCAGATGGTGGCCGAGCGCCGCACCGACCGCGAGGAGCACGTGCGCGAAGCGTCGATGGTGCTGCAGAAGGAGCTCGACAAGGTCGACATCCCCGCCGACATCTCAGGCCGCGCGAAGCACTTCTATTCGATCTACGACAAGATGGTGCGCAAGGGCCGCGAGTTCAACGAGATCTACGACCTCACGGCGATGCGCGTGATCGTCGAGCGCGGCGGCGACGAGGGGACGCGCGACTGCTATGGCGCACTCGGCCTGATCCACTCGCTGTGGAAGCCCATGCCCGGGCGCTTCAAGGACTTCATCGCGATCCCGAAGTTCAACGGGTACCGCGCGCTGCATACGACCGTGATCGGGCCGCAGGGCCGGCCGCTCGAGATTCAGGTGCGGACGCGCGAGATGCACGAGACCGCCGAGTTCGGCATCGCGGCGCACTGGCTCTACAAGTCCGGCAAGTCAGGCAAGGACGCCGAATGGGTCGCGTGGGTGAAGCAACTGATGGACGAGGGTACGACCGACGAGGCAGACCCGCGCGAGTTCATGAAGAGCTTCCGCACCGACCTCTTCGACGAGGAGGTACACGTCTTCACGCCGAAGGGCCAGGTCAAGACGCTGCCCGCGGGCGCGACGCCGATCGACTTTGCGTATGCGGTGCACACTGACGTGGGCCATCGCACCGTCGGCGCGAAGATCAACGGCCGGATCGTGCCGCTGCACTACCAGCTGAAGAACGGGGACTTCGTCGAGATCCTCACGTCGAAGCAGGGGCGGGGGCCGTCGCGCGACTGGCTGTCGCTGGCGAAGAGCTCGCGCGCGCGCAACAAGATCCGCCAGTGGTATTCGCGCGAGACGCGCGAGGAGACCGAGGCGAAGGGTCGCGAGGCGCTCGAGCACGCCCTGAAGGCGCAGAAGCTGCCGTATGCGAAGCTGCGCGGCTCGGCGACGCTCGCACAGGTGATCCGCGATTCCGGCTTCAAGAAGGCGGAAGACTTCTATCTCGCGCTCGGCTCCGGGAAGCTGCAGGCGGGGACGATCGTCAACAAGGTCATCCAGCGGCTGAAGACGGAGCAGGTCGCCGAGGAAGCACCCGTCGTCAAGACACCGAAGGCGCGCGAGGCGGTGGGCGGCAACGAGATCGGCGTCGTCGTGCAAGGCATCGACGACGTGCTCGTGCGCCTCGCGAAGTGCTGCACGCCGGTGCCGGGCGATCCGATCGTCGGCTACATCTCGCTCGGCCGCGGGATCACGATCCATCGCGAGGATTGCCCCAACGTGCGCGCGCTGAAGCGCAACCCGGAACGGTTCACTTCCGTGGGATGGGAATCGGGAACGGTGGCGAAGAGTTTCCGCGTGCAACTCGCCGTCGACTCGTGGGATCGCCCGCGCCTGCTCGAGGACGTCGCGCGGACGTTTGCCGAGCACGGCGCGAACATCGTCAGTTACGGAGGCGTCGTCGAGGATCAGCTCGCGAAGAACTGGTACACGGCGGAAGTGGGCGACGTGAACAGCCTGCGCACTCTGCTCAGCGCCCTGCGTCATCTAGAAGGCGTCTTCGACGCCTACCGGGTCACACCGAGTTGAGCGACGTGCATCCCGTTGCCGCTGCGGGGTTCGGCGCCGCGGCGGACGTCTACGAGCGCGCGCGGCCGTCGTATCCCGAGGAGGCGGTACGTTGGATCGCAGAGCGGACGCATCTCGGTGACGGGTCGACCGTCGTCGACGTCGGCGCCGGCACGGGCAAGCTCACGCGGCTGCTCGTCTCGACGCACGCGCGAGTGGTCGCGGTCGAGCCCGTCGAGGCGATGCGCGCAGTGCTCGTCGACCGAGTCCCGGGCATAGAGGTGTTGGACGGGACGGCCGAGTCCGTCCCGCTGCCCGATGCGAGTGCGGATGCGATCACGGTTGCACAGGCGTTCCACTGGTTCGACCACGACCGGGCCATTCCCGAATTGCACCGGGTGCTCAAGCCGGACGGCTGGCTCGTGCTGATCTGGAACAGCCGCGACATGAACGACCCGCTGCAGCGCGGCATCGAGGACATCCTCGCGCCGTTTCGTGACGTCGCGCCGTACCAGCTCGGCGAGGAGTGGCGGCAGCCGCTCGAGGCGTCGTCGCTCTTCGGCCCGGCGGAAGAAGCATGGTTCAGCATCGCGCAGGAGATGACAGCTGCCGGCGTGGGCGAGCGCGTCGCGTCGACGTCGTTCGTGGCCGCAATGGAGCCGGCCGAGCGTGCTCGTCTGCTCGAGCGCGTGCGCCAGCTCACGTCCGGCAAGGAAGAGCCGTTCGCGTTTCCGTACGTGACCGAGGTCTACTTGGTGCGTTCGAACGCTTCGACCTGAGCGCGGAACTCGTCCGGCACCGGAACGGACCGACGCTCGGCCAGATCGATGCAGACGAGCGTGCCCTTCGCGGTCGCCATCAGCTCGTCGTCGTCGACGCGGTATGCGGCGTGGTCGTAGGTGATGCTGGTCGTCCCGATGCGCTCGACGCGCACGAAGATCTCGAGTAGGTCATCGAAGCGCGCAGGTGCCTCGTACTCGACGGTCAGCGCGCGCATCGCGAGCTCGGCGCCGCGCAACTCGAGGTGCCGGTGGTATTCGGTGCGCGCGAGGTCGAAGTACGGCATGTAGCGCCCGTAGTAGACGACGCCCTGCGCATCGGTGTCGGAGAACCCGACGCGCGCGTAGGCCGAATAGCGAAACGGCGGCTTGCGGTCGGTGACGTGGCCGAGCTCGATCACGCCGCGATCCTAGAGGTGCCTGGTACTTGCCTGGCACTTGCCTGGCACCGCGCGACCCGCGGCGGGCGTGGAAACCCGTGGCTGTGCAGGTGATTGGCGTTGATCGGGCGTTCAGGTTTGGTCGGGGCGTCGATCGTCCGAAAGTGGCAGTGCTGTCACTCGCGGATGATCCCGAGCACTTCGTCGCGCTTCTGCTCCATCAACTCCTGCGAGAGCGCCTCCAGGTTGAGGCGAAGGAGCGGCTCGGTGTTGGAAGGCCGCACGTTGAAGTGCCAGCCGTCACCTTCGACCGAGAGGCCGTCGAGATGCGAGACCTCGCCTTCGCGTCCGTAGATCACCTCGAGCTCGTTCAGCTTCGCAGGCACGTCGGCGACCGGCGTGTTGAGCTCGCCGGTGATGAAGTAGCGGTTGCGGTAGGGCGCGAGGATCGCGCTCAGCTTGCCGCGCCGCGCGACGAGCTCGCACATCAGCAGGAACGGCACGGTGCCGGTGTCTGCCTGGGAGAAGTCGCGGAAGTAGTAGTGCGCGGACACTTCGCCGCCGAACACCGCGTGCTCCTCGCGCATGCGCGCCTTGATGAACGCATGGCCGACGCGGTTGATCAGCGCGACGCCGCCGGCTTGCTCGATCGCTTCCGGCACCGCCCACGACGCGCGGACGTCGTAGATGATCTTGCCGCCGGGGTTCTTCGCCAAGATCGACTGCGCGAAGAGGGCCGTGATGAAGTCGCCGGGGACGAACTCGCCCTGGTCGTCGACGAAGAAGCAGCGGTCGGCGTCGCCGTCGAACGCCACGCCGAAGTCGGCGCCCTCCTCGCGCGTCTTGCGGACGATGAATTCCCGGTTCTCCGGCAGGAGCGGATTCGGCTCGTGATTCGGGAACGAGCCGTCAGGCTCGAAGTAGCAGCGCACGATGTCGAGCATCGGCAGCCGCTCGAGCACGGGCGGCAGCATCGCTCCCGCCATGCCGTTCGCAGCGTCGATGACGATGCGAAGCGGCTTCAGAGTGTCGAGGTCGACGAACGACAGAACACGGTCGACGAAACCGGGCC
>Ga0157369_10006099_pt1 | contig 13993 bp, 12 predicted proteins | sample C25metaG_FD_113461 | JGI IMG/M metagenome (GOLD analysis project Ga0157369, IMG submission 113461) | Corn rhizosphere microbial communities from Kellogg Biological Station, Michigan, USA - C2-5 metaG | ecosystem: Host-associated > Plants > Roots > Rhizosphere > Soil | place: USA: Michigan...
ATCAGCTTCGGCGCCGACTCGACCACGTCCTTCATTGCCGGATTCTTGGTGTCGAGAATGCGCAGCGGATTGCTGTGCAGGCGGCGCTTGCCGTCTTCGTCGAGCTTGTCGGCATGCTTCTCGAAGTGCGCGATGAGCTCCGCGCGGTGCAGCGCGCGCTCGGCGGGCTGCCCCAGGCTGTTGAGCTCGAGGCGCACGTCGGTCAGGCCGATGGCCTTCCAGAGCGCGTTCGCCAGCAGGATCAGTTCGGCATCGACATCGGGACCGGCAAAGCCCAGCGCCTCGGCCCCGATCTGGTGGAACTGGCGGAAACGCCCGCGCTGCACGTTCTCGCGGCGGAACATGGGGCCGGTGTACCAAAGGCGCTTGGGCCCTTCGTACAGCATGTTGTGCTCGATCACCGCGCGCACCAAGCCCGCCGTATTCTCGGGGCGCATGGTCAGGTGTTCGAACTTGCCATGCTTGTCGGCGCGGTCCTCGAAGGAGTACATCTCCTTCTCGACGATGTCGGTCACCTCGCCGATGCCGCGCACGAAAAGCGCGGTGCGCTCCAGGATCGGCGTGCGGACGTTGCGGTACGCAAACCGCCCCATCAGGTCGCGCACGGTGGCTTCGAGCCACTCCCAGCGCGCCGATTCGGGCGGCAATATGTCGTTCATGCCTTTGACGGCATTCAATTTTTCAGCCATGGATCCTGCGGAGGTGTCAGGCAGCGACGGCGTGCTCGCCGCCGAAGCGCTTTTCGATATAGGTTTCTACGAGCTGGTGAAACTCGTTGGCGATATTGTCGCCGCGCAGCGTGAGCGCCTTTTCGCCGTCGATGAAGACCGGCGCGGCGGGCGCCTCGCCGGTGCCGGGCAGGCTGATGCCGATGTCGGCATGCTTGCTCTCGCCGGGGCCGTTGACGATGCAGCCCATGACGGCCACCTTCAGCGTTTCCACGCCGGGATACTTATTGCGCCAGACCGGCATCTGCATGCGCAGGTAGTCGTCGATCTGCTTGGCCAGTTCCTGGAACGTGGTGCTGGTGGTGCGGCCGCAGCCCGGGCAGGCGGTGACGCTCGGCACGAATACGCGCAGGCCCAGCGCCTGCAGGATCTCGTTGGCGATCAGCACTTCCTGCGTGCGCGACTCGCCCGGCTGCGGCGTGAGCGACACGCGAATGGTGTCGCCGATGCCCTCCTGCAGCAGGATCGACAGCGCCGTGGCCGAGGCCACCGTGCCCTTGGTGCCCATGCCGGCCTCGGTCAGGCCCAGGTGCAGCGGATATTCGCAGCGCCTGGCCAGCTCGCGGTAGACCGAGACCAGGTCTTGCACACCGCTCACCTTGCACGACAGGATCACCTGGTTGCCCGCCATGCCCATCGACTCGGCCAGCCTGGCGGACTCGATGGCGGATGTGATCAGCGCCTCGTACATCACCTGCTTGGCATCCCAGGGCTGGGCGCGCTGGCTGTTGGTGTCCATCAGGCTGGCGAGCAGTTCCTGGTCGAGGCTGCCCCAGTTGACGCCGATGCGCACGGGCTTGTTCCAGCGCATCGCGGCGTCGATCATCTGGCCGAACTGCTTGTCCTTCTTGTCGCCCTTGCCCACGTTGCCGGGGTTGATGCGGTACTTGCTCAGCGCTTCGGCGCAGGCCGGATAGTCGGTGAGCAGGCGGTGGCCGTTGTAGTGGAAGTCGCCGATCAGCGGCACGTCGACGCCCATGCGGTCGAGCTGCTCGCGAATGTAGGGCACCTGCGCCGCGGCTTCGGGCGTGTTGACGGTGATGCGCACCATCTCCGAACCGGCCAGCGCAAGCTCCTTGACCTGGATCGCCGTGCCGATGGCGTCGACGGTGTCGGTGTTGGTCATCGACTGCACGCGCACCGGCGCGTCGCCCCCCACCGTCACGACGCGCGGTCCCCAGACCACGCTGGCCTGGCGCGAGCGGCGCGCCTTGGGCGCCGCGGAATCGATGGGAAGGCAGTCGCTCATGACGTCACCTCGAAACGCGCCACGCCACCGCTCTTGGTGACGGGCTTCAGGTCAAAGGGCTTGCCGCGCACCTGCACGTCGACGCTCGACGCACGGCCGACCACCACGGACAGCGGCAGCGCACCCGAGAGACCGACGGTCTCGCCGGCCTTCAGGCTGCGGCGCAGCAACTGCTTGCCACCGGCTTCGGTCACGGTGATCCAGCACTCCTCACGGGCCACGAAGACGAGTTGCTGGCTGCTTGCGGCCGGCGCGACTGCCGGTGCCGTTGCGACCGGCGTTGCGGCGGCAGCATTCGGTGCAGCTGCGGCAGCTGGCGGCTCGCCTGCGGCGCTCGCCGAGCCGCTGGGCGCCACCGGCTGTGCAGGCGCCGTCTGGGCGACCACGCCCGGGCCACCCGATGCAGCCGGCGCATCCGCAGCCGCGTCGCTCGTTGCGGCACCATCGGCCGCGCCACGTGCGGTCAGGCGGGAAACGGAGGCGCCGAGCTGATCGAACACCGACTGCGGCAGCCAGAACAGCGCGCCGGCGCCGATCAGCAGCAACACCACGACCGTCAGCAGCGCACGCGACGGCAGTCCGCCGCTCGAACGGCCGCTGCCGGTCCAGCGCGGCGTGCCCGACGAGATGTTGGTCTTGAGCGTGCGGTCGGCGTCGGCCAGCGACACCTTCTGCGTGGTCGGCAGCTTGGCGAGCACGGGCGCCGGATCGATGCGCAGGGCACGGCAAACACTGCTGGCAAGCGCGCGCGCAAAGACCGGGTCGGGCAACGAAGCGATGTCGTCGGCCTCGAGCGCCAGCAGTTTCTGCGGTGGCACCTTGAGTGCCGCCGCCACCATTTCGATATGCAGGCCGTGGGCCTCGCGCGCCTCGCGAAGCATGTCGCCGGCGGTCTTGTGCGTGATGTCGGCTGCTTCGAGCGGCTGTGCCGCGGAAGTGCCGAACTCCGAAACCCTATCAGTCATTGAAATTCCCGCGCTCGTACGCTGATGCCTCCCGCGATTGGGGGAAGCGTCGTTGCAGTTGGCCTCCCAACTGCGCCACTGCTTCGCGGTTGTTGAGCTTTCGTTCGATCTTGATGCCGAGCCACAGCGTCTCGGCGCTGGCCGAGGGGCTGTTGTTGACGCGGCGAATGTAGAACTGCGCGCGCGACCATTCTTCGCGCTGCGAGAGCACCAGCGCCAGGTTGAAGCCGACCACCGGGTTGCCCGCATCGATCTCGTAGGCCTGCTGCAGGGTGCGCTCGGCCTGCGCGCGCTGGCCCGCCCTGAGCTCGCAGACGCCGCGCGTCATGAGCGTCTTGGCGCGGTCGGGATAGCTGGGCACGGCGAGTGCCTCGTTGAACTGGGTTGCCGCATCGCCGTAGCGGTTCTGCTGGCACAGCAGCCAGCCGTAGTTATGGCGCGTGTTGGGGTCGCGCGGATTGATGGCGATGGCGCGGCGGAAGCTGTCTTCGGCCATGCCGGCGTCGTCGAGCCGCATGTAGACCAGGCCGCGCAGGTTGTACGCGTCCGCATTGTTGGGGTCGGCGGCGAGCGCCTGCTTGATCTCGTCGAGCGCGACGTTGGTCTGGCCCTGCTCGAAATAGCCCGATGCCAGTTCCATGCGCAGGCGCGCGCGGCGCTGACGCGAGCTTTCGTCCGACTCGGTGACGATGTCCACGCCCTTGCCCGAACTGGTGTCGGCCAGGCTCGTGGTGGTGGTGCGCGTGCTGACGCAACCGGCGAGCAAAAAAGTCACGGCGACGCCGGCAAAGCTCGCGGCCAGCATTCGCTGCGCGCTAGCGGTCGTCATCGGAAAAGCCATGCTCATTGCTTCAGTGCTCCTGGGGAACGGTCTTGCGGACCGGATGCAAAACAATGGGACGCTCCGTTGCGCGACGCTGGGCCATGCGCTCGGCTGCGCGGGTGCGGTCCTTGACGTCGCCGGCAAGCTGGCCGCAGGCGGCGTCGATGTCGTCGCCGCGCGTCTTGCGCACCGTGGTCACCAGGCCCGCTTCGCTCAGCATCCTGGCGAATGCCAGCACGCGCGGCTGCGGCGAACGCAGCAGGCCCGAGGCCGGGAACGGATTGAACGGGATCAGGTTGAACTTGCAAGACACGCCGCTGGTGCGAACAAGCTCGATCAGCTGGCGCGCATGCTCCGGCTGGTCATTGACGCCGTCGAGCATGCAGTACTCGAAGGTGATGAAGTCGCGCGGCGCGTGCGCCAGGTAGCGCTTGCACGCCTCGAGCAACTCGGCGATCGGGTACTTGCGGTTGAGCGGCACGAGGTCGTCGCGCAGCGCGTCATTGGGCGCGTGCAGCGACACGGCCATCGCCACCGGGCAATCGGCGCCCAGGCGGTCGATCATGGGCACCACCCCGGAGGTCGACACCGTCACGCGACGGCGCGACAAGCCATAGGCGTTGTCATCGAGCATGGTGCGCAGCGCGGGCACCAGCGCGGAATAGTTCTGCAGCGGCTCGCCCATGCCCATCATCACCACGTTGGAGATGACACGCTCGTCGCGCTTGAGGTGCTTGCGCAGGAAGTGCTCGGCGAACCACAACTGGGCGACGATTTCGCCCGTGGTGAGGTTGCGGCTGAAGCCCTGGTGCCCGGTCGAGCAGAAGCGGCATCCGACCGCGCAGCCCGCCTGGGACGACACGCACAGGGTGCCGCGGTCGTCTTCAGGAATGAATACGGCTTCGACGGCATTGCCGTCGCCGACGTCGAACAGCCACTTGATCGTGCCGTCCTTGGATTCGTGCTGCGTGAGGACCGACAGGGCCTCGACGCGAGCGGTGGTCGCGAGTTTCTCGCGCAGCGACTTGGCCAGATCTGTCATCTGGGTGAAGTCGCTGGCGCCACGCTGGTGGATCCAGCGGAACAGTTGCGTGGCGCGGAATTTTTTCTCGCCGAGTTTTTCGCAGAACGCGGCCAACCCCTCGAGATCGAATTCGAGCAGATTGGCCGTGGTCATGGAATCGGTCGAGATACGACTTCAGCGTGCGTAGACGTTGAGGCCGGCGAAGAAGAACGCGACTTCGTTCGCTGCGGTTTCAGGAGCGTCCGAGCCGTGCACGGCGTTGGCGTCGATGCTGTCGGCGAAGTCGGCGCGGATGGTGCCGGCGGCTGCCTTCTTGGGGTCGGTGGCGCCCATCAGGTCGCGGTTCTTGGCGATGGCGTTCTCGCCTTCGAGCACTTGCACGAACACGGGGCCCGAGATCATGAACTCGACCAGGTCCTTGAAGAAGGGACGCTCCTTGTGCACGGCGTAGAACTGTTCGGCTTCGTTGCGCGACAGGTGCACCAGCTTGGCGGCGACGATCTTGAGGCCGGCAGCTTCAAAACGGGAAACGATCTTGCCGATGACGTTCTTGGCGACTGCGTCGGGCTTGATGATGGAGAGGGTACGTTCGATAGCCATTGAAATGCTTCCTGGAGCTTTGATTTTGAATAGTTTTGTCACAACTGCAACGAGTTTGTTGCGCCGTATGTCGACAAAGCCTCTGATTTTAACCGGCGCAGCCCCCTGGGCTCATGAAAACCCCGCGAAAGGCCGCGCTGCGACGGGAGACTTTCAGCGCCCGCGGCGACGTCCGCCACCCGCGTTGCCGAAGCCGCCTCCGCCACCTCCGCCGCCGCCACGTCGGCCGGGGCCTCCGCGCTGCTCCTTGCGCTGGCGCGAAAAGCTGTCGGCGCCGATGTAACCGAGCGAGGTCTTCATCGGATCGGGTTGGTTGGCTCCGCTCGGCTGGCGGTCGTCACCCTGGCGATTGCCGCCGCCCTTGCCGCGGCGCCCCTGGCCTTGCCCCTGCGGCTGCTGGCCGCCGTTGCCGCCGCCGCCCCGATTGGGGCGTGGGCCGCGGTCGCCGCGCGGCGGACGGCCGTCGCCCAGCGGATTCGGGATCGGCGCCTCGCCGCGATTGCCGTCGTCGCGCATCTCGCGCGGCTGGCCACCGCCCTGGCCACCATTGCGGTTGCCGCGACGCTTCTTGTTGCGCCCGTTGCGGCCATTGTTTCCGCCGCCTTCCTGGCCGGGGCCGCGTTGCTGCGGGCCGGGTCGGGCCGCAGCGCCGCCTGAAGCCTGGAACAACGCGCGGATGTCGCGCTCGTCGAGCTCCATCCACGCACCGCGCTTCAGGCCGCGAGGCAGCACCATGGCGCCGTAGCGGATGCGGATCAGCCGGCTGACCGCATGGCCGACCGATTCGAACAGGCGGCGCACCTCGCGGTTGCGGCCTTCCGAGATCGTCACGCGATACCAGCAGTTGGAGCCCTCGCCGCCGCCTTCCTCGATGGTGCCGAACTGGGCCATGCCGTCGTCCAGACGCACGCCGTCGAGCAGCTTCTGCTTCTCTTCGCTGGTGAGCGCACCCAGCACGCGGACCGCGTACTCGCGCTCCAGGCCGAAGCGCGGGTGCATGAGCTGGTTGGCCAGGTCGCCGGAGCTGCTGAACAGCAGCAGGCCCTCGGTGTTCAGGTCGAGCCGGCCGACCGATTGCCACTTGCCCTGCTGCAGGCGCGGCAGCTTGCGGAACACCGTGGGCCGGTTCTGCGGATCGTCATGCGTGACCACTTCGCCGGTGGGCTTGTGGTACGCAATGACGCGCGGCGGCGGAGGCGCGATACGGTAGCGGATCGGCTTGCCGTTGATCTTGACCTGGTCGCCGTACTGGATGCGCTGGCCGATATGGGCCGGCTCGTTGTTGACTGAAATGCGGCCCTGGAGAATCAGCTGCTCCATTTCGAGCCGCGAACCCAGGCCCGCCTGCGCCAGCACCTTGTGCAGCTTGGGCGAATCGGCCTCGGGCAGCAGCACGCGCTTGAGCGGCGGTACTTCGGGGCTTTCCTCGTCGGCGTCGAACTGGCCGGAAATGACGTCGGCGAAGCGGATCGGCTCGGGCGGCAGCGCGTTGCGCTGCTCGCGCTCGGCAGCGCGACGGGCTCGATCGAGGTCGTCTTCTTCCTCGTCGGGCTCTTCCTCTTCCTCGTCGTCTTCCTCGCTGTATTCGCGGACCGGTTCGGCGGCGACAGCGACAGGCGCGACAGGCTCCGGCGCCCGCACAGGCTCTTGCGCCACCTCGGCAACGGGCGCGGCCTCAGCCAAAGCCGAAGGCGCTTCTTCGGGCACCGACTGCTCGACCGGCTCCGCGACCTTCTTCTTGCGGGGCGCGCGAGGCTTCTTGGGCGCTTCGGCCTCGGCCGCCGGCTCCGCCGGTGCAACCGACACTTCGGGCACAGCCTCCGGCGCCACCGACTCGGTAGCGGCAACCGCAGCCTTCCTGGGCGTGGCCGCCCTTTTCTTCTTCTTGACTTCGGGCTCGGCCGGCAGCATTGCCGCGTCGTCGGTGTCGGATGGGCTCATGAGGTTTTTCCGGGAGAAACTGCTTCGGGATCGGCCTCGTCATCGGACGGACCGTCGGGTTCTTGTGGTTGTTCGGGCTCTTGGGCCAGAACGGTCTCGGCGGCCAAAGGCGCCTCGGATTCATCGGCGGCGGCGGCGTTTTCGGCGACTTGCGCCTGCGCGGCCTCCACGGCTTCGGCGGCCTCGGACAGCACTTCCGCCGGCACGGGCTCGTCGACGGGGTCCATCGGCAGCCCCTGCTGCTCGCCCGACGCCTGCTCGAGCGCGTCGACCAGGGCGGCCTGCTGCGCCGGCGTCTCGATCAGCGGCAACTGGTCGAGCGACGCCAGGCCGAGGTCGTCCAGGAACTGGCGCGTGGTCGCGTACAGCGCCGGCCTGCCGACGGTTTCGCGGTGGCCGATCACCTCGACCCAACCGCGGTCCTCGAGCTGCTTGAGGATCAACGAGTTGATCGTCACGCCGCGGATGTCTTCCATGTCGCCGCGCGTCGCGGGCTGGCGGTACGCGATGATGGCCAGCGTTTCGAGGGCGGCGCGCGTGTAGCGCGGCGGCTTCTCGGGGTGCAGGCGGTCGAGATGATCGCGCATCTCGGGCCGGCTCTGGAAACGCCAGCCGCTGCCGACGCTCACAAGCTCCAGGCCGCGCTGCGCCCAGTCTTCCTGCAATTCAAGCAACAGCACCTTGATGGTGTCCACGCCCAGCTCGTCGTCGAACAGCACGCGCATCTCGCGCACCGGCAGCGGCTGGCTCGAACAGATCAAGGCGGTTTCGAGAATGCGCTTGGCATCCGCCGTATTCATGGTTCGCGTTATCCGGGAAAAGGCGCCTGGGTAGACGCTGGCTCACAAGGATGAAAGGAGTAGGCGTTGCCGGCACGCGGCGAATGCAACGCAAGGCCGGCATCGGATGGCCGGCGCGGCCCTCGGGCCGTCAGGCGCGATTGTAATCCAGCCCCCAGGACTGCAAAGCCTGAACGATGTCGGGCGGTGGCGGCGAGCGGAACTCCATGGCTTCGTGGGTGACCGGATGCACGAATGCCAGACGGAACGCATGCAGCGCCTGGCGCGACAGGCCGACGGCCGGCGCGCCGCCGTAAAGCGCGTCTCCCACCAGCGGATGCCCGATCGACGCCATGTGCACGCGGATCTGGTGGGTGCGGCCGGTTTCGAGGGTGCAGCGCACCACGCAGCCTTCGGAGTGGCTGTCGAGCCGCTCGATCAGCGTGCGCGCGGTCTTGCCCGCATGGCGCTCGAGGTCGACCACGGCCATGCGCAGCCGGTTGCGCGGGTCCCGCCCGATGGGCGCGTCGACCTGCCTGGCGGCCGCGCCGGCCCAGGGCTTGTGCCCGATCGCCAGGTACTGCCGCTTGACCTCGCGCGCGGCGATCAGCGCGACCATCGCGTCCATGGTCGCCCGCGTGCGCGCAACCACCATCAGCCCGCTGGTGTCGCGGTCGAGCCGGTGGACGATGCCGGCGCGCGGGAGCAGCACGGCCTTGGGGTCGAGCGCCAGCAGCCCGTTGAGCAGCGTGCCGCTCCAATGCCCGGGCGCCGGGTGCACGACCAGCCCTGCGGGCTTGTCGACGATGCGCAGGTGCTCGTCCTCGTACACGGTCACGAGGTCCATCGGCTCTGGCCGGAAGGCCTGGCTCTGTGGCGTGGGCCGCAGTTCGATGCGCCCCGCCTGCCCCGCCTTTACGCTGGCCGAGACCTTGGTGACGGTGCGCCCCTGCAGTTCGACGGCCCCCGCCTCGATGAGCTGCTGGAGGTAGCTGCGGGAAAACTCGGGCACCAGGGCCGCCAGCGCGCGGTCCAGCCGCTGGCCGTGCTGGGCGGAATCGATGGTGAAGGGCCGGAGTTCGCTGGCCTCGGCCGGGTCGGCGCCTTCCTCGTGTTCGGCCGCCTCCAGGTTCTCGGGGGTATTGCCCGAAGGGCCGGTCGATATAATTGAGGGTAACTGTTTCACGAAAGCCGTATGTGATGTTTCGCGCCAAATTATCGGTCCCCACCTGGATCGCGCTCAGCGCGGCGGCCCTGCTCGCAGCCGGCTGCTCGTCGACCACCGTCGACAAGACCGCGAACTGGAGTCCCAACAAGATCTACGCGGAAGCAAAGGACGAGGCCGGATCTGGAGCCTACGACAAGGCCGTGCCGCTCTACGAGAAGCTCGAAGGCCGCGCCGCCGGCACGCCGCTCGCGCAGCAGGCCCAGCTGGAAAAGGCCTACGCCCAGTACAAGTCGGGTGAAAAGGCCAGCGCCATCGCCACCATCGACCGCTTCATGAAGCTGCATCCGGCGAGCCCCGCGCTCGACTATGCGCTGTACCTCAAGGGCGTGATCAACTTCAACGACGACCTCGGCATGTTCGCGTTCCTCACGCGCCAGGACCTGTCCGAGCGCGACCAGAAGGCCGCCAAGGAATCGTTCGAGTCGTTCAAGGACCTCGTGACCCGCTTCCCCGAGTCGCGCTACGCCCCCGACGCGCGCCAGCGCATGAACTACATCGTGAACTCGCTCGCCCAGTACGAGGTTCACGTGGCCCGCTATTACTACTCGCGCGGCGCCTACCTGGCGGCCATCAACCGCGCCCAGATCGCCCTGTCCGACTACCGCGAAGTGCCGGCGCTCGAGGAAGCCCTGTACATCATGGTGAAGTCGTACGACGCGCTCGGCATGAAGGACCTGCGCGACGACGCCCAGCGCGTGCTGACCACCAACTACCCCCAGAGCACCTACCTTGCCAACGGCTTCAAGGGCAAGGACGACCCCTGGTGGAAGGTCTGGTAAGGCCGGCACCCCTGAACCGGCGCGCTCCGGCTAGCTCCTGAGCGCGTCCAGCGCGGCGTCGAAGTCCGCTTCGTTTTCGAGCCGCCGCATCGGCGGAAGCGCCGCCAGCAGGCGGCGGCCGTAGCCCATGGCGACCAGGCGGGTGTCGCATATCGCCAGCACGCCGCTGTCGGTCTCCCGCCGAATCAACCGCCCCGCCCCCTGCTTGAGCGCAACAGCCGCTTCGGGCAACGAGTAATCCGCGAACGAACTGCGACCCTGCGCCTCCAGGCGCTGCGAGCGTGCCTCGACCAGGGGGTCGTTGGGCGGCGGGAACGGCAGCTTGTCGATCACCACCAGTTGCAGCGCGTCGCCCGGCGCGTCGAAGCCCTCCCAGAACGAAGCCGACGCCACCAGCACGCAGCCAGCGCGCCCGCCGCTCGCGCCCTCGCGAAAACGATCCATCAGCACCCGCTTGGGCAGCTCGCCCTGCACCAGCACCTCGGGGCGAGCCTCGGTCTCCAGCAGCTCGAACTGCTGCTTGATGGCGTCGCCGATGGTGCGCAAGGCGCGCAGCGTGGTCGTCAGCACCAGCGTACGGCCGCCGAGTTCGGTGGCGCCGCGCGCAGCCAGTTCGGCGACCCGCTGGCTGTGCGAGGGGTCGTTGGGCTTGGGGAACGCGCGAGGCACGTACAGCGCCGCCTGCGAGGCATAGTCGAACGGACTCTGCACGCGCAGCACTTCGGCATCGTGCAGGCCGCAGGGCTCGGTGAACCAGCGCAGCGTGGGCTCGTCGCCGAGCGTGGCCGAGGTGAAGACCCAGGCTCGGCCGCTGTCTTCATGCACCGGCGTCTCGCGGGCGGGCCGCTCGCCGTAGGCATCGAGTTCGTCGCCGTCGTCCGCGTCGCCGCCTTCTTCGGCATCCGACGCATCGGCGATCTTGAGCACCCGCTTGCGCATCGCATCCGCGATGTCGAGCGGCGACTCGATCAGCCGCAGTTGCGAGCCGACATCCACCCAGCGCACCGAGTCGACCTCGCAAGGCTGCGCGAAGCGCGCCGTGCGCTTGGCGAGCTGGCGTGCCCGCTCGTGCAGCCGCACGAAGTCGGGCGAGATTTCGCTGACGGTGGCCAGCCCTTCGGCGGCCAGTTCGAACGAATGCTGCAGGTCATCCAGCGCATGCTGCCAGGCGTCGGGGTCGATGCCTTCCGGCGAAGGGCCCAGCCAGCGCAGCTTGGCGCCGGGCCACTGCTTGCCGACCACCAGCCGCAGTTCGCGCGCGGCACGCTCGACGCCGGACACCAGTTGCTGCCAGTCGACCAGCCCGCGCGCATGCTGCAGGCCCGAGCCCAGCATGTCGCGCGCGAAATCGAGTGCCTGGCCGCTGCCGAGCTGCGCGCCCAGGAACTGCACGCCGGTTTCATTGAGCTGGTGCGCCTCGTCGAACACGACGACGCTCACGCTGGGCAGCAACTCCGCCATGCCGGTCTCGCGCACCGCGAGGTCGGCGAAAAACAGGTGATGGTTGATGACGACGATGTCGGCGGCCAGCGCCTCGCGCCGCGCCAGGTTGACGTGGCAGGCCTTGAACTGCGGGCACTGCGCGCCAAGGCAGTTCTCGCGGGTGGAGGTGATGAGGGGGATCAGCGGCGAACGCTCGTCCAGCCCCGGCAGCTCGGCCAAGTCGCCGGTGCGCGTGGCCTTGGACCATTGCTCGATCTTGGCGAGCGTGCGCAGGCTGCCGCGTTCGGGCAGCGAGGCGTCATGGCGCGCGGTGTCCAGGCGATGCAGGCAGAGGTAGCTGGCGCGCCCCTTCAACAACGCCGTGCGCACCGGCAGCCCGAAAGCCTCAACCAGCCGGGGCAGGTCGCGGCCGAACAGCTGGTCCTGCAGGGTCTTGGTGGCGGTGGACAGCAGCACGCGCTCGCCGCTCAGCAGCGCCGGCACGAGGTACGAGAAAGTCTTGCCGACCCCGGTGCCGGCCTCGACCACCAGCACGCCGCCCTGATCGATGGTGCGGGCCACGGCCATGGCCATCTCGGTCTGGCCCGAGCGTTCGCGGAACTGCTCGGCGGCACGCGACAGCGCACCGTCTTGCGCGAAGGCGTCGCGCACCTTGTCTTCGAGCGCGCCTGTCACGCCGGCTCTTTCGGGTCGAGCACGTTTTCGAGGCGCGTGATCTGGTCGCGCAATGCGAGGCGGCGCTTTTTCAGGCGCCGCAGCAGCAACTCGTCTTGCGGCGAGCCTTCGGACAGCCGGTCGATGGTGGCATCGAGATCGGCATGCTCGATACGCAGCTCGATGAGCTGCCGGGAAAGGGAATGAAGATTGGAGTCCAACGTTGGAGAGCGAACGCAGAGTTGGCGCGTCGCATGTTCATTCGATAATACGTCCTGACACGAATCCCCGAGAAGACAGAACCACGCGCTTTGGCGCACATGCCTCATGACTCAAGGCTTTCGACTAGCAGCGGCCACCGGACTCCACAAGGGAGACCGCCCGTACCAACAGGACCAGGTCTTGATGATGAGTCACCCGAGGGTGCCCGGCTGCGTGCTGGGCGTCGTTGCGGACGGCATGGGCGGTCGCAGCGGCGGGCGCAAGGCGTCCGACCAGGTGATGATGACCGCGCGCCAGCTCTTCGCGCGCTACGCCCCGGGCCGCGACGACCCCGAAGTCCTGCTGAGGCAGATGCTGGAAGACTCGCACACGGTCATCAAGCTCACCGCAGTTTCCAGCGAGCAGGAGCCGCACAGCACGCTGGCCGCCTTCCTGCTGAATCCCAAGGGCGAATGCGCCTGGATCCATGCCGGCGACTCGCGCATTTATCACTTCCATGACGGACAGCTCGTCAAGCGCACGCGCGACCATTCGTACGTGCAGGCGCTGATCGACCGCGGCCAGATCAGCGAGGCCGAAGCCAATACCCATCCGCAGGGCAACATCCTTCTGGGCTGCCTTGGCATGACCACGACGCCGCCGCCCATCGATCCGCACTACATCCCGAAGATGCAGTCCGGCGACCTGCTGATGGCATGCAGCGACGGGCTCTGGCATTACTTCACGCCCGAGGAAATGGCGAGCGTGCTCTACGCCCAGCCGCCGCGCGAGGCTGTGGAAATCCTGGTGGGCGAAGCGCGCCGCCGGGCGCGCGGCACCGGCGACAACATCTCCATCGCAGTCCTGAAGCTCGACGCGCTGCCGGCAGCGGCCTGAGCGCGGTTCTTCCAGGCGGCAGTGCCCGAATCAGGGTGCGGCCGGAGCCGGAGTAGCGCCCGCCGCGGGAGGCGGCGGCGGCAGCGGCGCGCCGCGCGGCTTGTCGCTCGAGGCATTCCTGCGCTCGACGCTGGCCCTGTGCTCGGCCGCCCTCTTCTGCTTGTCTTCGAAGCGCTGGACGTTCGCGGGTGCGGCGGCTCGCAACTGGGCCGCCTTGGCCCGCTCGTCGGCATGTGCCTGCTGCTTCGACTGGAATTCGCGCTCGCGCTCCGCCGCGCCGGAAGCCGTCGAGGCGCGGCTGGCCGCGTGGTCGGCGGCGCGCTGCTCGCGGTCCTTCTGGCTCTGGATCGACTGCTCCTGCTTTTCCTTGGTGTCCTGCTCGCGCTGCGTGGCAGCCTTCTGGTCGAGCTTCTGCAGTTCGGCAGCACCGCTGCGCTGGCGCTGGATGTCGTTGATCGCGGTTTCCTGGCGCTTGATGCTGTCGGACTGGATCCGGCGCCGGTTGCGGCTTTCGCTCAGGCAGTCCTCCACCGCGAATTTCTTGTAGCAGGCGGTCCGCTCTTCCAGGAAGCGCTTTTCCATGGCCTCGCGCTCGGACGAGAGCCTGCGCTTCTCGGCCTCGAGATCGACAGTGCCCGAGGCGGCGTTGGACTGCGCCCACAGCGGCAGGCTGGCCAACGAC
>Ga0157369_10006103_pt1 | contig 13988 bp, 16 predicted proteins | sample C25metaG_FD_113461 | JGI IMG/M metagenome (GOLD analysis project Ga0157369, IMG submission 113461) | Corn rhizosphere microbial communities from Kellogg Biological Station, Michigan, USA - C2-5 metaG | ecosystem: Host-associated > Plants > Roots > Rhizosphere > Soil | place: USA: Michigan...
GGGATTAATTTTTCCAAACGAGAACAAACGCGATTATCTTGACTTTGCTTATTTTTTCATTTGTATTTAGGTATGACTTTTCAGGTATCGGATATTCAAGTTACTTCTAAACGGCCGCGCAGGCTGGCACTGATACATGGAATTTTATCATTCGGATTTAATGCTATTATTGTAGCACTTGCTATTAATTTATTGCAGGGTTAACAAAATAATATTTGGGCATTTGATACATTCTCTTTGTACTCCGCAAGTCAAACCAATTAAGTTATAGTAAACCAACCCATCTCAACTGGTTTAACTTTCTTACAATCACATTTATTGATTTAACGGCTAAAATAAGATTACCTTGCTCAATTATTGTTAGTTGAATTTTTTAAAAATTTTTATCGCTTCTCGCATTCTAATTCACACATCCTGCATCCTTTCTCCTAAAAATTTTTCGACCATTACCTTTTAAATAAAATGAATGAAATCTTAAATGATAAATTGAAACAATTATGAAAACTAAAATTGATCTAAATAAAGTGAAGCTCGTACCTGTTTTTATAAAGGATGAAAAATCTGATTATTACAAAGTGCATTATAAGGGCTTTTCCCAGGCTTTTGGTAAGGGTAAGACTGAACAGGAAGCTGAGTTGAACCTTCTGCAGATCCTTATCACTTTACTAAAAGAAAGGAAGGAAAAAATACGGGAACAGTCCCTTAACAACTACTATTCAGATTAAGCGGTAATGATGCGGTGCTGGCGATGTTTTAAGATGGACTGGTTAGATGCTGATAGCAAACTAGTGGTATTGTGATTTGTTGGTGATAGAGATGCAACAAGCGCAAATATTTTTACCACGATGGGATTAACTAAAAAACCAATGACGATAGAAGAGATTGCTTGCTCTGCGAAATATAAGGGTCCAAAGAAAGAGGCTAAAAAGAAATTAGGTAGGGGAATAACCGAATACTTATCTTTAAAATTAAGGCTGCAATATTGCAGCCTTTTCTGTGTAAATTAATCGCGTGGAAAAAACGTTTGAAATGCCCAAAGCCGATACAATAAAGAGTTATGAAAACTATATAAGCACAATAAAAAATTTCTCTTATAATGACTTAACTAATTTAAACAAATGTCTTTTACTATTAGAAGCTTATCATAAATCTGTTGATACCAATGTCGGGTATAGAAATTTTATAATCAATGTCAGCAGGAATTTTCGGCAAAAAATGATAAAAGTTTGTTTGGAAGGGCAGGCTGGGGGTCACTTAATGTTATAATTCGATATTATGAAACTTTTCTTGAGTAAATCCGAATATCTTTTATTGCATTTTTTATGCCGCTTAACTGATAAATTAATATATCCCTTATACTTCCAAAAATCGCATTCCCTGAAAGCGCTTCGTTGTAAGCATCTATCACATCATCGTCGGATAAAACACATTTATTAATCAGTGAATTTTCATCAATGTCTATAAAAGCGGATCTAATTTTCATCTCTTTATTATTTGGTACTCCTACATCCTCTTCGTGAAAACTACCTAAGCTTTTAATAATTAATTTTAGCTCGGAAATGTCTAATGCTCTTTCTTTTGCATACTGCTGAAAAGATTTTTTCAGCGCTTCATTTTTCACGTTTTCAGCAGCATTTGTATAGTTGTTTTGGCTGTACGATGAAGTTGTTATAAGATGATTTAATTTTTTTATGATCGCGTTATTTATGTTGTCCATATCCTTATTTATTATGTCTTCAATTTTACCTATCCTTTGTTTACGGAACACTGGTTGGTTTATACTATTTCCTTAATAATGTTTTTAGACAGTTATTCGTACCCGCTTTTTATAACAGTAGAAATGATTTTAAATCGTCCGTTTGGTTTTATTAAATGGGACGCGTGCGCAGGTATTATGATTGACTGTCCTGTTTCAAGTAAATGTGATATTGAATCAATTACTATTTCTGCATTTCCATCAATAATTTGCGCATATGTATCAAACGGGGAAATTTTCTCATTTAATCCCTCACCACTATCAAAAGACATTATACTAATATTTCCAGTCAATTTTTTTATAATTGTTTTACTTACCACAGAATGGGACAAATATTCTGTTATTTCTACCGTAATGTGTGCTTTTGATTTTTGAACTTCTATGTTATCCATAATATTTTTTTTAAAAACCAGAGATAAGGCTCACAAATAAGTTTACACAGCAGCTTCATACTTTACAGTTAATCATAAAAATTGAAAGTTCTCTTCCGCGTTTAGGTTTTAACGCGTTTAAATATTAGTAAGGAAGGAAAATATCTATCACAGAATGATGAGCTGCATTTACTTTACTGCAATAGACTATGCCTATTAATTACTGCAAAGGTAAGTTACACTGTGGGACGAAGTATTACACAATTGAAGGAATGAGTTACATGATTTACATATTATTTTTTCTTTTTAAAAATGAAATGGAGTGTAAGGTAATAGTGTTTAACTAGCTCTCCCTTCGGCAGCGAAACAGTATGTGCTTCTTTACCTTTTGTGGCAGACGGTTTATTTAATAAATTTTTTTTGCGAACTTATTGCTCTCAAAAAGTTGAGGTTAAGTTTATTCGAAAATATTCTTTTTGAATAAAGAAAAATCAGAAAGTTTACAAAGAAAAAACTTGCTCCGAGGGAATAAGCAAGTTCTTGCTCCCCATAGTCGCTAAAGGCACTTAAAATAACTACAGGGATATTTTTAAAATCACTATGCTCCTTTAAGCGTTTAAGACATTCAAAACCGTTCATTCCCGGCATATTGATGTCCATAAAAATTAGATCAGGAAGTTTGTCAATCTCTGTCAGTTTATGAAGAGCATCTGCTCCATTTTTTTGCCTGATAAATGTTCAAAGAATTATTTATTTCTTTTGTGACTTCCCGAAAAAGTACCACATCGTCCTCATCATCTTCTACTAAAAGAATGGTTTTTGCTTTTATCATCTTGTTGTTTATTGGTAGCTGTCTCCCTGGCATTAATTTCCCTTTATAAAATTGACGAATTTGGTGTTTAAGATTGTTACACAATTTTTTTAAAAGTTGTAAAATTTAATTACGAGGAAAATATAACAACTGCACCTAATGATTTTTAACTTTACAATATAGTAAAGCAAAAAGACGATAAGCTCAAAAATTAATGAACTAATATGATGAAAAAATAGTTGTTAATGCTTCTTTTGCATAAGTGTCCAAGCAATCAGGAAAAATAAAGAAGAAAAGAAAATAAGTAATTATGTATTATCATGAAGTTACCTATGCTTTAAAAAAAAATAAAACAGATGAAGAGATATTATTGTTCATTTATGTAAAATCAGAAAATGACAGACCTTATTCATCGGAGCTTTTGGATAAGATAAGAGATGCTACCAATTTGCCGGAATATGAAGAAATCGTCCTTCATGGCTGGAATGAAATAGATAAAGTAGAGTACGACAAGAAAAGGGAAAGAATTACCTCTAAAAGTTAATCTCTTGACTTATTCCTTTTCGCTGCAAATAAACAGATATACAGCGGTTCATTATTTCAGTTGAGCATACAATGCTTCCAATTCAAATCTTCGCGCAAGAATATCGTAACGAATGTTTTTTATAGTTGAACTATCGTGATGTGATTTAACACTGCTTACATATTTTTCCTGTTCGGTGGCTAAATATGCTTCAAGTTCTGCGATTTTTATGTTAACATTTTTTGTGGGCATTCTCTAAAGCTACAACAATTATAACCGTTATCAAATTATAATAAAACAATCGAGGGGGCCTTTCGTTGGAGATTGTTCCATAAAACTTTTTTCTTGCCTTACAACAAAATATTGCAGTCCTTTGTCCGCCAGAGACAACGCTGTATAAACAATCTTGTATTTTGTCAAACAGTTCGGTTAACCGGATAAATTTCTTACATGCTGGCAGTACGAAAACAATAATTCTGCGATGGATAGTGCTTATTGCAACGCAAAATAAATACGCAGATAAACGACATCATTTTTTTGACAGAAGTAACACAATTCAAGAAATAAGTAAATCATTCACAGATTCTCAAGATTACTGCGTCTTTTTTGCTTAAGCTGTTTGAAGTATGTTGGAGTTAATCCGGTGATTTTTTTAAATTGATTAGACAAATGTGCAACACTGCTGTAATGCAACTTCCAGGCTATCTCAGTAAGACTAATCTCGTCATATACAAGTAATTCCTTTACGCGTTCTATTTTATGGGTAATCATAAAGTGTTCTATGGTAGTTCCTTCCACTTCCGAAAATAAATTAGAGAGATAGGTGTAATCGTAGTTTAATTTTTCACTTAGATAGGCGGAAAAATTATTTTTCAATTGTTCATCAGAGTAGTGGATCAATTCAATAATAACACTTTTTATTTTCTCGATCAGCATGCTTTTTTTGTCATCCATTAATTCAAGACCCCACTTTTGCATAGCTACTTTCATTTTATCACGTTGTTCAGTAGTGATATTTTCCATAATTTCCGCTTCGCCTAATTCCACTCTTGTATAGTGAAGTCGGAGTTTTGATAATTCATCTTTCACAATCATTTTACACCGGATGCACACCATATTTTTTATGTACAGCTTCACTTGTTAATATGTATAGCTTCACTCGTTACAGGTACACGAATTTACTTCAATTCATAAGCAATCTTACTTCCTGTGGCAAAATATGTGAATTATGTAAGATAAATGTATAATTGTGTAATTACAAAGAGATATTAAATCTTCAATTTTGATTGCTGGAAATATGAATAACCAAGGCGTAAATGAATATGGCTATACAACGAAAAACAAAAACCAGCACCACAATTTTAATACGAGTTCGAAATACACCTGAAATCACCGCCCTACCTGCAAAAGCATCAATTTTACAGGGATGCTTCATGTTTTAAAAGAGGAAAAAAATTGACACAATTGTTTACTCTTTGCCTCGTTATTCCTAACGGGGTTTTTTGTTTTAGTAAGTGTTGTATTGCATTAAATTTTTGTATCTCTTTGCATTATGATAATAAGCAAAAGACGATTTAAATAACCGGGCTATCCCATTTTTTTCAGGTGGGATATATGTGAAGCAATGGCTGAGGAGATTTTACAGTGCTCTATATAAGGCACTCCGGCCTTCATACAGGTTTGCCTTACTATGTTGCAAATAACGGGATAATGAATGTGTGATATTTTAGGAAACAAATGATGTTCTACCTGATAATTTAGTCCGCCTACAAACCAGGTGATAAATTTATTTTTTGTTGCAAAGTTGGCAGTGGTTTTTAATTGATGCAAGGCCCATTCATCTTCCATTTTATTGATCGGTTGTATCGGAACAGGAAAAGAAGTATCATCAACGGTATGCGCCAACTGAAATACAATGCTCAATAAAAAGCCCGCGGCCGAAGCATAGATAAGAAAACCGGTGAGCCAGCCAGTAAGACCACAAAAATAAATAGGCAGGCCAATAAATAAAAAAGTATACAACAGTTTAAAGCTCCAAAAATAAACATGGTCTTTCAGTCTCAATTTCGGCAAGGGCACGTTACCGATCTTGTGTGAAAAATATTTTTTATAGTCTGAAAAAAATACCCAAAACAAATACAACAGGCAATATAGTAACCAGAAATAAATATACTGGTAACGATGGACCTTATATCGTTTTTGGCTGCTGCACAACCGAAGAAAAGGACGCGCATTTATATCATCGTCTATACCATCAATGTTTGTATAAGCATGATGAATTACATTATGTTTTATGTTCCACATGAAGCTGCTTGCTCCTAAGAAATCTAAATTTAAAGCTGCCAATTTATTTAACCACGCATATTTACTAAAACTGCCATGAGCACCATCATGCATTACATTAAATCCAATTGATGCGGTTAAGGCTCCTAATAAAATACATTCGAAAATTGCCAACAAAGTATCCGGTGTAAAAAATATAAGATGGATATAGAGCACGATATAACTGATTAAAAGAATTCCCGCTTTAATGTATAATTTATAATTACCCAGTGGGGAAATTTTATTTTGCTGAAAATATAAGTTTACGTTTTTCTTTAAAACGGTATGAAATGATGAGGCAGAGGCCGTGAACTTTGGAGTAACCATAAAAAATTATTTTTTTGAGCGTACTGTTAACAGTGGCGCATTTATAATATATTTTGTTTGGCATATGCACATGATATGCCATCTGATCTTTAAGCGTCGCAACATATTCCCGGAAGTTTGTAGTGCAAATCTTATTATCCTTTCTATAACAAAGGAATAACGGTGTTTCTTCTAAAAATTTATGTGTTCCGGATATCTTATTCTCCTTTCAGATGTAAGTTGAATTGCTTCCTGCATCAATTGCTGATTTAAAAAAATACTGTTCATGAATATCGATTGTGTCTATCAAGTTTTTCATGCAACCCTTGCAGAAGTTTTATTTCTATTGATTGAGTTTCCAACAACTTCTTTAACTGTTCTTCCATCAACAGATTTATCTTCTGGTGAAGATTACGGATTTCAATTTCTGCTTTAAGATTAATGAGATAATCATTTTCGGCTCTTTTGCGGTCTATATTTTCTTTCCTGTTTTGGCTCATCATGATAATAGGAGCCTGGAGGGCAGCGATGCAGGAAAGAATTAAATTCATCAATATAAAAGGATAGGGATCGAATGATGATTTTTTTGCCACAATAACATTGAAGAAGATCCATGCGGCTAAAATAATTACGAATAAAATAATAAACTTCCAACTGCCGCCAAATAAAGCCACTTTATCAGAAAGCTTTTGTCCGGAAGATAAAATTTCTTTCACCGGGTGCTGAAGTTCATCAATAATTAATCTTTCTTCTTTAATGGCATCTTTAACTATCAGGTGGAGTTTTTTTAATTGCTCATCTTGCGCTTTGTTCAGATCATTTATACTATCTGTATCTATGCTATTGTTCATCGGTTAATTGCTTTTTTAGCTATTATTAGTTACTCTAAATAAAATTCCTTTTACCTCCGATAACTTTGCGTGTTATTTAATCAACTACTTGCTAGCTCCCTTTTAAATGCACACTAACATTTTGTTAGGTTTTAATTTGCTTTTATTTTCCAGCGAAAAGAAATGAAGACAAAACTGAAATGATTGCAATAACAAGAAGCACTTGAACAAGATCGCTTGCATAAAAGCCAAAATGACCGAACGCCAACGTTATAACAATTATAATTGCAAGAGGATAAAGTAATTTTTTCATAGTGCTATTTTTCATACTCCTTAATTTAAGAGTAAGCTACAAAGGTCGGCGCATTAAGGTTGATAAATGTTATACAATTCCCTGAAAGAGTTATATCATTCTCACATTCCGACTTGTTTTTTCATAGATTCTCGAAAGATGCGCTTCTGCAAAAGCCGCTCTTGAAGCTATTGATAAATTAAAACCGTCTCTTGTGTTTCTCGATATTGAAATGCCTGCAATGAATGGCTTTGAACTGCTTGAACAATTTGATGAAATTCCTTTTGCAGTGATCTTTACAACAAGCTACGATCAATATGCGATAAAAGCGATTCGCTTTAGTGCGCTTGATTACTTGTTAAAGCCGATAGATCCGAAGGAACTTATTACTGCAGTGCATAAAATAGAAACGCAGAAACAATTGCCCGTTGCAGAACAATTTGAAATGTTATTAAACCAGGTGCATCATAAAACCAAAGCTTTCAAAAAAATTGCGGTTCCCACATCAGAAGGTTTTGAATTAATTTATGCTGATCAAATTCTGCGTTGCGAAGCTGACGATAATTATACGCATCTCTTTCTAAAAAATAAAAATAAGATCGTTGCCTGCCGTACTTTAAAAGAAGTGGAAGAGCAGCTCGAAGATTTTTCATACTTCGTAAGAATACATCACTCATATCTCGTAAACATCAATGAAGTGACAAAATATGTACGTGGCGAAGGCGGTTATGTAATTATGAGCGACGGCACTTCCGTCAATGTATCACGAAGCCGGAAAGAATCTCTGATGAAATGGTTTTGAATTTCCTTTTTGTTTTTTTACCAATCTATATTACTGCTAATAACTTTTGTTGTCCTAAGACTTCTTCGGGCGATATACTGCGTAGTGCGGTTCTTTACTGATACGCTTGAAAAATTGCAAAATGCATTCGCACAAAATGGAATTACTGCACCTGTACCTTCGCAGGTTCTTATTTCCACAACTGTATTATCACAGCCGAATGAATGTTTTTAAAGAAAGGCTGATAGTAAAAATTATCAGCCTTTCTTGTCCGGAGTTTTAAAAAATCAATTCAAAGTGCTATCTATTTCCTGTCCACCTGCTAATTTCCACTTTCCTCCCTGTCTTATTAAAAGGATAACTACTTGCTGAACAACATCTACATTTTGCCGGTACACTTTGATCTTTAGTAGTTCTCTTGTTCTTAGAACTGCTACATCACGAACTACCTTAATATTTGTCTCTTCATTCATCCACGAGAGGTATTCAATTTGGCCAAGAGCGATTTTATTTATAAGATCTTTTTTATTGTTTGTGATGCCGCAGTAGTTTGTCCATAAAAAATTATCATCACATATTTCATCAAGTGAATCAAGATCACTTTTTATCATTGCATTTTTCCAGCAATCGTATATCTGATTTATTTTTTTTGTTTTCATTTTATAAATCATTTTTCCAAATATTTTTTTTACCATACATAGTTTACGCAATTATCCTTCAATTGTTTTATTGTTTTATCTCCACTCTTAAGCACTATTTGAAAAGTATTGCGACTGTACAAAGAAGTTTCGTCTATAGTGTTTAGTTCTACAAAAACCGAAGGGCTGTTGTCAAACAAGGTTTGAAGATCGATCTGGTTTTCGAGGAACATACAAAACAATGATGGAGTTGTAGCATAATACACTGTGCCTTCAGGGTCACTCGTCCCGGAAGAAAGAAATAAATTTCCTTCCTTATTTTCAAATAATATGAGATGAACAAGTGAATTGCTGATGATGGTTTTTACAGCAATAAGATTATCACGTTCCGCTACTACCATAACTCTGATTTTTGCTGCAAAATTATTTTGGAAAGCAAGGATTCTTTGCGTCAGATGACGCAAAATCATCAGCTCACTTTCTTGCGAATGCGTGTTAATGTTTCGCGGCTTATTCCAAGATAGGAGGCGAGATAGGTAAGTGGAATTCGTTGCAAATAATGAGGCTTCTGTTCCATAAGCATTCGATAACGTTCTTCGGGCGACATTAATTTAAAATTATTGGAATGCTCTGTTTCGTTGAAATACTGTATCTGGAAAAAACGAAATACAAATGAATAAAAAGATGTGTTACTTTCTAATACCGGATTAACTTCTGATTTAACTCCGTAATAAACGATGCTATCCTCCATGGCGACGATGTAAAATTTTGAAGGTGTCTCATACCTGAAGCTCTCAAAGTCGCAGGCGAATTCATCTTCGAAATAAAACTTAACGTTGATTTCTTTACCATCCTGAAGACTGAAACCGCGTACATATCCTTTGACAATAAAATAGAATTCTCTGCACACTTGCCCCTCTCTTAACAATGCTTCTCCTTTATGCATATGCTTTTCATGCATTACGACGATCAAACGGCGGAATTCATTATCCGGAATCGGTGCAAACGATTCTATCACCTTTCTGAAATTCGTGTTGTTTATATTCATAACATGATACTAAAAGCAGCAAAAACGAAGAGAGTAAATTAATAAAAATATGCTTTTAAAACAACGGTGGAGGTTGCATTTCTTTCGTTGGTTATAAAGTATCGGCGCGGCTTTGTTGGAGTTGTCTTCAACAAGAATCTGATATTACAGATAATAATGCAAAAAAAATTAAACAATGCTTATTTCTTTCGGGAAGGCAACTGATCTAATAACTGTAATTCTAAGGCAGACAATTCATCTTTATCAATTCCTATTTGAGTTCTGATGCTCTTTAAAATATTGTATTCCTTATTTTCCTGAAGGGCCAATTGATATACCATTTCCTGTTCTTCAATTTTTTCAAGAAGCATGTTTATAGTATCTATCAATTCCTCTTTCATAAAAATGTAACGACAAAGATGCAGGTATCCGAATCGGTTAAACAATGATTATAATCAGTTTTAAAGCTGCTATAAAACAGAAATAAAGATTGTGCGGGAAGTTCTGTTCAAAATAAAACGTATCTTTTGCCAATGCGCGTGCGATTCAATAATATACTTCAACTCAACTACAATAAACTTATTGAGTTTTATATAGTCCAACGAAAAATCTTTACTTGCCGATCATAAAGTACAACCGAATTTATTAAAAAATGAAAAAGAGATTCTCTGTCGTAACTGTTATCAAAAGATCAGTAAATAATGTAACAGCTATATCGGCAAAACTCTCATATTATCTTTTACTTAAAGTAGGTTTTGGCATAAATCTTGGCTTGATAAATATCTTTTTTCCTGAACTATCAAATCATTTTTGAATCGTTGAAATATGAAGACATCATTATCCAAATTATTTCTTTTGGCTGTTTTTTTTGTTGCCTGTAACAAAAATGAGAATTCATCACTGCCTGCTATAGTTCAATCAACACAGAATGCAACAACTTCGCTTCCTCAACCGAAACATATCGTTATTGTGATTGAAGAAAATCATGGATACGAACAAATTATCGGATCTGCCAGCGCTCCTTATATTAATGCTCTTGCCAGGAATTCATATTCGGTGCTTTTTACAAAATCTTATGCCGTTACTCATCCAAGCCAAGCCAATTATCTCCATTTATTTTCGGGTTCAAGTCAGGGTGTAACAAACGATGCTGTCCCCATAAATGAACCATTTACTACTGCAAACCTTGCGAAACAATTAATAAAGGCCGGTAAATCTTTTGCAACTTTTTCACAGGGATTACCATATACAAGCTACAACGGCAAAACATGGGGGGCGTATGCACGAAAACATAACCCTGTCACAAACTGGATGGGAAACGGCACTAACCAGGTCCCTGGAACTACTAATAAACCTTTTGCGGCATTCCCATCCGACTTTAATAAATTACCGACTGTAAGTTTTGTTATTCCCAATCTTAATAATGATATGCATGACGGATCAATCAACAGGGCAGACAACTGGCTGAAAGTTCATTTAGACGATTATATACAATGGGCAAAAAGGAATAACAGTTTATTCATACTAACTTTTGATGAAGACGACGACAAGCATAATAATCACATCGTTACAATTTTTTGCGGCCCAATGGTGCGATCGGGAAAAGATACTATTGAGATAAATCATCACACGGTTCTGCGAACCATAGAAGACATGTACGGATTACCTTATGCAGGCAATGCGGCCACTGTGAAACCAATCACTAATTGCTGGAAATAAGTATTCAGCTTCTGAATTTTTCAGGAAATTTTTAAGCCGGCGGAAGACTTTCGTTACACAAGCAAAATGTTCCTATTGTTTCGCAAATGCGTATCGAAGTAAAAGATAAGGCCGCCTTGAAGGCGGCCAATTTTAAAAGGGAGAGATGAGCTTTCTCAGTGCTACAATAAACCCGGCTATTCAACTGGTTTTCTATTTATTATTTTACACATTGTAATGAGCATGCAAAATTCTTCTTCAAAAATTTTATTGATTGCGTCATTTGACACAATCATATTTTAGTTGAAAGGTTTAACAAATTGTTGGAAATACAAACAGAATCAGAAGGAGCAAGTTTAATTTTGATTTAACCCTTGGAATAAGTTATGGTTTTTGAGAAAATGTTGTGTGAGTTTTTTATGCAGCCGGCTTTTGTTCGCTCTTCATCTGCGTTGCGTCGCACTCTTATACTGCAGATACCTTGTTTAATAAGGCTTCGGCAAACTCAGACTGAACGTTGAAGTAAAGTAATGATCAGAATTTATCATCCTTATGAATGCGTCACTGTAAAACAAGTGCTAATCATTTCTGCAACTTTACAAGCATCACGCCATGTGGCGGAACTTTTGTTGTAAAAGATGGTTGAGACAAACCAATATCTTTTTGCCTCCACAGATCTCTTATTTTATAATTACCACTAAGCCCGATACTTTTCCAATTCACTGTAATCGCTTGATATGTTTTAGCGAGATTAAAAATGCCGATCGCGTAACTGCCATCCTCAAGTTGTTTCATCCAAACCTGGTAATTAGGTTTCTTAATTTTTTGTTGTGCCTGCTTTCCGAGTACATCCTGGTCTATCGCAAGCACTTCATCATTCGTTAATAAATTCAAAGTAAAATCATCCATCTTACTGATATCACAGCCAATCAATAACGGAGCAGACAACAAACACCACAAACTTATGTGCGTATATTGCTCATCAGGTGTTAAACGCGTCGGATGTAAATTTTCTCCCCAACCAACCTGACCAACAATCAACATATCAGGATCATTCCAATGACCCGGCATTGCATAAGGATAAAGTTTGTTTTGATTAAAACCAATACTGTAAAGACTTTCCCACGTATCAGTTATATCGCCGGTTGTGCGCCAACTGTTACCATTTACTTGTGGTCCCCATTTCCAAACATCTTTCATTCCGTATTGACACAAGCTGTAATAGATGTCTTTATTTTGTGCCTGCAATGCATGTTGCATTACTCGATATGGTTTCATAAATGCTGCAACAGAAGTGTCGCCTTCTTTTTTATAAACCTCATTATAGCTGCACCAATCGTATTTTAAATAATCAATACCCCAGCTTGCATAACTTGTTGCATCCTGCATTTCGTGTTGATAAGAAGCAAGGTATCCACCACATGTGCGTGTGCCCGGGGAAGAATAAATTCCAAACTTTAAACCATGCGCATGCAACCAGTCGCCAAGTGAACGCATATCCGGAAATTTTTCATTAGGAACAATGTTGCCGTTTGCGTCACGTTGCTCAGCTTCCCATCCGTCATCAATGTTTATATAATTCCATCCATGATCGATCAAACCTTTATCCATGAGAGCTTGCGCAGAACTTCTCACTCTTGCATCACTTACACTTGTGCCCCAGCAATTCCAGCTATTCCAGCCCATTGCAGGTGTGAGACCGATCAGGTCTCCTACTTTAATTGTAAATGCACGCTCATCTTTTCCTTTGCTGTTTGACACGATAAATTTCATTTCATACTCACCTGCTGCAGATAAAGTTCCTGAGATCACTCCTGTGCTTTCATCAAAATACAAACCCTGAGGCAGATTTTCAATTTCATACTTTAAAGGTTTTTCGCCTGTTGCAGCGATCTTGTAAATGAATGGTGAGCCTGGTCTTACTCCAACGATCTTTGCTCCATTGATTCTTGGCGTTAAAGGTGCAGGAGGAGTAAGTATGTAAGAAGTAATTTGTGAAAGTGTTTTGGCTTTACCTGTATTTTTTTCTGTGAATGAAACTTTTATTTCCGTTCTGTTATTTGCAGGAACAGAAATATTTTTTGAAAATGTTTGCAAGGCATCAATCGTTACGGGTTCACTTATCGATTTGATTACAGTATTTGTTGCACCATCTTTCAAAGAAACACTAAGTGTACCGTTAAGTTTTAACTGCAAACTGTTTGAAACGTTTATAGCATATTGCTCTTTATTATTTTCATCTTTAATTATTGAGAGTGTGGCTCCATCAATAACATCCATCATATTTATAAAAGGAGTCGCATCAAAAATTCCTCCGCCACCGCCACCATCATACACTCTTACTGCAAGAACATTTTCTTTATTCCAGTGTAACAATTTGCTGTTTGTTGCAACATGATACTCTCTTACTACATCATATTTGCCTTGATATCCGCCATTGTCAGAAGGAAAAGAACCGGTTTGATTTATTTTCTCACCATTCAAAAATGTTTCATCAACATCATCAATCTTTGCAAGAAAAATGCGAAGAGAATCTTTCCAGTATGATTTTGTTTTTAATGAAGAAGGCAATTTAAAATGAAAACGGTACCACGCGTAACCGTCATAGTCATAGCCTTGTTCTTCCCACATCA
>Ga0157369_10006104_pt1 | contig 13985 bp, 14 predicted proteins | sample C25metaG_FD_113461 | JGI IMG/M metagenome (GOLD analysis project Ga0157369, IMG submission 113461) | Corn rhizosphere microbial communities from Kellogg Biological Station, Michigan, USA - C2-5 metaG | ecosystem: Host-associated > Plants > Roots > Rhizosphere > Soil | place: USA: Michigan...
ACCAATGAAAATGGATCGCAACCGCCTAACGCCCAGAGGGACGTGATGTCTGATTTCAGTGATGTCGAAGCGCTCCGATGATGAGGGCCTTCAATCAAATCAACGATCCCAACACGCGACGCACCGTTCTTGGGATGGTCGAGGTTTTGGCTCGCTACGCGAAGGTAGAGGTCGAGAAGCCAGACCAGGAGATAGACTTGCCCGAGTTGGATGTGTGACGCACCGCTTTCCACGCGGTCGGCAAGTCGATCAAGCGAGACTATCGTCGATCTGGTCGGTCATCCTAATGATGATCGCTCAGTGCCGAGCAGGTCCTTCGCAACGCCTACTGTCGAACGAAGACCTTGACGTGCGGACGAGGCGGCGCAACGTAAAAACGCGCATCGCATAGCGTACAGGTCAACAGCTCTGCAATTTCAATGCGCAATCCGAGGCGCATTTTGCTCGATCTGCAATCCGGGCACTCCCGATTATTCAAAGCGTCGAGGATGTCAGGTTCGCTCATGTTGCTCGCTCTCCGACAACACAAAAATTCAGACGCCAAAAGAGTGTCTGATCTGTTCCGCCATTGCGATAACAGCATCAGTGTACCTGCCATTTGACAGGTAGTGATCGCATAGCGATAAAAAAAACAGCGCTAGAACCGTTGTCATGAGCCCCTTTAACACAGCAGGCTTCTCCTATTGAAGAGACTGCCAACCGAGCAGGTACGATCAAGATGAACTTCGATAATCGGCGTCGCTAACGCGACGATCTGCAATGACGGTAGGTTGGCAAACAAGGTGTAAATATTCCGTTAACCCTGACTTATCGAGGTACGAAGAGAGTGGCATGTAGATGCGCGGGCCATGAGACATTTTGCTCGTCTCACAAATTGCGGCCTACCGTTCTGGCCAAGATCGCCATGCCAATTTCGAGATCGCAGGCTATGATAGATGTTCAATAAAACTGACGGCGCAAGCAATGAACAAATTCGTCCAACCCCGCCCGTTCGCCAACCCCGAGGCCGCCGCGCGCAAGCTGATGGAGATCGCCAACCAGGTTGAGCCGGTGCAGGACGGCCGCATCCACATCGAGAAGATCAACGGCCCATTCCTGTTTCAGCTCAAAGGCACGCCTGCCGAATACAAGGCCGGGCTTGATCTCGCCATCGCCAAGGGCTGGCTGGTGATGCATGAGAGCGGGACCTTCGTGAAGTTCACCGAGGCGGGCGCCGAGCTGTTCGCCTGAGCGACTGCTGGCCACCCTCGCTTAGTGGCGAAGGACGGCTGTACTCAACATCCAGCGGCTTCACCTCGCGGCCGATCTGCGCGATGATGAGGCATGTCTACCAAGTCCCGCCAATCACTCTACGGCTCCACGATCCGCATGTCGGCGCAGCGGGCCAAGGAAGCGCGCAAAGAAGCCGACCGGCTGGCCTGTGAAGCATGGAATAAACGCATGCTCGCGTTCAAGGGACCCGCGCAGCCCTCGCCCACGCTCGGCGACGCGCTCAATGCTGGCTACATCTATCTTGAGGTCCGCTGCCCTTGGCTGCGATACCAATCAGGCCGTTGCGCTCGACATCGTGCGGCGACCGAAGACGACGCCGATCCATGAGCTGGAGCGCTACATGCGATGCAAGGATTGCTCGGCGTGCGCGGCTATGCGTTCAAGCGGAGCCATCTGGTGGCGCTGCGGGTGACGAAGATTTCGGCGGACAACCCAGCATCAACATGGTGGCCGGGAGAAAGATAACCTGAATACACCGGTTGGAGGAAATAATGGAATATCGGCGAAGACTTCTTTGGCACGGAATGGCCCTGTTCTTGATTGGACTTTTAACCGGCCTCGTCCAGCAGCACTTCGCAAACATCCGGATGGCCTTGGCGGCCCACCTCGAAGGAGTAATGAACGGAACTTTTCTACTTGCTGTGGGCGCAATCTGGGGTGAGGTGCGGTTGTCGCCGCGTGCAAGCACCGTGACTTACTGGACGTTGGTCGGCGGGACTTACGGCAACTGGGCCGTCACGACAATCGCCGCAATTTTCGGAACAGCCGCGCTTTCACCAATCACCGGAGCAGGGCATGGAGGCACGCTGTGGCAAGAGGTTCTGGTTACTGGAGGTTTCGTTACAATCGGATTTGCGATCATCGCGGCATCGGTGTTGCTCTTGTGGGGACTGAGACGCAAGGCTTTTGCACCATGATCTTTTATGATTGATCTGCATGTGCAATCTCTACAGCATCACGACCAACCAAGCCGCCATCGCCGCACTCTTCCGCGTCGTCAACCGCTATGTCGGCAACCTCGCGCCGATGCCGGGCGTGTTTCCAGATTATCCGGCTCCGGTGGTGCGCAACACCGACAGCGGGCGCGAGATGGTGATGATGCTTGCGCTGGCGAGCTTTCGCGTGCAAAAATCCCTATATTTGCGTTACGGGATTTTCATGGCAAAAAGGGTTTCTGGTAACGAGCTTGCTTGGCTCATAATAGAAGCATTGAGCGAGGGACAAGACCCCAATCCGTTTCTGAGAATTTCGCTCGCCGTCGTCCCTGACAAAAAATTGGGATGGCGCACGGTGATCGAGAGCCATAGCCGCAGATACGTGGATCGGAAGCTCGCCCAGAAAATGGCTGAGGTAGAGGAAAAGCTGCGCCGCTTATACGCACTGGCGAATTAAAGGGCTTCGTGGCCAGTAGCCTCAGCAACCCGATTGAACGCATGGTTGCTCCGGTCCTCCTTGATTTTCAGGGTTATTGGCAGTTACGATACCTCTGGTACCGGGGCGCTCCGAAGGGGGGGCTGGTAATGCCGACCGACATGATGATCCGCAGATTGCGGGTCAACTCCACGCTTAGCGAGGACAGTGCGGCCGCGCTGCGGGCTTTGCCTAGCGTGGTGAGGGACCTATCGGAAGGAACAGTCTTTGTTCGCGAAGGTGATCGTCCCACACAATGCTGTGTGATCATGAGTGGCTTCGCCTTCCGTTCAAAGGTTACTATGGACGGCAAGCGACAGATACTCTCGTTTCACCCTGCGGGCGATCTGCCCGATTTGCAGGGAGTGTTTCTTGAGAGAATGGACCACGACCTCGCTACCCTGTCGCGCGCCAAGATGGGTTTCATCGAACACCGACATATCAAACAGTTGATCGAAACGCGGCCCGCGATCGTGCAAGCTCTGTGGCGCGAAACTTTGGTGGATGCCGCGATCTTCCGAGAATGGATCGTAAGTTTGGGAGCGCGATCTGCCACGGCCCGGTTAGCTCACTTATTGGCGGAGCTTCGTCAGCGACTGGCAGCGGTCGGATTGGTTGCGGATGACGAGTTCGAATTTCCTATTACGCAGAGTGAGCTGGGCGAGGCATTGGGAATAAGTGCGGTACACGTCAACCGTGTGATCGCAGAGTTTCGGGCCTCCGGGGTCCTCGATATCCGGCGCAACCAAGTTCGCCTGAAGGACTTCGAGCGGCTTGTCGAGATTGGTGGCTTCAACGAACTCTATCTCCACCAGCAGCAGCAGTAGAAGAAACGGCCGTACATTCAGATTGAAGAAGCGCCGTCTATGACAAGCGTGCGTCCTAGTGACAGGCCCGTCCCGCTGGGTTCGGAAGTCTAATTGAGGGAACAATTAGCATGCGCTAATTGCGCGTCTACCTGCGAGAAGTGCAAAGAACTCGATAGGAACATCGAGCACGACCAGCGGCTTTCAAGCATGCTGCTCAACAGCGCGCCCGTCAGGACGACGCACCAACCGATCGATGCGTAGAACAGCCAAGCGTCGCGCGACATAATCAGCAATGTGGCAGCGCAAAGCGTGATTTGGCTATTGTACCAAAGGACATCGACGGCGAGGCCGTGGTGCGCGGCTGAAGCACTTTGGAACAGGTTCTCGCCTGTGTCGTTAGATGGATGGTCTGTGGCGCGATTTAATTTTCCCGATATGCAATGCCCCGCGCCATCCACCACGGCAGGCCCATCGTCGAGCGCGCGATCGACGGTGGGCCTGTCCGGCGGGAAACACCAGACGGCTTCGCCCATGGCAACGGATCATCAAGTCACTGAGCATGAGCCCACCAGCACCGAGAGCGGACTGGGCATGATTGTCACGGCGTTGATTGTCCTTGCGACCTTTGCCGCCGTTGTTTTACTTGTGGCACGATAGGCGGACGCGCCATCGCTGACAGATGCGTGGGAGCCGCCTGACATGCCCATCGAGTTCTACCAAGGATGCCCGCTTGAGCCCGAAGAGCTTGAAGCCATCCGCCAGCAGATCGAGAGCTTCGACACCATCGAGGCGATCGACGATGAGCTGCGCGTGGCATTGTCGAGCGCAATTGGCCGCATCTGATCCCGAAGCTGCCGCCGAAGGATGACGAATAAAGCAGGGATGGGGGCGTTGAGCATGACGACGGGCTGGTCCCGAACCTTCTCCGAATTTCCGGGTGGCTAATCTCGCACCGAGAGCGCATATTTCTGGGATGGCAAAAAAACCTTACCAGCGCATGCTTGAGGTCTCGGTGGCACGCAAGTCAATTGCGGAAAATTCCGCAACTCAAAAAAAGTCTGCCGCGATTGCGTCTACCCAGTGGGAATGGCGGGTCTCGGAAGGCGGTGCCGTGGTAATGTCTGGCTATGAGACATCTCGCGAAACTGCTCAAATCGAGGGAGATAGCGCTCTGTTCTTTTTACTTTCGAGTGGCTTCAAATGACCATCAGCGGCGCTGAGGCCGAGGGCCTTTGACTGACTGTCTAGGCGCGGTCGGAATATCGTCGGGGTCAATCTCAGGGAGCGCGGTTTCGCGACCAAGGAAGGTGTCAGGTACCGGCCTTTCCAGAAGCTTGCGCGCTTCCTTGATCAAGCGACGCATTCGCGCCATGTGCTCTACGTCGGAGATCAAGGGGAAATGAACTCGCGGCCGATCCGGCATGGACGCTTCTCCTTCAGGGGAGTTTCAAAAGCGCAAATCTGAGCCGATGAAAAAGGGAGCGCAATTTCTCTCGCCACCGATGCCTACGGGGGTCGGTGATGGGCGCCAACCTACCAGACGCGGGTTGGGTCGGCGCTTCACGGAACCGTGTTGTCGCGGGGCGTCCCGGAGCCGTGCCTTGCCGACACTCGTCGTTGTCGCGCGGGCTTTTCAATCCACCCAGATCAAGGCATCGCACTCAGGGCAGCGGTAGAGATCAACATGGCGTTGTTGCTTCGGGTCGAACATCCGCACCATGAGCCGGGGCAACGCATCGCATTTAGGGCAATGGCTTGGCCGCTCGCTTTGTGGTTCCTTGTCGCTAGGGTCGTCATCTGATTGCGGCATCCCGACGAATGCCGGTGGCGCAATCACTGTTCCAAAGGTTCGGCAATCTTTCGCCAACTCAAAGCCGTCAGTGTTCCCGAACAGTCTCAGCGGACAGGGGCCGGGGCTTTTGCTATGGCATTCTACAAAACAGGCGCGAACCGTCAGCTTTTCTGACGTTATGTGGTTGCTCCAAATAAAAACCCGGCGCTAAGGCCGGGTCAGTTTGAGTGTGGGTTAAGGCCACTATCACGCCGCAAGGCGCTGCTGGGGTTCTTCACGTGTGCCGATGATCCTCCGCAGCTCGGCAGCCCACGCATCGAGCACCTTGCGCTTCTCTTTGACCCGCTTGCTCGTGGCCTTGTTGTAGACCTTGTTGGTGATCGCTGGCAGCGGCTTGCCGTTCTCATCCTTGTTCGCCTGATGGTCGAGGCAGAGCGAGATGCCGTAATCCGAAACATCTTCAAGTTCGCCGCATCGTGTCGCGGCTGTGCGCCTGAGATCGTGCGGCGTGAACGGCGCGAGCCCAAGCAGGGCGCAGATGCCGGGCGACTTCACCCGGCCATCGGCGTAGGTCGTGCCACGCAAGGCGTTGGCCATTGCCGAGCGGGCGAGCGGCGCATCACCAAAGCGGCCAACGAAGGCATAGTCATAATTGCCCATCGCTTCCTTGATGATCTCCAGCGCGAGATCAGAGAGCGGCTGATTGATCACGCGCCGCTTCTTGACCCGCCGCGCCGGGATGTCCACGGTGCCGTTCTCGACGTTCAGCTCGTCGCGGTGGATGGGCAACAGCTCGCCAGAGCGCAACATGGTGACAAGCGCGAACTTGATCGCCAGCCGGGTCTTGCGGCACCATGGCAGATCATCGCGATCGAGGCCGTGCCAGAGAACCTTGATCTCATCTTCGGAAAGGACACGGTCGCGGGGGTTTTCTTCGTCGAGTGGCGGCAGGTTGACGCACGGGCTCTCGTTGACGTAGTCGCGGCCGGCTTCCGCCGCCCATTTGAACATCGCCGATGCGGCGCGGCGCATGTGGCGCGCGTTGGCAATCGATGGTTTGCCGAACTCGCCCTTGACGATGTCAGCCGACAGTGTCGCAATGTCATGCTTGGTCACTTCGCTGGCAAGCATTCGGCCGAGCCGTGGGCTGACGAAGCGGCGCAGATGGCTCTCGACATTCGACCACGTTTCGATCCGGGGCCGCATCTCGCCGTCACGCTTCAGCACTTCGGTCTTCATCCATTCGACGCGTTCGGCGATCACCTGATCAACGGTCTTGCCGCGCTTGGCCGCCTGCGCCTTCTGCTGGCGGAAGCTCTCGGCGATGTTCTCGCCGTTGCCGAGGCGGGTTTTTAGCGCGTAGACCTCGGTGCGGGCATGCTCAACTCTGAAGGTCTCCGGGTTGTAGACGCCGAGCCATTTCGGGCGCTGCTTGCCCGTGCTCTTGTCGGTGTACTTGAGATAAAAAGTCGCGACGCCTTTGGTGGTGATCGACACGAAGAGGCCGGGGCATTTGCGATCGTAGATTTTCGTGCGCTCGGTGACGCGCTTCTCGCACATGCGATCGACCAGAATGGTGCTGCCCTTGCGGGGGCGCTTGCCGGTGGGATCGATGTTGCCGGTGGGTTCGGTGTTGCTGGTGGGCTTGGTGGGCTCGACGGTGGGCTTGGTGATGGGCTTAGTGATGGTAGTATCAGACATGGTTTCACTCCGCGAAAGGGTTGGGACCGTGGCGGGGCCTTCGCGTCTGGTTGCACCCTTGGTGCGAAGGCCCCGGACCTAGATTTGATGAAAGCCGCTGCAATCTCGCGAGCACGATAGAAACAAAAGCCCTTATTCTAAAGGGGTTTGCTGCCTTCAGCGGCTTTCACCAACCTAAGTTATAGGGCCGTGTGGTCCTGGCGCCCCGACGCTGGTGCTAAGCTCCCGGGAAGCAAGCTTCTTAGGGAGTGACGGTGGCAAAAAAGCCCGGTCACCGGGGAGAGCGCGAAGTAAGCCGTAAAACCACTGCGCAGGGAAAGCCGGCGTGTTTCCGGTTGAACCTGTGGTCCTACCCCCGTGCTTTTTATTGCACGGGACCCACGGGTGCGATCGGCGCCCGGCTTTCCCTGCGCCCTCTTTGTTTCAGGAGGGTCCAAGATGACGCCACACCCGGGCGCCGTGCGCTGCGGGAACGCGGAACCATGCCCTCCCGCTGTTCGAGATGTTGAATTCACGGAACCTGGTCACGGCCTTATGCTCCATCGTCCTCACTTGCATTCGTACCCACGCGACGGGCTCCCGTCGTCGACAAAGGAGGGTAAGCCATGAAAATCGTCGTCATCGGCGGCACCGGGCTGATCGGCTCGAAGACCATTCCCATTCTGCGCCAGCACGGCCACGACGCCGTGGCCGCCTCGCCGAGAAGCGGCGTGAACACCATCACAGGCGAGGGGCTCAAAGAGGCCTTGGCCGGCACGGAGGTCGTGATCGACCTCGCCAATTCACCCTCGTTTGAAGACAAGGCGGTGCTGGAGTTCTTCGAGACGTCAGGGCGCAACCTTCTGGCGGCGGAGAAAGCTGCCGGCATCCGGCACCACGTCGCGCTGTCCATCGTCGGGACTGACCGCACGGCCGACAATGGCTATTTCCGTGCCAAGGTTGCCCAGGAGAAACTGATCGAGAAGGCCGGCATTCCCTACACCATCATCCGCGCCACCCAGTTCATGGAGTTCATCCCGGCGATTGCCGCTTCAAGTGTGGCTGGCAACGTCATCAGGCTCTCGCCCGGCCTGTTCCAGCCCATCGCATCTGATGATGTCGCGGCCAATGTTGCCGAGGTGGCGCTGGCGCCGCCGAAAAACGGCATCGTCGAGATCGCCGGCCCGGACCGGGCGCCGTTCAACGAAATCATCGCCCGTTATCTCAAGGCGGTCGGCGACTCCCGCGAGGTCGTGCGCGACCCCGAGGCAAAATACTTCGGCGGCCGCGTCGAGGAGCATTCGCTGGTGCCATTGGGGCAGGCGCGTCTCGGCCGCATCGGTCTCGACGAATGGATCCGCCGCTCGGGGGCAAAAGCCTGATTTTGCCTCCGCCAATCGTCCACAAAAAATGTGGTGGGAAGGCCCGGCGGCCTGTCGGTTCCGGCACTTCTCGTTCGTCTTCCAGCCAGTGAAGGGCGAATTGGAGACTGGAGATGGAAAATTCTCGCTATCGCTGGGTGATCGTCGCTGCCGGCGGCTTGCTTGGCTGTGTCGCCATCGGCGGCATGTTTTCGCTGCCGGTGCTGCTGCAACCGATCGCGCGGGATACCGGCTGGTCGGTCACCGGCGTGTCCAGCGCCATGACCATCGGCTTTCTCGCGATGGCGCTGACCAGCATGATCTGGGGCACTCTGTCGGACCGGTTCGGGCCGCTGCCGGTGGTGCTAACCGGCTCGATCGTGATCGCGGCTAGCCTGGCGCTCGCCAGTCAGGCGACGTCGCTGTTGGCCTTTCAATTCATCTTCGGCGTCCTGGTTGGCGGCGCCACGGCGGCGATCTTTGCGCCGATGATGGCGACCGTCACCGGCTGGTTCGATACCCATCGCAGCCTTGCGGTCTCGTTGGTCTCGGCCGGCATGGGAATGGCGCCGATGACGATGTCGCCGCTGGTCGCCTGGCTGGTCTCGCACCATGATTGGCGGACCACGATGCTGATCGTGTCCGGCGTCGTTGCCGCGATCATGATCCCGGTCTCGCTCTTGGTGCGCCGCCCGCCGGCGCTGGATGCCGCGCCATCCGCCCCGGCCGATGGCGCCGCGATGCCGGCGAATATGTCGCTGGCGGAGGCGCTGCGCTCGCCGCAATTCATCATCCTGATCGCGACCAACTTCTTCTGCTGCGCGACGCATTCGGGCCCGATCATCCATACCGTCAGCTATGCCGTCAGTTGCGGGATTCCGATGATCGCGGCGGTCACGATCTACAGCGTGGAGGGCTTCTCAGGCATGTTCGGCCGCATCGTCTTCGGCGTGCTCGGCGACCGCCTCGGTGCCAAGCGCGTGCTGGTGGCCGGCCTGCTCATCCAGGCCTTCGGCGCACTCGGTTACGCCTTCGTGCGCGAGCTTTCCGGCTTCTACGCCGTGGCGGCGCTGTTCGGCTTCGTCTATGCCGGCACGATGCCGCTCTATTCGGTGATCATTCGCGAGAATTTTCCGCTGAAGATGATGGGCACCGTGATCGGCGGTACGGCGATGGCCGGCAGTCTCGGCATGGCGACCGGACCGATCGCCGGCGGTCTGATCTACGACACCTTCGCCAGCTACGCCTGGCTCTATATCGGCTCATGGGCGTTCGGGCTCGGCGCCTTTGCGATCGCGCTGACGTTCAGGCCGTTTCCCAAGGCTGATCCCAAGACGGAGGCGCAGGTTGCACCGGTGCCGGCATAGGAGATGCGCGTCGGTTCTGCTTGCAACAGGGGCGGGGTATGGCAGTCTCAGCCAACCCCGTCACTCGCCGAGGTAAGCTGATGTCGCGTGTATCCATCAAGACCAGGAATGATCTGCCACCCGAGCTGAAGCCGCTCTGGGACAAGATGACGACCTATGGCGCGTTCGAGAACCAGGCGGGCGTGATGGCGCACCGCCCCCCGATCTTCAAGCACATGTGGTCGATGCTGGTCGATCTCGCCGACGAGGCCGTGCTGTCGAAGCGCTATCTCGAGCTTGGCCTTGTCACCGCCTCGCTGCTGAACAAGTGCGAGTACTGTGTGGCGCATCATGCGCCGAAGCTGGCGATCCAGGGCGTGTCCGAAGAGGGTGCCGAGCGGCTGCTCGACTACAAGGACCATCCCGAGCTCGACGCCGTCGACAAGCTCGTCGTCGAATATGCGATCGCGGTGACCAACAACTGGAACCGCACACGCGACGAGATCTTCTCGCGCCTGCGCGAGCATTTCTCCGAGGCCCAGATCGTCGAATTGACCTGGCGCATCGCGTTGTGCGGCGCCTTCAACCGTTTCAACGACATTCTGCAATTCGACATCGAGCAGGGCGTTGGCGCGCAGCAAGCCGCCGAGTGACGCTTCGCCGTTTCGTTAAGTTACACACCAGCAACCGACAGGAATTTCGATGGCACGCAGGCGCTGCATCACTGAAATGGGCATGGGCGTCGACGTCCATGGCAAGGACGCCACCAAGGCCGCCAAGCGCGCCGTTTCCGACGCGATCCGGCATTCGAGCCTCGGCTTTGTCCGGCTGTTCGGCAAGACGCCGCACGACATGTTCGTCGATGTCATGATCGCGGTGCCCAATCCCGATGCGGTCGACACCGCGGCGGTCGCCAAGGAATTACCTTACGGCACCGTGACCGTGAACGCGGTCAAGGGCGGGCTGGAAATTCCGGCGGAGCAGGGCGGGGATTCCATTCTCATCGCCAACGCTGCCGTGATCGTCAGCATCGAGCACGACGGCTAGGGGTGGGCGGCCTAGGCCGCGCGAATCCGGGCCACGAAGGCTTGCACCTCGCGCCGCATCTCCTCGAACCGGCCGCGCATCAGGGTGGAATATTGCTCGACCTGGCGCGCGGCCTGGTCGGTGCCGTTGACCGATTTCGAGACGTCGGTGATCGCCTGCGTGATCGAGCGGGTCTGCTCGGCAGTCAGTGTGGTGTTGCGGCTGATTTCGGAGGTCGCCGCATTCTGCTCCTCGACCGCGGCGGCAATCGTGCCGGCCGACTCGTCGAGGCCGTTGATCGATTTGGAAATCTCGCGCACGGCATCGACAGCCGCATGCGTCGCGTTGCGCACCGCCTCGATGTTCTTGCGGATGTCCTCGGTCGCCTTGGTGGTCTGGCTTGCCAGCGCCTTGACCTCGGAGGCGACGACCGTGAAGCCGCGGCCGGCCTCGCCGGCGCGGGCCGCTTCGATCGTCGCGTTCAGCGCGAGCAGGTTGGTCTGCTCGGCGATGCTGTTGATGATCTCGATGATCGAGCCGATCGCCTCCACGCTGTCCGAGAGCGCGGCAACGCGCGCTTCGGTCTGGGTCGAGATGCTCCGCGTCTGCTGCGCGATATCGCGCGTCATGTGGATCTGGCGGCCGATCTCGTTGATCGAGGCCGACAACTCCTGGGCCGCCGACGCCACGGTCTGGATGTTCTCGGAGACGGAGGCGGCGGCGCCATCGACGCGCTCGGTGCCGGCGGCGGAGGCCTGGGCGCTTCTGGAGAGCTCGGCGACGGTGTCACCCGTGCGCTTGACCTCGGCAAACAGGGACTCGACCACCGAGCCGACCGCGGCGTCGAACTCGTCGGCGACCCGCGCCATGGTATTGCGGCGGTCGATTTCGAGCTGGCGTTCCGCGTCGTGCTGGCGCGCGCGCACCGCCTCGGATTCCCTCATCTTGTCGCGGAACTGGAGGAACGCGCGGCTGAGCCGTCCGATCTCGGTCTGGCTCTTGTCGTCGGGCACGTCGGCGTCGAACCGGCCGGCGCCGAGCTCTTCCAGCGCATTCACCGTCCGGTTCAGCGGGCGGGTGATGGAGCGGCCGAGCAGCAAGGTCAGGATCAGGCTGAACACCAGGCCCGCAAACACGGCACTCGCAGCCCAGATCGCGCGCGAGAAAAACAGCGCATTGACGTCGTCGATGAACAGACCAGTCGTGACGACCCAGTCCCAGTGCTTGTCGAACGTGCTCAGGAACAGTTTCGGCGTGTCGTTCACCGTCGAGCCCGGACGCCGCCCGACGAACACGCTGAAACCTTCCAGCGGCGGCTGCGTGGAGGCGGCCTTCAGATAGCCGATATAGTTGGCGCTGGTCTCGTGCTTGGGATCCAGCATGTTGTGGCCGAGGTCACCCTTGCGCGTCGGATGCATTTTGAGGATGCCATTGCGGTCGAACACGAAGAAGTAGTTCTTGCCCTCGAAATTCATGCCCTGAAGGGTCTCGAGCGCGGTCTTCTGCGCTTCCTCCACCGGCATCTTGCCGGCGGCCGCCAGGTCGCCGTAGCGATTGACGGTATTGACCGCCGTCTCGATCAGGGAGCGCAGCTTGGCCTTGCGGTCCTCGTACATGCCCGAGCGCATATCCATCAGCAGATACGTCGTCATGCCGACGACCACGGTCGAGAACACCGCGACGATCAGGAGGAGCTTCTTGCCGATGGTGAGTTTGTTCAGCATTGCGACCCGCAGAATTTCTTGGGATTTCCGTTCCTTACGACATTGTGAGGCTCCTATTGCAAAACCGTTAAGCCTGTTCGCGTTTTTGCCGCAGGCGCCCATGCACTTTCGCATAAGGACGAGTGCATCGCGGAAAATCCGTATTTCTACTCACCACCTTTGCTCAAGCGGAGGGCCGGCAAAGGCGCGACGAGAGAGGCGTCCGCTATCCCGGCCATTTCGAGCCGAGGATGATCGAGCAGAAATTCATGCGGCGGTAGCTCGGGTCTTTCAGCGCGAGCACCGGCGCTCTGCCTGAAGGTGGCATGAAATTTTTTGAGTCGCAGTGTCGGATCGCGACGGGCGGGGTTCGTCCTTGGGATACACGCATTCATTTCCAAGGAGGTTCCCGTGCCGTATGTCGATGGTTTTGTGGTCCTGGTCAGCAAGGACAAGGTCGAAGTCTACAAGGCGCATGCCAAGAAGGCCGGCGAGATCTGGATGGAGCACGGCGCGCTATCCTTTGTCGAATGCGTCGGCGAGGATGTGCCCTATGGGCAGCTGACCTCGTTTCCCCGCGCCGTGCAGGCCAAGGACGACGAGACCGTCGTCTTCTCCTGGATCGTCTATCGTTCGCGGGCTGACCGCGACGCCGTCGTGGCGAAGGTCATGGCGGATCCGCGGCTGAAGGGCGACATGCCGTTCGACGACAAACGGATGATCTTTGGCGGCTTCGAGATGATGTTCCAGATGTAACCCCACGAGGACAGGCGCCTGCTCCTGCGACGACGCCTCGGCGCACGACGCGCCGCCGTGCCGGCGGCAGTCGACCGACAGCATCGTCAAAATCGCAAAGGGGTGAGCCTCGCCTCCCGCAAAATATCATGGCACGGGAGCCGAACATGCCGGCAAAGGCGCGCACTTAACCGTTTTGCAACGCCCGCCACGCACAATCAAAGGAAAGGAACTCTTTACCAACAACCCGCGAATCGAAATGCTCAACAAACTCACCATCGGCAAAAAACTTCTGCTCATCGTCGCGGTGTTTTCGACGGTGGTCGTGGGCATGACGACCTACATGCTGCTCGACATGCGCGACGGCATGTACGAGGACCGCAGGGCCAAGCTGCGCGCCCTGGTGGAGACCGCCGTCAGCACCGTCAACCGCTATGGCGATCTCGCCGCCAGTGGCAAGATGCCGGTGGAGGAAGCGCAGAAAACGGCGCTCGCGGTGCTGGAAGGGATGAATTTCGACGGCAAGAACTACTTCTTTGTGTTCAACCGCGACGGCATCTTGAGGATGCATCCGACGCGCAAGGGCGACCTCGGGCACAACATGCTCGATCCAAAGCACGAAACGAGCGACAACTATATCGGCTATCTGAAGGCGGCGACCACGCAACCGCCGTTCGAAGGGTTCAGCGTCTTCATCGGCCGCCGCCCGGGCTCGACGGTCAATGATACGCCAAAGCTGTTCCTGAGCACCTTCGACAAGCACTGGGACTGGGTTGTCACGACGGGTATCTTCATCGATGACCTCAATGCGACCTTCTTTGCCCGGGCGATCTGGGTCGCTGGCGCGGTCA
>Ga0157369_10006105_pt1 | contig 13984 bp, 11 predicted proteins | sample C25metaG_FD_113461 | JGI IMG/M metagenome (GOLD analysis project Ga0157369, IMG submission 113461) | Corn rhizosphere microbial communities from Kellogg Biological Station, Michigan, USA - C2-5 metaG | ecosystem: Host-associated > Plants > Roots > Rhizosphere > Soil | place: USA: Michigan...
CCAATCCGCTGCTCGACGGTGTGTCGATGCGCGGCGCCAAGGGCGTGATCGTTTCGATCACCGGCGGTGACGACATGCGCCTGATGGAGGTCGACGAGGCCGCCAGTCACATCAAGGAGCTGGTCGACCCCGACGCGAACATCATCTGGGGCTCGGCGTTCAACAACGACCTCCAGGGCCGCATCCGCGTCTCCGTCGTCGCCACCGGCATCGACGCCGAGGCGGTGACCCAGGCGCCGCCGATGCCCGCCAAGGTCTTCGCCTTCCCGGGCGCCAGCCGCGGCGCCGCTCCGGCCGCCGAGACGCCCAAGATGACGCTCACCCCGCCCGAAGCGGCGGACGAGCCGACGATGGAGGAGCCCGCCGCGCCGGAGGCCGAAGCGCTCGACCTCGCCGAAACCGCGTCCGACGAGCTTACCCTCGACACGCCTGCGGCCGAGGAGGGCTCGGACGAGCTCCTGCTCGGTGGCGAGATGACCGACGAGCAGGGCGAGGGCTTCATCGACGAGGATTTCGCCGGCGGTCCCGAGGCGAAGGCGCCCGGCACCCGCTCCTGGCTTGTCGGCGAGGAGCCGGCGGCCGAGCCCGCTCCGGCCCGCGAGGGCGGCACCTTGTTCGAGCGCATGTCGAACATCGCCCGCGGCGCCGCCAAGGCCCAGGTCGACGAGGAACCGGCCGCTCCGGCCCGCAACCGCCGCGACCCCCTCGACATCCCCCGCTTCCTCGGCCGCCAGAACAACTGACGCCGCCTTATGCCTCCCCATCCGACAGGATGGGGAGGGGAACCACCGAAGGTGGTGGACGGGTAATGGCGCTGTCCTTATCGACAGCGACCGGGAGGCGCGTACGTTTCACCGCCTCACCCTACCGCCCCACCGCTAAGCCGTTGCGGCGGTTCGCCTCCTCCTCCTCTTTAGGAGCCGCATGAGACATTGGACGAGGGGCGCCCTTCACGGCCTTGCCGTGCTGGGTGCGGGGATGCTGCTGGCCGGGGGGCCGGCCATCGCGCAGACGAACGGAGCCTGGCCGCAGGAGAGCCCTGGGGATGCGCTGTCGCGCAACCTGAAGACGCTCGCCGCCAATCCGCGCAGCGTCGACGCGCTGACCGGCGCCGGACGCGCCGCGCTCGAGGTGGGCGACGCGCAGGCGGCGCTCACCTTCCTCGCCCGCGCCGAGGACGAAAGCCCGCGCGACGGCCGCATCAAGATGTGGATCGCCTCGGCCCTGGTCCAGCTCGAGCAGCCGCACGCGGCGCTCAAATTCTTCCGCGACGCCGTCGAGCTCGGCGTTCCGGAGGCGGAGCTCGCGCGCGACCGTGGCCTCGCCTACGACATCACCGGCGACCAGCGGCGGGCGCAGCGCGACTATCGCCTCGCCCTGCAGCGGGGGCGCGATCCGGAGGCGACTCGGCGCCTTGCATTGTCCTTGGCGATCAGCGGCGAGCGCGAGCCGGCGCTGCGGGTGCTCGACGAGGCCTTTCCGGTCCGCGAGCCGGCGGAGGAGCGCACCCGCGCCCTCGTCCTGGCGCTGACCGGCGACCTCGCCGGCGCCGAGCGGGCGATCGATTCGCGCATGGCCGGGCCGCAGGCGGCGGCGCTCGCGCCTTTCCTCGCCCGCCTCCCGGCGCTCAGCCCGGCCGACCGGGCCCTCGCCGTCCACCTCGGCCATTTCCCGCAGGACGGCCGCTCGGCGCCCGCCTCGTCCTATGCGCTGAACGACTTCCGCTCGCAGGTCGCAAGCCCCGCGCCGAACCTCGCCGCCGGCCGCCCCGACCCGCTCCAGCCGGGCCTCGGGCGGAGCACCGGCGCCCTCGTCCGCGCCGCGCCCGCCCAGACCGAGCCCGGGCCCGCTTCTTCTCCGCCGCCGCCGGCGCGGGCGCCCGCGCCGCGCGGCGCCGCCCCGCCGGTTCGCTTCCCCCCGGCGCAGCCGCAGGCGTCGGCGCCGGCGCAGCAGGGCCCCGCCGTGATCGCGCTCGAAGGCTCGGTCGACATCGGCCGCGGCCGTGCGGCCACGACGCCGGCGCCGAAACCCGCGCCGGCCGCCTCTGCCGAGGAGACCGCGCCGCCGGTCGCCGATCCGCCCGCGCTCGCGCCGCCGGTGCGGAGCCGCCCCAACCGGCTGGCCGACCTCGCCGCCACCGTCGCGAAGATCGACGCGCCGCCGCCCGCCCACGCCGCGGCGTCGAAGCCGAAGGCGGCGCCGGCGAAGCCCGCGGCAACCGAAGCCGCCGCGAAGAAGAAGGCGCCCGAGAAGAAGCCGGAGCCCAAGGCGCCGAGCCGCCACTGGGTCCAGATCGGCATCGGCGACGACGAGGACGCGCTTCCCGCCGAGTTCGCCCGCCTCAAGGCCAAGGGCGGCAAGCTCCTCGCCGGCCGCTCGGCCTGGACCGCGCCGATGGGCGAGACCAACCGCATCCTCGTCGGCCCCTTCCCGTCCAAGGAGGAGGCGCAGGACTTCGTCAACGAGCTCGCCGAGAAGAAGCTCAAGGCCTTCGCCTGGACCAGCCCGGCGGGCGAGAAGGTCGCGAAGCTTCCGGCCAAGTGAGGCCGCTCGCGCATCTCGCCGCGGACCCGGCGCGCTCGCGCGGCCGGCGCCATTCCGAGCAGCCGGGCGCCACCCGCGGCCCGCGCGACGCCTTCCAGCGTGACCGCGACCGGATCGTCCATTCGATCCCGTTCCGCCGCCTCCGGCACAAGACCCAGGTCTTCGTCGCGCCGGACGGCGATCATTTCCGCGTGCGCCTCACCCACAGCCTCGAGGTCGCCCAGATCGGCCGCACCCTCGCCCGCGCGCTTGGCCTCAACGAGGACCTGACCGAGGCCCTCTGCCTCGCCCACGATATCGGCCATCCGCCCTTCGGCCATTCGGGCGAGGACGCCCTCGCGGCGGCGATGGCCGAGGCCGGCGGCTTCGACCACAACGCCCACACGCTGCGCCTGCTGACCCGGCTCGAATCGCCCTATCCGGCCTGGCCGGGCCTCAACCTGACCTGGGAGACGCTCGAAGGCCTCGCCAAGCATAACGGCCCCGTCGCCGCGCCGCTGCCCTGGGCGCTCGCCGAGGCGGACGGCGAATGGGACTTGGCGCTGGGCAGCTGGCCGAGCCTCGAGGCGCAAGTCGCCGCCATCGCCGACGACATCGCCTACGACAATCACGACATAGACGACGGCCTCCGCGCCGGCCTCTTCACCCTCGACGCGCTGCTCGAGGTCCCGCTCGTCGCCCGCACCTGGTCGGGTGTCCGCGCGCGCTACCCGGACCTGGCTGCCGAGCGCCTGGTGCCGGAGCTGGTGCGCGACCAGATCGGCCTCATGGTCAACGACGTGCTGGAGGAGACGCAGCGCCGCGCCGCCGGCCTCGCCTCGATCGACGAGGTGCGCGCCGCCGGCCGCGCCCTCGCCGGCTTCTCGCCCGGCCTTGCCGCCGAGGAAAAGGCGCTCAAGTCCTTCCTCCACGCCCGCATGTACAGCGCCCCGCCCGTTCTCGCCGTTCGCGAGAAGGCGCAGCAGGTCGTCGCCGGCCTCTGGGCCGCCTATTCCTCGGACCCGTCGCGCCTCCCGGCGGACTGGCGCCCCCGCACCGCCGGCCGCACCGCCGCCTTTCGCGCGATCGGCGACTTCATCGCCGGCATGACCGACCGCTACGCCATCCGGCAGTATCGCGAGCTGATCCGTCCGATCGAGCTGCCGGAAGGGTTCTGAACCCCGGAGGCTGGACGTTTCGGCGCCCCATCCGCTAGAGCGCAGCGCTCCCCGGTCAGGATGGAATGAGTGAGCACGCTTTACGCCCGCTTTGCCGCGCATGTCGCCGACGCCCTCGACGCGCTCGAGCAGGAGGGGCAGCTCGCACCCGGCCTCGACCGCGGCGCGGTCGCGGTCGAGCCGCCGCGCGATCCCTCCCACGGCGACCTCGCCACCAACGCAGCGATGGTGCTCGCCAAGCGCGCCGGCACCAACCCGCGCGCGCTCGCCGGCCTCATCGCGCCCAGGCTCGAGGCGCTGCCCGAAGTCGAGAGCGCCGAGATCGCCGGCCCTGGCTTCATCAACGTCCGGCTCGCGCCGACGCTGTGGCACGAGGAGATGCGCGCCATCCTCGCCGCGGGCGCCGAATACGGCCGCTCCACGGTCGGCGCCGGACGGCGGGTCAACGTCGAATATGTCTCCGCCAACCCGACCGGGCCGATGCACATGGGCCATTGCCGCGGCGCCGTCGTCGGCGACGCGCTCGCCAGCCTGCTCGACTTCGCCGGCTATGCGGTCGTCCGCGAATATTATGTCAACGACGCCGGCGCCCAGGTCGACGTCCTCGCCCGCTCGGCCTTCCTCAGGTATCTCGAGGCGCTCGGCCGGCAGATCGGAGAGATTCCGGAAGGCCTCTATCCGGGCGACTATCTGAAGCCGGTCGGAGCCGCCCTCGCCGCCGAGTTCGGCGAGCGCTACGCCGACGCGGCCGAGGCCGAGTGGCTGGAGATCTTCCGCCGCCGCACCGTCGCCGCGATGCTCGACCTCATCCGCCGCGACCTCGGCGAGCTCGGAGTCCATCACGACCTCTTCGCCTCGGAGCGCGAGGTGCAGGAATCGGGCGCCGTCGACCGCGCGCTGGCGCTGCTCGACGAAAAGGGGCTGGTCTATCGCGGCACGCTTCCGCCGCCCAAGGGGAAGACGGCCGAAGACTGGGAGCCGACCGAGCTCCTCCTCTTCCGCTCGACGGCGTTCGGCGACGACCAGGACCGGCCGCTCAGGAAGTCGGACGGGAGTTGGACCTATTTCGCCGCCGACACCGCCTATCACATGCAGAAGCTCCAGGCGTCAGACGAGCTCATCAACGTCTGGGGCGCCGACCATACGGGGACGGTGAAGCGGACCCAGGCGGCGGTGGAAGCGCTCGCCGGGCGCCCCGCGCTCGACGTCAAGCTCGTCCAGATGGTGCGGCTGATGCGCGCCGGCGAGCTGGTCAAGATGTCGAAGCGCTCGGGCAGCTTCGTCACCCTTGCCGAGGTGGTCGAGGAGGTCGGCAAGGACGTCGTCCGCTTCACCATGCTCACCCGCAAGAACGACGCCCAGATGGACTTCGACTTCGCCAAGGTGGTGGAGGCGTCGAAGGACAACCCGGTCTTCTACGTCCAGTACGCCCACGCCCGCATCCGCTCGCTCCAGCGCAGGGCCGCGGCGGCGGGGCTCGACGCCGCCCTCGCGGGCCGGGCCGACCTGTCCCTGCTCGACACGGAGGAGCTCGCCCTCGTCAGGCTCGCCACCCAGTTCCCGCGCGTCGTCGAAGGCGCCGCCCAGGCGCACGAGCCGCACCGGATCGCCTTCTACCTCAACGACTTGGCCGCGGCCTTCCACGCCCTCTGGAACCGCGGCAACGACGATCCCTCGCGCCGCTTCCTCCTCGAGGATAATCAGCCGTTAACCGGTGCGCGGCTAGAATTGGCCGCCGCGATAGGGCAGATTATCCGCAACGGCCTCAGCATCATGGGGGTGGCCGCGGCCGAGGAGATGCAGTGATGACCGACACCCGCGCCGACGATCCCGCGCTCGACGATCGCCTGCCGTGGCTCGAGGCGGTCGAGGAGGACGACCGCGGCGACGGTCCCTCCGCCCTCAAGCTCATCGTCGCGGTGCTGATCGGCCTCGCCGCGATCGGCGGCATCGTCGGCGGCATCTTCTGGCTCGGCAACCGCGGCGCGACCCACCGCGCCGGAGGCGAGGCGGAGCTGATCAAGGCTCCGCCCGGCGCCTACAAGGTCCGCCCCGACGATCCCGGCGGGATGACCGTCGAAGGGGAGGGCGACACCGCCTTCCAGGCGAGCGCCGGCGCCGACCCCAAGGGCAAGATCAACACCAACGCCGTTCCCGAGGCGCCGGTGAAGAAGGGCCAGCCGCAAGCGCAGCCGCCGCAGCAGACCGCGCAGGCTCCGGCCCAGCCCAAGCCCGCCGAGCAGAAGCCGGCCGCCACCATCAAGGCGCCGCCACCGTCCAACGCCGCCCCGGCCGCCCCGGCCGCGGCCTCCGGCGCCACCATCCAGCTCGGCGCCTTCCCGAATGCCGCGTCGGCCGAAAAGGCATGGAAGGCGCTGTCGGGCCGCTTCTCCTACCTGGCGCCGCTCAGCCACAACGTCGTCGCGGCCGAGGTCGGCGGCAAGACTTATTACCGCCTGCGCGCGAGCGGTCCCGACGCCGCCGGTATCTGCGGCCGGCTCCGCGTCGCCGGGGAGCAGTGCCTCAAGGTCTGAGGCAGGGCGCCACGGCCACCGCCATCCGTTCGGGCTGAGCCTGTCGAAGCCCTTCCCTTCTCTTTGCACAAGGTGAAGGAGAGGGCTTCGACAAGCTCAGCCCGAACGGTATTGGGGTTGGCATGCAAGCCGTCATCTACGGGCTTTCCGGCCCAATCCTCACCGACTCCGAACGCGCCTTCTTCCGAGACGCGGATCCCGCCGGCTACATCCTGTTCGCGCGCAACTGCGTCGACCGGGCGCAGATGCGGCGGCTGACCGACGACCTGCGCGCCCTCCACGGCCGCGACGACCTGCCGATCCTGATCGACCAGGAGGGCGGCCGGGTGGCGCGCATGAAGCCGCCGGAATGGCCGGCCTTCCCTCGCGCCGAGCTCTTCGCCCAGCTCTACGAGGTCGCGCCGATGAGCGCGATCGAGGCGGCGCGGGCGAACGCCCAGGCCATCGCCCTCCTGCTGCGCGAGGTCGGCGTCACGGTGGACTGCCTGCCGCTCCTCGACGTCCGCCGGCCGGGCGCCACCGACATCATCGGCGACCGCGCCCTCGGCTCCGAGCCGATGCAGGTGGCGGCGCTCGGCCGCGCCGTGCTCGACGGCCTTCGCGCAGGCGGGACGGTCGGCGTCGTCAAGCACATGCCGGGCCACGGCCGCGCCCTCGTCGACAGCCACAAGGCGCTCCCCGTCGTCACCGCCTCCGCCGGCGAGCTCGAGACGGACGTAGAGCCCTTCCGCACCCTCGCCGCCGCGCCGATGGGGATGACCGCGCACGTCGTCTACACCGCCTGGGACGCGGAGCGGCCGGGAAGCCTCTCGCCCACCGTGATCGGCGACGTCATCCGCGGCAGCATCGGCTTCGACGGCTTCCTGATGTCCGACGATCTCGGCATGCACGCCCTCTCCGGCACCCAGGCCGAACGGGCGCGCGGCGTCGTCGCCGCCGGCTGCGACGCCGGCCTCCACTGCACCGGCGATCTCGCCGAGATGGAGGAGGTCGCCGCCGCCGTGCCCGCGCTGAGCGGCGAGGGCCGCGCCCGCCTCGACCGGGCGATGGCGACGATGGCGGGCACCGAGCCCACCGCGAGCATCGAAGACCTCGTCGAAAAGCGCGACTCGCTCCTCGCCTATGCCTGACTCCCCCCTCTCCCCGGCGGGGAGAGGGTCGGGGTGAGGGGGTCCTGACTCGGAGAATGGTCGCCGGCGCCGAGCTCCCTCTCCCTAGCCCTCTCCCCGCTGGGGAGAGGGGAGGCGAGCCGTGCGCGCGCCGACCCGCTGACCCGACCTCACAGCCGCCGGTAGCGGAAGTACCAGACTTCGTGGCCCTTGCGGCGGGCCTTCGCCTCGTAACGCGTCTCCGGCCAGCCGGAGGGGCGGGTGAGGAAGTCCCGCGGCCGCTCGGCCAGCCATTCGAAGTCGCGGCGGCCGTTCATCACCATCATCGACCAGCGGCAATAGGTCGGGTCGTCGGTCCCGAGCCGGAACTCGCCGCCGGCCTTGAGCTTGCGCGCGATGAGGTCGAGCGGCCCCGGATTGACCATCCGCCGCTTCGCGTGCCGGGCCTTGGGCCAGGGGTCGGGGTGGAGCAGGTAGACCATGGTCAACGCCCCGTCGGGCACCCGCTCCAGCACCTCGAGCGCATCGCCCATGTGCAGCCGCACGTTGGCGAGCGCCTGCGCCCGCACGTGCACGAGCGCGCCGACGACTCCGTTCAGGAACGGCTCGGCGCCGACGAAGCCGTGGTCCGGCAAGAGGTCGGCCCGATAGGCGAGATGCTCGCCCGATCCGAACCCGATCTCGAAGTGAAGCGGGCGCTCGTCCCCGAACAATCGCTCCGACGTGACCGGCCCCTCGTCCGGCACCGAGATCGCCGGCAGCAGCTCCTCGAGCAGAGCCGCCTGCCCCTGCCGGAGCTTGTGCCCGGAGCGGCGGCCGTAGAGGCGGCGGAGGGTGGTGGGATCGCCCATCGCCGGGGCGCTAGAGCAGGCCCGCGGCGCCGGTCAACGCCTGCCGGGGCCCTTGTCCTTGGTCGGCAACAGCCGGATTCGAGGTCCCTCGACCGCCCAGAGGCGGTCGTTGAGCACCGTCACCACGTAGACCCGGACGGCGCCCGACATCGAGGAAAAGACGTGGATCTCCGTCGGCACGAGGTGAAGCAGGTCCGAAATGACAATGCCCTCGATCCGCTTCCCGTCCTTTTCGGACGTGCTCAGCTCCGCGCAGTCCCCCTTCGTGAAGCGCTGCACCGGCCCCGCGCGCCCGTCCGCCGACACCTCCACCAGATAATGGCCGGCGAACGGAAGCGACCCGTTCTTCGTCTGCGGCGTCAGGAAGTAGACGAGCGTCGGCGTGCTGCCCGAGGGCGGGAGCACCACCGTGTTGAACGGTGCCTGCACGCAATAGCCGATGCCCGCGTCGGCGATCGCCTTGCGCGCGGTGCGCAGCGCCTGCGCCATCGCCTTGCGCGAGGGGCTGAGGCTCCGGTCGTCGCCGGCTCCGAGCACGCGCGAGCCGGTCAGCTTGCCGTCCTTGAAATCGGCCTCGTAGAGCGCGTGCGGATCGGCCTCGTTCTTGTCGATGAAGACGATGTGGGGCGCATCCGCGGGCCCGTCGACGATCCAGCCGCCGATTTCGCGGACCCGCTCCGGAATCCTGGCGCGAAGGTCGTCGGTGCCGTGCCATGCCGCCTGGTCGTAGGCGTAGATCATGCTGCCGCGGTCGAGGGCGGTCTGGACCAGGGTCTGCTCCTGCGCCGTCATCGCGGCGGGCTCCGGCTTCGGCTTGGCCGCCGTTGCAGGAAAGGCCGCGGCGACGCACGCCAGCGCCGCGGCGGCGAGGGCGAGGGTGCGCCGGCCGCGCCTCACTTGCGCGGCTCCAGCGTGATGTTGATGTTGCCCTTGTCCTTTCCCCAGGTGGGCACGCCGGAGACGAACCGCCCCTCGCGGACGATCGCGATCGCCTGCTCGGGCGGCGGCATCCGGTCGTAGGACGTAGTCGTCAGGGTCTGCGGGAGCAGCAGGAACTGGACGACATAGGACGGCTTGTCCGACTTGCGCTTCTTCTCCAGGCCGAGCAGCGCGGCGGCGGCGTCCGGCTCGACCGAGATGGCGCGGCCGGCATCCGCGACCGCCAGCAAGTAGCTGTCGTTCGCCGAGTCGGGCCGGTACGCGCCCGCCTGCAGCGTCTGGAAGGCATCGCGGCACCAGACGGGCGGGCGCGGCGGCGGCGTCGCCTTGTCCTTCGCCGCATTGACGGCGACGCTGCCGAGGAGCGCGTTCATCATCGAGGCGGCCTGATTATCCTTGTCCTTCGCCAGCAGCTTGGCCTCGCCGGAGAGCGAGAGAGCGCCGGTGCACGCCTGGACCGGCGCCGCCGCCGCGGCGGGTGCCAGCGCCTTCGACCAGCCCAGCTCGGCCAGCGCCCGCTTCATCGCCGCCATCAGCTCGGCGGGGCTGCGGGTCGTCGAGCTCGCGCGCAGCTTCACGTACCATTCGCCGAGCGGCAGCACGGCGACGCCCGTGCTCTTGAGGGCCTTGCCGGAGAGCGCGTAGCTCGCCGCCAGCCCCGCCGCCTCGGTGCGCCCGGGCGGAACGAAGGCCCCGGCCTCGGCAGCCTCGGCCTTGCCGAGCACGTCGCGGTGCTCGATCATCCATCGGGCGCGGTCGAACCAGACCGGAACGTCGCCGGAAACGTTGCGGAAGACGTAGAAGGTGAAGACCTCGCCCTGCTCGATCGTGCCGTAGTCGACGGCGACGTCGAGCTGATCCTGTTCCATCTGGATCACCCGTCCGCGCGGCCAGCCGGCGAGCGTCGGGGGAAAGGCGAGGGCCGAGTGGGCGTGCCGGAAGGCCTCGCCGGCTTTTGCCTCGAGCGGCTTGGGCGCCGGCTGCGCGGGCAGGGCGCGGGCGCCGCCCAGCAGCAGCGCGGCGGCCAGCGCCGCCGTCCATCCCTTGTGCATGACCTGCCCCCCTTAACCCTTTGACCGGGAAGGGAGCCTAACGACGAATCGAGCGACCGCCAAGCGGCCGCTCCGGCGTCAGACCGCCGCCTTCAGCTTCTCGACGAGGTCGGTCCGCTCCCACGGGAACAGGTCGCCCTCCGCCTTGCGGCCGAAATGGCCGTAGGCGGCGGTGGGGCGGTAGATCGGCTTGTTGAGGCCGAGGTGGGTGCGGATGCCGCGCGGGGTGAGGCCGCCCAGCTCCGGGATCGCCTTGATTGCCTCCTCGAGCTTCGCATCGTCGACCGTGCCGGTGCCGTGGGTGTTCACGTAGAGCGACAGCGGCTCGGAGACCCCGATCGCGTAGGCGAGCTGGATCGTGCAGCGCCTGGCGAGGCCGGCAGCGACGATGTTCTTGGCGAGGTAGCGGGCGACATAGGCGGCCGAGCGGTCGACCTTGGTCGGGTCCTTGCCCGAGAAGGCTCCGCCGCCGTGCGGGGCCGCGCCGCCATAGGTGTCGACGATGATCTTGCGGCCGGTGAGGCCGGCGTCGCCGTCCGGGCCGCCGATCTCGAAGCTTCCGGTCGGGTTGATGTGGTAGACGGTGCCGTTGGCGATGAGCTCGGCCGGAAGCACGTCGGCGACGACCTTCTTCACATAGGATTTGAGCTCGGCTTCCTTCTCGCCCTCGTCATAGCCCTTGCCGTGCTGGGTCGAGACGACGATCGCGGTGGCGGCGACGGGCCGTCCCTCCTCGAACTTCAGCGTCACCTGGCTCTTGGCGTCGGGCTCCAGGAAGGGCGCCGCGCCCGAATGGCGGTCGGCGGCCATCCGCTCGAGGATCTTGTGGCTGTAATAGAGCGTCGCCGGCATGAGGTCGGGCGTCTCGTCGGTCGCGTAGCCGAACATGATGCCCTGGTCGCCCGCGCCCTCGTCCTTGTTGCCCGACGCGTCGACGCCTTGCGCGATATGTTCGGACTGGCCGTGAAGATTGTTCTCGAAGCGGAAGCTCTCCCAGTGGAAGCCTTCCTGCTCGTAGCCGATGCGCTTCACCGTCTCGCGGACGGTGCGCTCGATCTCCTCCTTCGCCCCCGGCGCCCATTCGCCGTTCTCGTAGACGCCGCGGCAGCGGATCTCGCCGGCGAGGACGACGAGCTGCGTCGTGGTCAAGGTCTCGCAGGCGATGCGCGCCTCGGGGTCCTTCGACAGGAACAGGTCGACGATCGCGTCGCTGATCTGGTCGGCGACCTTGTCCGGATGGCCTTCGGACACGGATTCGGACGTGAAGAGATAGGAGCTGCGCATCGTGAGAAACGGCCTTCCTTGAAGAGCTTAGGCTGCTGGGAAGCGGATATAAACATATCCTTATATGCGCCCCTAGCGACTCCTGCGGCGGACCGCAATCGCGGCTGAGGCGAGCAGCAGGGCGAACAGGAAGGGCATCAGGTTGCCCGCGCGCGCGAACAGCGTCGGCGGCTTGGGGGCGGGCAGCCTCGAATCGATGACGCCCTCGCGGTGCATCGGCAGGGCGGCGACGATCCCGCCGTCCGAATCGACGACGGCGCTGATGCCGGTGGGAGTCGAGCGCAGCACCGGCAGCCCCTCCTCGAGCGCCCGCATCCGCGCCTGGGCGAGGTGCTGCGGCGGGCCCCAGGCGCCGAACCAGGCGTCGTTCGACGGATTGAACAGGAAGGCCGGCCGGTTCCTGCGGTCGACGACCTCGCCCGAGAAGACGATCTCGTAGCAGAGCTGGAACCCGGCCTTGCCGACCAGCGGCAGGGTCCGGGTCTGCGGCCCCGGCCCGGAATCGAAGTCCAGGTCGCCGGGCACCAGCCGCGACAGGCCGAGCGGCGTCAGCAGCGGCCGCATCGGCAGATATTCGCCATAGGGGACGAGGTGCGCCTTGTCGTAGCGGGTGAGGATCCGCCCGTCCGGCGCCAGCGCGAAGACGCTGTTGGTGGCGCCGCTGACGTTCCGCCCGTCGCGCGAGGCGACGCCGATGCCGCCGGTCAGCAGCAGGTCCCCGGGGGCGAGCGCCGCGGCCATTTCGGCGCGCAGCTGCGCGGAGTCCCTCTGCGCCGAGCGGTAGCGGAGGGCGGTCTGGAGCGGCGCGTCCACCGCCGCCTCCGGCCACAGCACCAGCCGCGGCGCGCCGGGGCCGTGGGCGGTCAAGCGCTGCAGGCGCTCGAGGGCGAGCTCGTCGGCGAGGCCTCGGGACTTGAGGTCCTGGTCGACGTTCGGCTGGACGATTCGGATCGCGATCCCCGCTGCCGTCCGCTGCGGCGGGCTCGCGGCGAGGCCCGCCAGGCCCGCGGCGCCCGCTCCGGCCGCCAAGGCGAGGCCGCTTCGCCAGCGCCGGTCGCCGAGCTGCCACAGCGCGCCGCCGAGCAGGATCGCGAGCGCCGAGGTGCCGTAGGTCCCGACCAGTGTCGCCGCCCGCGCGAGGAAGGTCGGAAGCAGGACGACTCCGACGGGGTTCCAGGCGAAGCCGGTGAACATCGTCGCCCGAAGCCATTCGGTGACGATCCAGGCGGCGGCGAGGAGCAGCGTCACCGCCGGGCGGCTGCCGCGCCCCCAGCGCCAGGCGAGCCCCGCCGCAAGGCCTGGATAGACGGCGAGATAGAGCGACAGCAGCACGACCGCGATCCAGCCGAGCCAGGCCGGCATCGCCGCCTGGTAGGTGAAGGCGGTCGCGATCCAGTTCAGCCCGAGCACGAACTGGCCGAGCCCGAACCACCACCCCTGCGCCAGCGCGGAGCGAAGCGTCGGCGCCTCGCCGAGGCTCCACAGGAAGATCGCAAAGGCGATCGGCATCGCCGGCCACAGCCCCAGCGGCTGGAACGCGGTCGCGGCGATCAGACCGGCGGCAAAGGCGATGAGGTGAACGCGCATCCTGCGCCGTCATTGCGGGGAGCGAAGCGACGAAGCAATCCAGTTCGGCGCCGGCGGGTCCGCCGCGTCCGGATTGCTTCGCTGCGCTCGCAATGACAAGGAGCGGCCATGCCCGAGCTTCCGCCCTTCCACCTCGCCTTCCCGGTCCACGACCTCGCCGCCGCCCGCGCCTTTTACGGAGGCCTGCTCGGATGCCCGGAGGGGCGGAGCGCCGAGCAATGGATCGACTTCGATTTCTACGGCCACCAGATCGTCGCCCACCTCTCGCCCGACGCGAAGCCGCGCGCGCACAGCAATCCGGTCGACGGCCACGACGTCCCCGTCCCGCATTTCGGCGCGGTGCTGAAGATGGAACATTGGAAGGCGCTCGCCGCCCGGCTCGAGGCCGCCGGCACCGACTTCGTCATCGCGCCCAATGTCCGCTTCGAGGGCCTGCCGGGCGAGCAGGCGACGATGTTCTTCCTCGATCCCTCGGGCAACGCGCTCGAGATCAAGGCGATGGCGAACCCCGCCAACCTGTTCGCGAAGCAATAGGCTCCCCTCCCTCGCGGGAGGGGACACCGCCCTCACGGCGCCAGCATGAAGTCGCCGAGGATCGGCACGTGGCCGTTGGACAGGTGGATCTCCAGGTCCGCGCCGGCCACACCGTCCGTGTCGACATAGAGGGTCGCGACTCCGCCGCTCAGCATGTAACCGACCTGGTGCGCGCCGACCGCTCCCGCCGACGAGAGCGCGCCGACGAAGGTCGTCACTCCGAGCGCGCTCAGGTCGAGCCGGTCGTGGTCGCCCGGCCCAGGCGCGTTGGTGAAGTCGGTGATGGTGTCGCCCGTGTCGCGCTGCGAGAGGAACACGAACGTGTCGTTCCCCACGCCGCCGGTCAGCGTGTCCGCGCCCCAGCCGCCGGTGATCGTGTCGGCGCCGCTGCCG
>Ga0157369_10006107_pt1 | contig 13980 bp, 11 predicted proteins | sample C25metaG_FD_113461 | JGI IMG/M metagenome (GOLD analysis project Ga0157369, IMG submission 113461) | Corn rhizosphere microbial communities from Kellogg Biological Station, Michigan, USA - C2-5 metaG | ecosystem: Host-associated > Plants > Roots > Rhizosphere > Soil | place: USA: Michigan...
CGAAGTATCCGGATCGCCAAGTTGTGCGATGAACGGATTTGACGCTGTCTCTAAAAAAGATAACCCGCTAGCAATGACGAACAGTGCAAGGAGGAAGAAGCCGTATCTACCTGCGATGGCAGCAGGCCAGAACAGAAAACAACCTGCTGCATATAAAAAAAGTCCGGTGACAAAACCCGTTTTGTATCCCGAACGCCGCATGATGAGCGCGGCCGGCATCGCGAGCACAAAATAGCCGAGGTAGAAGGCGGACTGTACGAGGCCAGCTTGAAGTCGATTGATCGCAAACGACTTCATGAACTGGCGGATGAGCACATCGTTCAAGTTGTTGGGAATTCCCCAGAGAAAAAACAGCGCCGTCACGAGGATGAACGGCAGAAGTTGGCCAACCGGGAACAAATGATGCCGAGGTTTGACCGCGCTCGGCTTCTCCGAACTTGAGACCTGCATTCTGGGACTCTCCTCAATCTTGATGGTGCAACCCACTAACTCACGTTCACGATGATCTTGCTGAATCTGGTCGGGTGCTCGCTCCACTCGCGCAGCGCGTCTGGGGCGTGCTCGAGGGGCACGATAGCACTCACTGCTGCATCGACGGGGAAAGCGCCGGCCTCCAGCATGGCGATTACCTTTCGAAAATCTTCCGGTAACGCGTTACGCGACCCGAGGATATCGAGTTCTTTCTGTACAAACAGGCGCGTTTCGTAACTTACGGGTTCTTTGGCGTAGCCGATGTACACAACCCTGCCTGTGAACGCGACCTCTTCGACGGCCATGCGAAAGGTCTGCGGATTTCCCACGGCCTCAATCACAGCATCCGGCCCCAAGCCATTCGTGAGATCGCGCAACTTCTCTCGAACATTTTCCCGTGTGGAGTTGATCAGTACGCTAGCGCCAGCTTTTCTTGCAATCTCCAGTTTTGTGTCATCGAGATCGACCGCGATGGTACGCGCGCCGGCGTAGTGCGATCCGGCGATCGCGCCGAGTCCGACCCCGCCGCAACCGAAAACTGCAACGGTATCTGTGCTGGTTACGCGCCCACGAGCCACGGCGTGAAAACCCACAGTCAGCGGCTCAACCAGGCAGAGCTCTTTCAGAGTCAGTTTCGAGGGATAGAGTTTCTCGGCAGGCATCGAGATGAATTCGGTCAGCGCTCCATCACGCTGTACGCCGAGCGTCTGATTGAACTGACACGCGTTCGGCCGCCCACGCCGGCACGAAGCGCACTTGCCGCAACTCGTATACGGAGACATGGTGACGTTGACGCCAGTCGCCAGGCGCGAATCAGTCTGGCTGCCCGAGACAATAGTGGCGGCCACCTCGTGTCCCGGAATTCGCGGAAATGACACCAGCGGATTCTTGCCACGAAATGAATTCAGGTCGCTTCCGCAGAGTCCCACCATGCGCACCTGTAGCATTAAGTGCTCGCCGGAATTCTCCGGTGTCGGAACCTGACCTATACCAGCGTCTCCAGGCTGTCGAATGAATACCGCTTTCATCAGTCCTACTTTGCAGTAATTGCCGAGTAGAGCACACTTGCATGTGACGGCAGCTCGACGGTAAGGGAATCCGTGCGCCCGAGTTCTTTGTGATCCCAGAGATCACGAACGTCGAAACGATCGTGGTCGAGGCCGAGTTCCGTCCACTTGTAGCTGACCTTTTGAGGTTCAGGGCTGATATTAAACGCCGCAATGTAATACCCACGATCCGACTTGGCGCGCCAGATGACAACCTTGTCCGTCGAGATCACTGGACGGCTGTCACTCGAGTGCTGATCGACTGCCAGAACCTCAGGATTGGTGAGCAGCGAAGTGGTCCACGCATCTGCCGATGGAAGCCTCCCGCCAACCATCAGCGGAGATCGGAAGATACACCATAACGTCATGAATGTGCGTTGTTCATCGTGAGAGAGGCGGGTCTCGCGAGGTTTGCCCCAGCCCGGCGCCGGACCAAGATATCCAAACGGAAGCATGTCGGCGTCCGGCCAGTGTCCCGGTTGAGCCAGTCCCGCCCACTTGGCCACATTCGCAAACTGATCGCCGAGACCCTGCGGGTAAGAAGTATTACTGTGCCAGATATCCCAAATGTCATCGGAAATCCGCCACATCTGCGCGTACTTCCGCATCTCGTCGACTTTGTCGAGCGGCGCTGCGCCAGGGGAGAGGCTGAGCACGATGGGTCGCCCCGTCTTCCTGAGTGCTGTGCTCAGCATCCGGATCTCGTCGCCTTTATACGGGCGGCTGGCGATGCAATCGACCTTGATGAAATCCACGCCCCAGCTCGCATACAGGCGCGTGATCGAGTCGTAATAGGCCTGAGCGGCGGGTTTCGACGCCTCAAGATCATAGTTATCGGAATTCCATGCGCACGTGCCAGATCTGTTTGCCCCATCGGCGGCATGAAACGGTGAACCCTCAATCGGCAAGTTCTTCTCCACCGCTTCGCGAGGAATTCCTTGCAGAATATGAATGCCAAATTTTAAGCCCAGCGAATGCGTGAAGTCCGCCATAGGCTTGAATCCCTTCCCATTTGCGGCTGATGGGAACCGGCTTGCCGGGGGCACATAGCGGCCATTCTCATCCATGGAATATTTGTACGCCTTCGAATTTCCTTCCGGAGTGGGATTGGTGACGAACCACTCCATGTCGACGGTCACATACTTCCATCCGTAAGGCTTGAGGTGCTTCCCGAACCATTCGGCGTTTAGGCGGAATTCCTTTTCGTCGAGGGTGGTACCATAACTGTCCCAGCTGTTCCAACCCATTGGTGGAGTGTCGGCAAGAATTTTCGAATCCTGCCGTGCCGAATCCACAGCGGTGTTCTTGTTCTGAGCTCCTGCATTGCACAGCGCCATAGCCATTGCTGCGCAGCAAACAATGCTTTGTAAGCGGTACGAGTTCTGCATCGACGTCCTTTGGTGAAAAGAAATGCGTGCCCTCTCGCGCAAGCATGGTAACAAAAGCTTGAACTTTAGCGATGAAGTGCTTATAAAAAGTCTCGCAGTTGTCCGGAGACTTAAAGAGTTCGAATCAGGGGGAACTATGAAGCGCAGAGAATTCTTGCGGGGCACAGCCGCCGCAGCGGGTTGCGTTTGGGCGTATTCACCTAAGCTGGCGTTTTCGCAATCCGCCGACGCACGGATTGAGGTTCTCCTGGAGGAACGCCTCGGTACCATCTCGCCGAATATCTACGGCCATTTTGCCGAAAACCTCAGTGGCGTGATTTACGACGGGATCTGGGTTGGCGAGAACTCAAAGGTTCCGAATATTGGCGGCATACGCAAAGAGCTCGTCGACGAAATGCGGAAGATCAAACCACCGGTCGTTCGGTTCCCCGGAGGTTGCTTTGCCGACAGCTATGACTGGCGCGATGGCATCGGGCCGGTGGACAAACGCCCTCGACGCACGAATTTTTGGAATGGAGGCGAGGCCGCTTCCGCTCCCGACGCGCACCGATATGATCCCAACCGCTTCGGCACCAATGAATTTGCGCATTTTTGCCAATTGATTGGCGCGCAGCCTTACTTGGCGGCAAATCTGCGCAGCCTTTCAGCGGAACAGTTCTATCGCTGGGTCGAGTACTGCAACTCGCCTGCGGGGAGTACAAGCCTCGCCGACGAGCGCAGTGCCGCAGGCTATAAAGATCCATTCAACGTTCGTTACTGGGGAGTTGGCAACGAGTCATGGGGATGTGGCGGCAATTTCACTCCGCAGGAGTACGCAGTAGAGTATCGCCGCTTCACCGCTTGGGTGCCTTCGTATCCAAATGCCAAAGATTTGTCATTCGTGGCTTCCGGCCCCAATGACGATCGCTGGGATTGGACCCGCGGCTTCCTGGAAGAGATCGTTCGCAAGGGCAAAGGGGAAGTCAACAACATTTACGGTCTTGCCTTGCATTATTACGCCTGGAACCTCAGCCGCGGAAAAACCAACGACTGGGAGAAAGGCAAAGGCGATGCCGTCAACTTCGACGCCATCGATTGGTATGAACTGCTACGGCAGGGTGATGTTATGGAGTCGCTGATCAAAGGCCACTGGCTGGCCATGGGGGAATTTGATCCCGAGCACCACATCAAACTCGTTGTGGACGAATGGGGACCCTGGTACAAACCCGGATCCGAACTTACCCCGGGAGATCAGCTCGAGCAACTACCAACGTTGCGCGACGCGGTTTTCAGCGGCATGACCCTCGACACCTTCAACCGTCATCCCGACAAAGTCGGTATCGGATGCTGCGCGCAGCTGATTAATTGCCTAAACAGCCTCTATCTCGCCCACGAGGACCGTTTCTGCGTTACTCCAGTCGGGTACACATTCGCGCTCTATGCCGCACATCAGAGCGGGCAAGCTGTACGCGCGGATTTCTCGGCGCCTTCCATCCACTACGATCGAGATGGCAATCCGGCATCCTTCTGGGGCCTCCAGGGCTCCGCTTCGTTACATGACAAGCAGTTAGTCGTCACCGCGGTGAACCCGAGCGTGAAAGATGCTCTTGAAGCGCAGATTGCCGTCCGCGGGGCTCGGATCAGTTCAGGCGAAGCCTCGGTTCTTACCGGATCCGACATTCACGCTCGCAACACCTTTGAGCAGCGGCAGTCCGTAGTTCCTAAACCCTCGCAGGTGCGTGTCGACAACGGCTCGGCAGTGTTCCGGTTTCCGGCGGCTTCTGTCGCGAAATTAACCTTGCAACTGGCCTGACGGCAACCTGCGACTACAGGAAAGCCTGTATCGACATGCGATGGAAATCACGAGACCCTGTTAGTTGGGGTTTGGCAGGGCAAGCACCACTTCGTTTTGTCCTCCGATGCGGATGAGACCCGCCTGACTTCTGCGGTTCGGACTACCCCTTCGGGCAAACATATGGCTACTCGCGTCTCCACCGCTACCAATGCGTCCAGTCCCGAGCTGCAGCACGAACGCATTTTTCGCATCATGGTGGAGTCGGTGCGCGACTACGCCATCTTTCTTCTTGATCCGACGGGCGTAGTTGCGTCGTGGAATCCCGGAGCGGAACGGCTAAAGCTATATACGGCGGACGAAATCATCGGGCAGCACTTCTCTGTTTTCTACCCCCAGAAAGAAATCGCAGACCGCAAGCCGGACTACGAATTGAAAGTCGCTGCGCAGGTCGGCCGCTTCGAAGATGAAGGTTGGCGCATTCGCAAGGATGGCAGCCGCTTCTGGGCGAATGTCGTGATTACCCGTATCACTGACGAACATGGAAAGCTGCTGGGTTTTGGGAAAATAACCCGCGATCTGACCGAACGTCGCGCTGCCGAGCAACGTTATCGGCTGCTGGTGGACAGCGTTCACGACTATTCCATCTTTTCCTTGGACGCAGAGGGATACGTCACCAGCTGGAATTCCGGTGCGCAGCGGATCAAAGGCTACACGGCGGAAGAGATAGTGGGCCGGCACTTCTCAACGTTCTACACACCTGAGGATGCGGAAGCCGGCATGCCGGAACGAGTTCTCAAAACGGCTCGGGAAACGGGTCATTTCGAGGGGGAGGGCTGGCGCGTCCGTAAGGACGGCACCCGCTTCTGGTCGAGCATTGTGGTTACTCCCATTCTCGATGGAGATGCTCGCCTAGTTGGTTTCTCGAAAGTCACACGCGACATTACGGACCGCAAGAAGCTGATGGATGAGCTGGAGCGCCATACCGAGGAACTTGAAATCCAGGTTGCTGAGCGTGAACGCGCGAATGCCGAGTTGGAAGCCTTCAGCTACTCTGTTTCTCACGACTTGCGCGCCCCCTTGCGAGCAATCGAAGGCTTTGCGAGTGCGTTGCGTGAAGACTATGGGCAGAAGCTGGAACCCGGCGCCGACGAATATCTGCAGCAGATCATAAAAGCCTCCACGCGTATGAATCGCCTGGTGCGTGATTTGCTGGAGTACGGGAGGCTAGGCAGAATTGAACTTCCTGCCACCAGAATTCCCCTTCTTCCGTTGCTTCACAGAGTTATTCAAGAGAACTTCTCTGGGCAGAACGTGGTGCCAGAGGTGCCGGAGTCCATTGCTGTCATGGGACACGAACCGACTCTGGCGCAGATATTTGTGAATCTGATTTCGAATGCAATCAAATTCCAGCAACCGGGAGTTCCCCCGGAAGTAAGAATCACAGCGCTTCATAGTTCCGACGGACTGGTCAGAATTTCCGTTATTGATAACGGAATTGGCATCCGACCTGACCATCTTGCCAGGCTGTTTAAGGTTTTTGAGCGTCTTCATGGCATCGAACAATATCCGGGAACCGGAATTGGCTTGGCAATTGTGAAACGAGGCAGCGAGCGGATGGGCGGACGTTGTGGTGTTGAGTCGAAAGCTGGTGTGGGAAGCACTTTCTGGGTGGAGTTACCCCAAGCGAGTCAGTCGTAAATGAAAGAGAATGAACCGATGCTGCTACTGGTGGAAGACGATCCCGCTGATGCAGTTCTAATTCAACGGTCTATCCAAAAGGTGGGGATACCTGCCCAGGTCGTGCATCTCAAGGACGGGGATGAGGCGGTGGCCTATCTCTCGGCCGAGACCTCGAAGTCTGGCGCGTCCCTGCCGTGGTTAATCCTGATGGATTTAAAGCTGCCGCGTCGCTCCGGGCTGGAAGTTCTGCAATGGATCCGCGAGCAAAAGTCCGATATCTCGCGCGTTCCGGTAATCATGCTGAGTTCCTCGCATCATTCAGTCGATATTCAGCGCGCTTACCAATACGGGGTGAATTCTTATCTCGTAAAACCCGAAACCACGGATGCACTGCTCAGCATGATGACGGTGCTGAAAACCTACTGGTTCTATAACAACCAGAATCCTCAGGTTGCCTCAAGACAGTAATTGAACGATGCCGCGTTACTCTAAATCGGTGTTGCTGGTGGATGACAATCCCGCTGATCGCGCGTTGTTTGGGCGAGATTTGTCTCGACTCGGCTTTGAGGTGATTCAAACTGGGTCGGTGGATGAAGCGATGGCCGCCATTGTAGGTGGCCGTGTCGGCTGCCTGGTGACCGATCAACTGATGTCGGTGTCCGGACACGAGCTTGCGAGCCTCGCCACCGGCGTGCGCGCCGATTTGGGGATCATTTTCCTATCGGGTGCTTCCGCGCCCCGACTGCCAATCCCTGAAGGAACCGTTTTTATTCAAAAGGATGATCGTGCCGGTTTGCGTAACGCTGTCCTTCACTGCATGAAAGGTTGGCGGATTGATGCTTCTCCAGAATGACTCCAGCGCACAATGAATGACGCTTGATGGCGATTCGGTCCAAATAGTAGGTGGCCATTTCCTTTCAAAGCTTCCCGCGACTTATACAGTAACGTTATTCTGACTCGAAAGATGTAGATGAGTGCCGTTTAAATATCGCATCTTACAACCAATCTTGCGTTTTCTGGATAGTCCCTTTCTCTAATATTTGTGTCACCTAACTTACAAAACCTTTTGCTTTCGACTAGAATCATCAAGCTGTTCTAACAGGGGGGATTTTATGGCAAATCTAGATCATGTGTTACAGCAGCTTCGTGATGAGCGAGGCCGCACACAGCAGCAGTTACAGCAGTTGGATTCTGCAATTTCTATGCTCGAAGGTCTAGGCGGAAATAACTCGCATGCTCGTACTTCCTCACGCGCAGGACGAGTTGTTTCGGCCTTGGCTCGACGGCGCATGGCCGCAGCCCAACGTGCTCGCTGGGCGAAAGTGCGGCAAGCTACCGGCAAGTCCGCAGGCAGACCGCGCGTCGTGCGGGTTCTGTCGGCAGATGCGCGCCGCAGAATTGCAGCTGCTCAGAAAGCGCGATGGGCGCGCTTCCGGGCAGAAAAGAAAGCTGCTTAAACCAAAACCGGACCATGGCAAAAGAGGCGCGGATTATCCGCGCCTCTTTTCTCTTGCTATTGTGTGCTCGGTCACGACGCTTCGATGCGCTGATACCCCGGATATCCAGGGGCCGACGCAAAGCTTGGGTGCTCCCAGGCCGCTGGCGCATCGAGCAAATCCACAACTGACACATCGTCAGGTACTCGCAACCCTGCCTGTTGAATCGCGTTCAGGGCCCGCTCGAATTGGCTGCTATCCATGATGACCAGCGCTCCTCGCATGCTCCCGACGCCATGTCCGGTATGCACCGCAGACTTACCTGTGCGCAATGCGCGGGCCAGCGGATTCGGGGAATAATTTAGCTCGCGCGCCGCAGTAATCACGCGGTCGCGTGTGTGTTGCGGAATCCTATCCGCTGCTCTCGTATTATTCAGCACAGCCGAAATGGTCCCTGGTGTGAGCCCAACGTGCTCGGCAATGGTTCTTAGGGTTACCCTTGTTGGCATCTTTGTGATGTCGTCCATGGTATTCTCCTCCGTTCAAAGTCTGTCGAATTCATTTGGTGAACGTGCGGCGTGAACGAAAGCCGTAATTGTTGTGGGCCTCGGATGTTTTGTTTTGCGATCACCAGGACAACAGGGCCGGACATCGGCAACGGGGCGGGATCTAGCTAAATGAGGCCGCTTCTTGGCAGCGAATATCTGTCTGTAATTTGCCAGGCACTGAAGAGGATGTCCAATTCAAAAATTCTATGAACTTCATGGGTAAACGAAGAATATCGTTGTGAGCGCGAAGCCCTAAGCGACCGAAGGCGAGGTCTTCTGATCGGCGAGGGTTTGCAGAAGGCGATCCAGTTGGTCCAGCAATTCCTGAGCACCTGCATTGCGGGCCATAAACTTCAACGTGCCGTCGGGAAGAAATTGGGAACCGCGGTGGGTAGAAACGAAGCTTGCCAGCTTCACAGGATCGATGGGCGCGTCCTGGCGGAACTTTATGCTCACGAGGTCTCGTTTACGTTCAATGCTGACCACGCCCGCTTCAATCGCTTTCATGCGGAGCGCCGCATAGCGCAGCAACTGTTGCACGGCCGTGGGCGGATCACCGTAGCGATCGCGCACCTCGGCGGCAACATCTGACAACTGGCGCTCAGTTTCCACGCCCGCAATCCGCTTATACATCCTTAACCGCTGGTTTTCTTCGGTGATGTATTCCGCCGGGATGCGAATGTTCAGGCCAAGATTGAGTTGCGCTGACGCCTGCGGCTCCGCTTCGCCTTTCATCTCGCGCACGGCCTGCTCGAGCATCTGCGTGTAGAGATCGAAGCCAACGGCTTCAATGTGGCCACTCTGCTCGCCTCCGAGCAAGTTCCCGGCCCCACGCAGTTCCAGATCGAGGGCAGCAATTTTGAACCCCGCACCAAGATCGGAGAATTCTTTTAGAGCCGCGAGGCGCCGCCGCGCGATGGGAGTAAGTTCGATCTCGGCAGGAATCAGCAGATACGCATAGGCGCGGCGATTCGAACGGCCCACGCGCCCGCGCAACTGATACAGCTCCGACAATCCGAACCGCTCGGCCCGATTGATGAGGATGGTGTTGCAGAGCGGGATATCAAGCCCGTTCTCAATAATTGTCGTAGCCACCAGGATGTCGGCCTCATGATGCATGAATTTCAGCATCACCTTTTCGAGCTCTCCTTCCGACATCTGCCCGTGGCCGACGATGATGCGTGCTCGCGGAACGAGTTCCTGCAACTTGGCGGCGATCTCCCAAATGGTATCGACTCGGTTGTGGACAAAATAAACTTGCCCGCCGCGCTCCAGTTCCTGTTCAATGGACGACCGCACCAGCTTCTCGTCCCAGCTTGCGACCACGGTCTGAATCGCAATGCGATCTTTTGGCGGAGTTTCGATGATGCTCATGTCGCGCAGCCCGACCAGAGACATGTGCAACGTACGCGGTATGGGCGTCGCTGACATGGTCAGTACGTCGACTTCTTTCCGCATCTGCTTTAGACGTTCTTTGTGACGCACCCCAAACCGCTGTTCTTCGTCCACGACCAGCAAGCCGAGATCAGCGAACTTCACATCTTTCGACAGCAACCGATGTGTGCCGATCAGGATGTCGACTTTCCCGGCCTCTACCCGCTGCAGAATTTCCTTTTGTTGTCTCGGTGAGCGGAAGCGGCTCACCATTTCGATGGTCACCGGAAACGCCGCAAACCGCTGCTTGAAAGTTTCGAAATGCTGGAACGCGAGCACAGTGGTGGGCGCCAGGACGGCGACCTGCTTGTTGTCATTGATGGCTTTGAAGGCTGCGCGCATTGCGACTTCAGTCTTGCCATACCCGACGTCCCCGCACAACAGGCGGTCCATCGGGAGCGTCGACTCCATGTCCCGCTTGAGATCGGTGATGGCTTGCGCCTGGTCTTCGGTTTCGCTGTATTCGAATGCGTCCTCGAACTCGCGCATCCACTGGTTGTCCACAGGGAACGCATGCCCCTGGGCTGCCTTGCGCTGCGCGTACAGCTTCAGCAGTTCCTCGGTCATGTCCTGCATCGCTTTGCGCACGCGCGCTTTGGTTTTGGACCATGTCGCCGTGCCCAGGTGATTCAGGACGGGCTTGGCGCCCTCCGCTGAGCGGTACTTCTGCACAAGGTCAAGGCGAGTCAGCGGAACGTAAAGCTTCGCCGCCTCCGCATACTCGAGCAGCATGAACTCGGCATTGCCATCGCCTTGATTGATCTCTTTGAGTCCCTGATACTGCCCGATTCCGTGCTCGACGTGGACAACGTAGTCCCCAACCTGCAGGTCGCGAAAATCGGAGAGGAATGCGGATGTCTTGGACTTCTGGCGTTGCGGGCGGGATACAACCGAGTCAGATTCGTCAAAGAGGTCGCGTGTGCCGAAAACCGCAAGCGAGGGGTCGGGGAGAATGAGGCCATCCGGGATATACGCCTTCACGATTGTTGCTGCCAACACATCACCTGCGAAGTATGCTGTCTCATCCGCATAACTCTCGCCTCCCCGTGTTCGGCTGCCCAAGCGGAAAGGAACGGCTGATTCGGCGAAGAAATCGGCCAGACGCTCGAGTTCGCCGGTATTCGGCGTAGCGATCAACACCCGCCGATTTTCGGCGATGAGTTTCTTGACCTCCTCGAGCATGGTGGGAATCGAGCCGTGGAAGCGCGGGCTCGGCTGGGTGTGAAACTCAATTGTTTCCTGTCCGTCAGAGCGCGTCAGACCGAGGTGTTCGAAGTCGGCGCCCGACAGCTTCTGCACGATTTCCTGCCAGTCATCTGGAGAGGTGTACAGTTCCTCTGGGCGCACGAGATTGCCAATCCCGCTGCGCTCGTGGGCCTCGACAATCTTCTCCCACACAGAGTCGATCTCATTCCGCAGCGACTCAGGTTCATCGGCGACGACCGCAGCGTTCGGCAGGAGATCGAAAACCGTTCCGGTCTGGCCCGCCACCGGCGCATAGAATTCCCAACCGGGAAACACGGTTACGCCACCTGCGCGCGCAACCTCCTCGACAATTTCTTCAGAACCAGTAACGCGGCGCCCCGACAGCCGAGCGCTGATCGCGCCCAGTAACTCTTCCGTGACCGGAGTTTCCGAGAGCGGCAGTAAAACGATCTCATCCACGGGCGATGAAGAACGCTGCGTGGCTGGATCGAACTTGCGAATCGACTCGACTTCGTCTCCGAAAAGCTCCAGGCGCACTGGCCGCTCGGCTTCAGGCGAATAGACATCAAGAATCCCGCCGCGCAATGCATACTCACCCGGCATTTCGACGACATCGGTCGAGTTGTAGCCAACCGAGTTGAGATGGCCTAACAGGTCCGTGGTGTCGAGCGTCTCTTCGCGCCGAACCACGCGTCCGAGGCCCGAATAGAATTCTGCAGGTCGCAGTCGTGTTGCCGCCGCCAAAGCGGGAACCAGGATGATTTCTGCCGCTCCGGTAGCGATTCGCCAGAGCGCGATTGCACGTTGCTCCTGGATTTCGGGGTGAGGTGAAAGATTCTGAAAAGGCAGAATGTCCCGCGTAGGGAGCGATACGACGGCGTCCTGAGAGGCGCCTCCGATCAGTTCACAGAAGGCGCGCACGACGGGAAGAAAAGCATCGGCCTCTTCGTTGTTACGAACAATAACGATGAGCGGTCGGCCAGCACTCTTTTGCAGTTGGGCGAGCAGCAAGGCTTTTGCCGGCGGGGTGAGTCCAGTAACACGAATGCGACCCGCGTTCGCTCTCAGGTGGGAGGTAACACGCGCAAAACCGGGCAGCTTTTCTACGTCCGCAAAAAAATCGCGGACGAAGGACAGGACCATTGCCTCACTATTTTATCAGCGGCAACGGGCGATGCCTTCGTCCGGGATTACACGAAGCTTATTTACCTGCGCCGCCGGATCCGGCGCCCGCGCCGTCTGCGCCGAGATCAAGTGCGAACGTCTTTCCGCGGAACCGAATCTGCGACAGCGACCGGCTGCCATCGGGATTCACATTGACCAGAGCGCTCGTATCCGGAGATTTGACCTTGATGTCGACCACGTGTGCGGTGGTGGTTGCGACCTGCTTGCTTCCGCGCAGGATCGTGAGTTGCACCTCATTGCCCGTCCCTTCCCACTGCACCTTGTACGAGCCGGCTGCAAGTTCCTGCCCGGCAATTTTGGTGGGATGCTGAAGATCGAACGACGCCTTGTTGACCGCAAATGCGCTGGCTGCAAAGAGAACTGCACAAGCAAGCACCAGACCCTGAAGAACTCGTGTGTAACTGACAGAAGCTTTCACCACATCCTCCTTATTCCCGGGGACCGGGAACTGCTGTGGCGGCCGCCTAGCCTCGGAGTTACTTTTTACCTGCCGAGGCATAAAATGCTTCCGGGGTTTGCAGGCGAGTTCGCCCATAAAGACGCACTCGTTCCGCGCAGGGACTGTGCTCACCTGGCCGCCAAACCGTGCGTGAGCCAGTCCCTTCCCCTTCTCTTCTTTGGTGGCGACAAGCGCAGGTCTTCCCGCGCGTCTACCTCGCTTTAATACGTGAACCTAGGGACGCTGGTTCCACGAAACCCAAGCGATGGGAATTAGACGATCAGAAAAAACTGACGTTAGCAGAATGGATTATTTACAAAGGTTATCGGTCTCTTTTTTTCTGAGAACGATGTTTACCCGATGACGACTTTTGCAGCAGGACCGCAGCGTGCGCAATGGCAGCATTATCGGTTCCCATCCCTTCAGGCGTCTTAGCCTTGATCCCGATTTGCCCGCTGTCGATCCCTAGCAACTTGGAAAGGTGCTGGCGAATTCGTTCGGCATGCGGGCCGATTTTCGGCTGTGCGAGGATCAATGTGGAATCAACATTGGCAATCTCATAGCCTGCATCTTTCATTCGTCGTAGCGCTTCCTCGAGAAACACTGCAGAGTCGGCGCCCTTCCACTGCGGATCGGAAGGCGAGAACAGCGTTCCGATATCCGGTGCAGCTACGGCGCCCAGTAGCGCGTCGGTGATCGCATGTAGCAGAACATCGCCGTCGGAATGTCCGCCAAGGCCCTTCGGATGATCGAGCGCAATGCCGCCGATCTTCAGCGGAACTCCAGCCTTGAACTCGTGCGAGTCCCATCCGTAGCCGATGCGGAAGGTGGATGCAGCTGCTGGTTTTGTTTTAGGCGGCATTGAGGTTTGGCTTGTGGTTGTTGGCTGTCAGCTTGAGCGTTGGCCTCTAGCCCCTCAATTCCTAGGGCCCAAATCCGAAGATTGAAGCTGTCGGATTTGGCTAGAAGCTAACAGCTAAAAGCTAAGAGCTTTTCCTGGCGGAGGGAGAGGGATTCGAACCCCCGGTACGGTTTCCCGTACAGTGGTTTTCAAGACCACCCGTTTCAACCGCTCACGCATCCCTCCGCGGCTTCTCAAGATTATCACTTCCGTAATCTCGTCCGGCTGGCTACATGCTTCACGAGTGCCGGCCAAGCTGCTTCAAACCCAGTGACCCTACGAAGTTTCCTGTATTTCGCGTCGATGCCCAGTCCGACTAATATTTGCGAAACACTACTTGAGCCAATTATGAGAGACATCAATGAAGTCCTGCGCGAGAAGGAAGCTGCTCTCGCTCAAATCAACCGAGAATTGGAAGCGTTGCGCATCGTCGCTCCGTTGCTGACTGAGGAGTCTGCCCAGCCGATGGATC
>Ga0157369_10006111_pt1 | contig 13975 bp, 16 predicted proteins | sample C25metaG_FD_113461 | JGI IMG/M metagenome (GOLD analysis project Ga0157369, IMG submission 113461) | Corn rhizosphere microbial communities from Kellogg Biological Station, Michigan, USA - C2-5 metaG | ecosystem: Host-associated > Plants > Roots > Rhizosphere > Soil | place: USA: Michigan...
CCCGACGACCCACACGACGGTCTTGCCCGCAACGACCCGGCCGGCCGGCAAGAGCACCTTTACGCCGTCCTGCGGCAACGCGGGAGTGAGCCGCGCGATCCGGCTGCCACCGTCCGGACCCGAACCGTCGTCGTAGAGCATCCACGGCATGCCGCTGGGAGCACTCGCGACCCAGTCGGCCCCCATCCATACGAGCTGCGGCTGCGGGCCGCCGGTGACGTTGGCCGACGGCGATGGCGTCGGGCTCGGGGTCGGTGTCGGCGTCGGCGTCGTGTTGAGGATCTGGACCCGGGCATTACCGCTGGTGCCGACAGACATCGGTACGACGACGGCCGCGACCACCGCAGCCGCAGCGCCCAGGGACACGCCCGCGGCCAGCCGGAGTCGACGTACGCGCCGCTGGATCGCCGGGACCGGGTCGGCGCTTCGCGGCGCCGAGGTCGGCGTCTCGTGCAGCGCATCGCGCAGCATCTGTTCGAGGTCGCTCATTGCATGACTCCGTCTTCGGCATAGAGGACGCGCAGCTTCGCGAGCGCCTTGTGCGACTGGCTCTTGACCGTGCCGACGGAGCAGCCGAGCACGTCGGCGGTCTGCTCTTCGGAGAGGTCGTCGAGGTAGCGAAGGACCAGCACGGCGCGTTGCCGGGGCGGCAGCGTCGCCAGCGCGCGACGCAGCCGGTCGTGGTCGGCGACCTCGTCGCTGCGATCCGCGATCGGTTGCTCGGGAAGCGCCTCGGAGGACACCTCGCGAGAGCGGATCCGGCGCCAGTTGGAGATGTTGGCGTGCACGATCGCGCGCTTCACATAGCCGCTGGGGTCGTCCTTGTCGCGGACGAACGGCCACCGCAGTGCCACCCGCACGAGCGCCGACTGGACGAGCTCTTCGGCCTCGACGGCGTCACCGCAGAGCAAGGTGCCGTAGCGCACCAGCGAGGGCCATTGCCCTCGCACGTAGTCAGCGAGCCGCGCGTCCACGACCTCTAGACCTTGCACCCTCCCCGAAGGTTGCCCCCGCAGGGAAACTCAACGGTCAGCCGAGCTGCTCGACCTCGAGCTCGCCGTCGGCGTAAGCCTTGCGAAGCACTTTCTTGTCGAACTTGCCCACGCTCGTCCGCGGCACCTCCGGGATGAAGGTCCATCGCTCCGGCAGCCACCACTTGGCCACGCGCTCCGCGAGCCAAGCCCGGATCTCCTCCGCGCTTGCTTGCTTGTCGTCGTGCAAGACGACCGCCGCGAGCGGGCGTTCCTGCCAGCGGTCGTCCGGCACTCCGACGACCGCCGCCTCGCGCACGGCGGGGTGCGCCATCAGCGTCGACTCGAGCTCGACCGACGAGATCCACTCGCCGCCGCTCTTGATGACGTCCTTCGCCCGGTCGGTCAACGTGATGTAGCCGCGCGGGTCGATGGTGCCGACATCGCCGGTGCGCAGCCAGCCGTCGTCGAACTTCGCCGGGTCGTCGTCCTTGTGGTAGGCCGCGGTCACCCAGGGCCCGCGCACCTCGAGCTCGCCCACTGCCTTGCCGTCGCGCGGAAGCACGTTGCCCTCGTCGTCGACGATCCGCCCCTCGACGCCGAAGGCGAAGCGTCCAGCGGTCGATCGGTAGTCCCAGCCGGCTTCTTCGGAGAGCCCGCGCGGCGGCCGAGCAACGGAGCCGAGCGGCGATGTCTCGGTCATGCCCCACGCCTGGATGATCGTGATGCCCAGCTCTTTGTGGAACGCCTCCATCAACGCGCGCGGCACGGCCGAGCCTCCGCAGATGATCCGCTCGATCGAGGAGATGTCACGACCGGGGTTGGCGCGCAGATAGTTGAGGATGTCGTTCCAGATCGTCGGCACCGCGCCGGACATCGTCGGCTTCTCCGCTTCGATCGCGCGCACCAACGGTTCGGCCTGCAGGAAGCGATCCGGCATCACCAGGTCGGCGCCGGCCATGAATGCGGCATAGGGAATGCCCCACGCGTTGGCGTGGAACTGCGGCACGATCACCAGGGCGGTGTCCTTGGCCGACAGACCGAGAAGGTTGCTGCTCGTCGCTGCCTGCGAATGCAGCCACATCGAGCGGTGCGAGTAAACGACGCCTTTCGGGTTGCCGGTGGTGCCGCTCGTGTAACACATCGCCGCCGCGTTGCGCTCGTCGATGTCAGGCCAGTCGTACGACGCTTCGCCGCCGGCGAGCAGTTCGTCGTACTGAAGCAGCTGTTTGCCGGAGCCGTCGAGTGGTGAGGTATCGCCGGAGCCGGCCACCACGACGGTATGCACTGTCGGCATCTCATTGATGACCTTCGCCAGCAACGGGATGAGCGAGGCGTCGCAGATGACGACCTGGTCTTCGGCATGGGTTGCGATGTAGGAGACCTGCTGCGGGAACAGCCTGATGTTCAGCGTGTGCAGGACCGCGCCCATCGACGGGATGGCGAGGTAGGCCTCCATGTGTTCCTGGTTGTTCCACATGAAGGTGCCGACGCGCTGATCGCCGCTGATGCCGAGCGACCGCAGGCCATGGGCCAACCGCGCCGCGTTGGCGCTGACTTCCTGGAAGGTCGCGCGGCGATTCCCCGACTCACCGACCGTGATGACAACGCTGTCGCCGTAGACGTCGCGGCCGTGTCGCAGGATCGACGAGATCGACAGGGGGACGTCCTGCATCGTGCTCTGCATGCACAGATTGTGCTGTGTCTCACACTCTGGCGTCACATTGGGCCGAATAGGCCGGTCCGCCTGCGCTTGCAGGTGTTAGCAGCCTGGCTAGCGGGAAAACCCTTATTTGTAAGGGTGAACGCGAACCAAGCGACTGCGAGGAGACATCGACATCATGCGCATTCCGCGGATCGATCCGAAGGATGCCACCGGCCTTTTCGACAAGGTGGTCGGGCTCGGCAAGGAACTCGTCGGCGAGGTTTTCGACGAGGACCGCCTGATCAAGTCCGGCGAGGCCCAGCAAGCCAAGGGCACCGAAAAGCTCAAGGCCGTGCGCGAGCAGGCGAAGGCCGACGCGCACAAGGCCAAGGCCAAGACCTACGACCAGCGCGAGCGTGTCGCGCAGAAGGCGAAGGTGTGACCGACATGAGCGTCTTCGAACAAGCCAAGGGCAAGGTCAAGGAAGCCGCTGGCGACCTCACCGACAACGAGGCGCTGAAGGCCGAGGGCGAGGCGCAGAACGCCAAAGGGGCCGAGGAGAACAAGGCGACCGAAGCGAAGGCAAAGGCTCAGGCCCATGAGAAGAAAGCCGAGATGCACGAGGCAAAGCAAAAGGCGCTCGAGGACTAGCAGCAGCGCCGCACAACCAATCGCGGGATATCCACGCTAGATGGTGGATATCCCGCGATTGCTGTCTTCAGAGTGCGCGCAGGACCTGGCCACTGGAGAAGCCCGCGAGCCGGCTGGTGGCGGCGAGCACGACGCGGTAGGTCGCGGCACCACGCGAACGTGGCGTCAGGACGAATCGGAAGCCACCGTTGGCGCCGGTGCGCCCGACCTGCAGCACCTTCCAGTGCCCGGCTCGGTAGACCTCGCTCACGATCCGCACCCGGGCAACAGCCGGCGTGACGCTGCCGGACATGACGACCGAGTGGTTGACGCGGACAGATGCGGCGGACAGATGCGCCGACACGATCGGCCGAACGAGCACGGTCTTGATGACACTGGCCGGCGCGTAGCCGGTCGCTCCGCTGTAGCTGAACCGGATGTCGTTGTTGCGGCGCGGCACGAAGGTCCGCGCAACATGGCCGGTGGCGTCGGTGACCAGTGAGCCGTACGACGTCCAGGTCCGCCCGCCGTGCGGACGCATCGCAATGTTGATGCGAGCGTTGGCCAGCGGCGAGTGATTGTCGGCTCGGGTGAACAACGCCGTGACAGGAGCTGCCTGGCCGTAACGAACGATCGTCGGCGCGGACATCGACGCGGCCGTCGGGTATTGCGGCACAACGGTTTTCGCCGTGCTCGGCGTGCCGGTGCCGACCGCATTGTGCGCAGCGACGGTCACGACATAGGGCACTGTCGGCGACAGACCCGTGACGACGGTGCTCACGTGCCAGTTGGACATCCTGATCGTGCGTGGCGCGTCCGTTCCGTCGGCGCGCGCCACGGTCACGACGTACGAGGACAGCGGGCTCGACCCCGCGTCGGCAGGTCGCCACGTGACAGAGGCGGAGGAGACGCCTGGTGAGACATGCACCGATGCGGGCACGCCCGGAGCCGATGCCGGCCACGGGGTCGGCGCGGTGCCGTCGGACAGCTGGGCCCAGGTCGTCGGGTCGGCGAGCAGCTTCGACATGTCGACGCGGCCCTTGATGCCGGTGACCGTCGCACCCGCGGTGTACTGCCACAGCGTGGCGCCGGCGTCGACGCTGCCGTGGTAGGTCGCCATCCAAAGCGGGTAGCGGCTGAAAGCGCTCGGGTCGCCCAGGGTGGTCGACCAGAAGTAGGGATACGTGTAGAGCATCGGAGTGCGGCCGGTGAGGGTGCGCACGTCGAGCAGGAAGTTCTGCGCCCAGGTGATCAGGTCAACCCGCGAGAGCCCACCGGTCTGCTCGAGGTCGAGCGCCGGCGGCAGTGTCTTGGTCGTGTTGGTCGAGCCGATGTGTGCGACGTAGAACTTCGCCTGCGCGAGGGCGCTGGCCACGACCGGGTGCGAGGGACGGGCGAAATGGTAGCTGCCACGCACCATGCCGGCCTTGCGAATGCCGCCGTAGTCCGCGCCGAAGTACTTGTTGACGTAGGACGTGCCTTCGGTCGCCTTCACGATGGCGAACTCGTGACCGGCCTTGGCGACGGCGGCCCAGTTGATCGACGCGCCGTTGGGGTGTTGGTACGACGACACATCGGGGCCGTCGATCGTGATGGCGGCGCTCACCGGCGTGGCGGGAAGGACGACTCCCAGCATGCCGGCAGCCGCCACCGGAACGAGCAGGAGCAAGGCTCGAAGAGTGCGGGGCATGGTGAGAAGGTCGGGGCTGGACTAGCCCGCGTTGAGCCGAATGCCGACGAATGACCCAAACGGGCGTGACGGGACCAGGACACCCGCCTTACCCCTGAACCCGAGGAATACTTTGGCAATGTAAATCATTTGCTTTGGTAAACCAAAGCGTCTACGGTGGACGGACCATGCCCGGAACTGAGAATGCCACCCCCGACAGCACCGCGCTGCTGATCGCGCTCGGTGCGGTCGTCAAGCGGATCAAGCACCGTCCGATCCCGGAAAGCCCAGGACTGCACGGTGTGCCGTTCGCGCCGCGGCACGTGTCGATGCTGCTGCAGATCGGCCAGGACGGTCCGATCGGCATGTCCGAGCTCGCCGAGCGCATGCAGGTCTCGCTCGCCACGGCGAGCCAGGTCGTCGGCGACCTCGAGACGTGGGGCCTCGTCGTACGCGAGACCGATGCCAACGACCGCCGACGGACGCTGACCTCGGTCGCGCCGCAGCACCGGGCCCACGTGCGGGCGATCTTCGAGCAGCGGCTGCGCCCGCTCGACCGCACGCTTCGGCGACTCGAACCCGACCAGCGCGCGGGCCTGATCCAGGGACTGCTCGCATTGGCCGAAGAACTCGACCGCGCCGCGGCCCCGGCGAAGGAGACGGCTCGATGAGCAACCCCTCTGCGCCGAGCGCGATCCTGATCAGCAAGCGGCAGCTCCGACTGGTCTTCGCCGGCCTGATGCTCGGCATGTTCCTTGCCGCTCTCGACCAGACCATCGTGTCGACCGCACTGCCGACGATCGTCGGCGACCTCGGCGGCCTCAACCACCTGTCGTGGGTGGTGACGTCGTACATGTTGGCCTCGACCGTGTCGACGCCGCTCTACGGCAAGCTCGGCGACCTTTACGGTCGCAAGAAGCTGTTCCAGGCCGCGATCATCATCTTCATGGCCGGCTCGATCCTCGCCGGTCTTTCACAGAACATGACCGAGCTGATCGCCTTCCGTGCTGTGCAGGGTCTCGGCGCCGGTGGGCTGATGGTCGGCGCTCAAGCCATCATCGGCGACATCGTGCCCCCGGCCGAGCGTGGTCGCTACATGGGCGTGATCGGCTCGGTTTTCGCCGTGTCGTCGGTCATCGGCCCCCTGCTCGGCGGCTTCTTCACCGACAGCCTGACGTGGCGCTGGGTGTTCTACATCAACATGCCGGTCGGTGTGATCGCGCTCTTCGTCGTCGCCCTCGCGCTGCACACCCCGAAGGTGACCATCCAGCACCGGATCGACTACCTCGGTGCGGCAGTGCTGACCGCCGCGGCAACGTCGGTGATCCTGATGCTGACGTGGGGCGGCACGCAGTATGCATGGGGCTCGCCGACCATCATCGGTCTCGGTATCGCGACCGTCGCGCTGCTGTTCGCGTTCGTCATGGTCGAGCGGCACGCTGCCGAGCCGGTGTTGCCACTGCGCCTTTTCAACGACTCGATCTTCCGGGTGTCGTCGACAGCCAGCACCATCGTCGGGTTCGCGATGTTCGGAGCGATGACGTTCCTGCCGCTGTTCCTGCAGACCGTGCACTTGGTCTCGCCGACGCTGTCCGGTCTTCAGCTGCTGCCGATCATGGTCTTCGTGCTGTCGATGTCGATCTGGAGTGGTCGTCGCATCTCGAAGAAGGGGCGCTACCGGCCCTACCCGATCGCCGGCACGATCATCTTCACCCTGGGCTTCCTGGGGTTGGCCGAATACGGGCTCGGTCTGACCACGCCCTACTGGCGCACGGCGATCTTCATGGCGATGATCGGCGCCGGCCTGGGGTTGACCATGCAGGTGCTGGTGCTGTCGGTGCAGAACTCCGTCGACTACCGCGACCTGGGTGTGGCGACGTCGGCGGCGACGTTCTTCCGATCCATCGGCGGCTCGCTCGGCGTCGCGGTCTTCGGCGAGATCTTCGCCAACCGCCTCGCCGCCGCACTGCCCGCTCAGTTGCGGGCTGCGCAGGCTCACTCCGGTGGGATCCAGAGCCTGACTCCCGCACAGCTCAAGGAGATGAAGCGCATCGCGCCGGTGCAGTTCGAGCAGCTGCTGCACGCCTTCAACCACGCCTTGCACATCGTGTTCATCGCCGGCGTGCCGTTCGCGGCGTTTGCGATCATCTGCGCATTGATGCTGCGCGAGGTGCCGTTGCGTCGTACGACGGGTCGCGGGCCGGGCGTCGACGCGGCCGAGTCTCAGTCGATGCAGGAAGCGCCCGAGACCGCGATCACGCCTGCAAGAAGCCCAGCAACAACCCGTTGACCTTGTCGGGGGCGTCGACCTGCATCCAGTGGCCGGCGCCCTCGACCTTTTCGTAGGTCCATCCACCGGTGACGAACTCGCCGCTGTCGGTCATCTGCTTCTCGGTCAGCGCGATGTCGCCGTCTGACCAGATGCCGAGCACCGGACATTGCACGGGCGGCAGCTGAGGTCCCTCGCCGAGCAGCGTCCGTGGGTGCGCGTTGGCGCGGTACCAACCGAGGCTGGCGGTCAGCGCGCCCGGCTGGTCGAGGTGCGCCTTGATGCTGTCGCTGTCCGGATGGCCGCCGAAGATGAACGGGTTCTCGCCGAGCCACTGCTCCGCGATGCCTTCGAACTGGAACAGCAGCATGTACCAGCTGCGCATCCGCTGCTCGAGACCAGCGTTGCGGAACGCCGACGGGTGCCCGACCGACAGCGTCGCGTACTTCTCGATGCGGTCCGGTAGGAAGCTCGCCAAGCCCCAGCCGAGCGCCGCGCCCCAGTCGTGCGCGACGAGCAGCGTCTTGGCGATGCCGAGCTCGTCCAGCACCGTGACCATGTCGACGACGCTGTGCTGAAGCGCATACGCCTCGACGTCAGCCGGCTTGTCGCTCGCACCGAAGCCGCGTAGGTCCGGCGCGATCGTCCGGAATCCGGCCTCGGTCAGCGCCTTGACCTGGTTGCGCCAAAGGTCGTGCGTGTCCGGCCAGCCGTGCAGCAACAGCACCGGAGCGCCGTCGTCCGGCCCCTCGACGAAGACCTCGATCCCAACCCCACCATCACCGGCAACGCGCATGACCGGACCGTACTCCCCGACAAGTCGTTAGAGGAGGGCGGTTGCGCGGTGGCGGGCCTCTTCGGGGCCTTCGGAGTCGAGGGCGGCGGCGGCCATCTGCGTGCACTGTTCGTTCGTGACGCGGGCGAGCGCGGAACGTACGGCGGGGACCAGCCGCGGCGTCATCGACAGACCGGAAGCGCCAAGACCGACGAGAACCGGCGCCAAGAGCGGATCGGATGCAGCTTCGCCGCAGACGGTCACTGCGCGGCCCGCGACGGCGCCCGCGCGGAGCACCGTCGCGACGAGATCGAGGAAGGCCGGCTGCCACGGGTCGAGCAGGTCGGCCAACTCGCCGTCGGCGCGATCGGTCGCGAACGTGTACTGCGCGAGGTCGTTGGTGCCGACCGAGACGAAGTCGACCACCCGCAACAGATCGCCGGCGCGCAGTGCAGCCGCCGGCACCTCGACCATCACCCCGACCGACGTCAGCCCGGCGTCGCGCGCTCGAGCCGCGAACCACGCGGCCTCCGCAGTCGTGGCGACCATCGGCGCCATCACCTGCACTTGCGCGGACGACTCACGTGCTGCTCGCGCGATCGCCGTGAGCTGGTCCGACAGCAGCTGCGCGTGCCGCCGCGCAACGCGCAAACCGCGCACCCCCAACGCGGGATTGGGCTGATCACCGAGCCGCACGAACGACGCCGGCTTGTCCGCGCCGATGTCCAACGTGCGCGTCGTCACCGGACGGCCGGGAAACGCGTCGAACACCTCCCGATAGGCATGTGCCTGCTCGGCAACGCTGGGCGGCTCGTCGCGGTCGAAGAAGAGGAACTCGGTGCGGAAGACACCGACGCCTTCAGCGCCGACCGAAAGCGCGTCGTCGATGTCGGCCTTGCCCCCGACGGCGACCAGAAGTTGCACCGGTCGCCCATCGCGCGTCCGGCCGGGACTGCGGTCGTCCGACCGCGACACGGCCCGCCCACTGCCATCGCGAAACGATCCGACCGTCTCGGTGTCGGGATCAGCCGTCACCTCGCCACTCGCACCATCGACCGCGACTTGCCGGCCCGCCGTCAGCGCGGTCACGCCTGGCGCACCCACGACAGCCGGGATGCCCAACGCCTTGGCAAGCACTGCCGTGTGCGAGGTCGGTCCGCCACGCTCGGTGACAAGTGCCAAGACCCTCGCGGCGTCCAACGTCGCGGTCAACGCCGGCGAAAGGTCTCTGGCGACCAGCACAAACGGCATCCCGGGATCCGGGATGCTCGGCGGCGGCTCGCCGAGCAACCGCGCGACCGCGCGGTCGCGCACGTCATCGAGTTCGCCGAGGTCGGGTGCCGGCCGCAACGGATCGGACGCGCGCATGTCGCGGTAGGCGCCGAAGCCTTCCCACACCGCGCGTGGCGCAGGCCGACCCGTGCGCACGAGCTGCCGCACGATCGCGACCAGCGAAGGGTCGGCCGCCATCCGCGACTGGCGCACGAGCACGGCGCCGGAAACACCGGCCCGATCGGCGAGCGCAACGAGCTCGTCGGCGACGGCGGACAGCGCTCGCTCGGCTGCTTCCGTTTCTGCGACGGTGTCGATCGGCGCGCCGTCTCGCGGCGGGAGTTGCGGCGCCTGCACCCGCGCCACCGGACCGACAGCGCGGCCCGGGCTGACGCCGATCCCGTTGAAGCGGGCGCTCAAGCCGTCGCCTGACGCTTCTTCATCTCGTGTCGCGCCATGGCACCCATCAACGCGGTGAAACCCGCGGGCGAGACCCGCGACACCCGCCACAACGCGCGGCCCGCCCGCGGAGCGACCACCATCGCCTTGCGCCGGTCGATGCCGCGCAGCACATCTTGAGCGAGCGAGTTGGGCGAGTAGATCCCCATGCGCTCGGCCATCGGTCGCACTCCACCTTGCATCGACTCCACCCTGGGCAGGTCATCCGGTCCGGCGGTGTCGAGGATCGGCGTATCGATCCAAAATGGGCAGACGACGGTCACGTTGACGCCGTACCGCTTCGCCTCCTCGCGAAGCGACAGCGACAACCCGACGACCGCGTGCTTCACGGCGACGTACGGCGTGAGGTACGCCGGCGCCGTGAGTCCCGCCATCGAGGCGGTGTTGACGATGTGTCCGAACCGCTGCCGAGCCATGACGGGATAGGCCGCCTGGACCCCGTGCACCACACCGCGCAGGTTGATGTCGATGATGCGGTCCCAGTGCGGCAGCGTCAGCTCGAGCGCATCGCCGCCGACGGCGATGCCGGCGTTGTTGACCATGACGTCGAGGCGGCCGTGCTGCGCGACGGTCTCGTCGACAAGTGCCTGCACTCCCGCCGCGTCGCGTACGTCGACTTTCGCTGCAGTCGCAGATGCAGCCAGGTCACCGGCGACGCGTTCGGCCGACGCACCGTCGATGTCGGCGACGACGACGGAGTCACCGCGAGCAGCGAACGCACGGCACAACGCTTCACCGATGCCGGATCCGCCGCCGGTGACGATCACGGTGCGTGCCATGTCCACTCCTCGTTCGCGTCAGCCGACCGGCGGCCGGTCGCGCCCAGTCTCGCCGGAAAGCGTGATCCGGTCGAACGCCTGTCCCACCGCCTGCGTCATCTCCTGCTGGAACGCGGCCACGACCGCCTGCGTGGCAAGCGGCTGCAGGTCCTGGATCACCGCGGCGATGTCGTTGAGACGATCGGCCGGCATCCCCGCGTCGACATACGGCGTCCAGTGCGTGTCGAGGAACATCTGCACGAACGCGTCCGACACCGCGCGGCTATGTCGAAGGAGCACCGACAGCACGTCGACCAGCTGGTCGGTCGAGAACTGCATGCGGGCGAGCTCGCGTCCGACGTGCAGGATGGACGGGTTGAGCACGCGCAACCGACCATCGGGCAATGTCTCAACGAGGCCGAGCCGTTGCAGACGGCGTACCAATTCCGGATCGGGCTCGATGCCGAACTGTGCGGCGAGGTCGTCCTGGTCGTAGTCCTCAGGCGGTTCGGTCAGCCACGGGCCCAGCGCCGTCCGATAGAAGGCGACCGTCTCCTCCGGCGATGCAGCGGACGGACCGGTGACCAACTTGCGGATCGCCGCAAGATTGAAGCCTTGCTGTTGCAGTCCGACGACGAGCTGGAGCCGAGCGACGTGCTCGGCGCCGTAGTAGGCCGTGCGACCTTGCATGCGCGCGGGTGGCAGCATGCCGCGGGTGACGTGCGCGCGGATGTTGCGAACCGTCATCCCGGTGCGCGCGGCGAGCTGATCAATCGTCAGCGCCGCCTCGTCTGCCACCCCTCCAGGTTAGGTCTGCACGCTCTCCCGCATGTGCCGCTCCGGGTCGAGACGCGCGCTGTCGACGAGCCGCCCCGACAGCAACATGAGCTGGTGCCGCGCCATGAGTTCGGCCACACCGATCTGGTCCCGTAGGTCGAGCTCGAAGGACTCGACTGCACGTTTGGCGCGACCGATCTCCCGGACGACGTCGCCGGCGGCAAGCTCGTTGAAGTCGGCAACCAGATGGGCGGCGAGTGTGCGCCAATCCTGATGGCTCTCGCAGCAACGCGGCAGCGGGTCGACGTCGGACGAGCTCACCGTGCCACCGCCGGCTCAGCCAGCGCCGCTTCGAGCCGTTGCAGGTCGGCTCGAGCAAGCGTCTCCATCTGCTGCGCCATCGTCGGGACGTCGCGGATCGACGTCGGTGCGACGGTCGTGCGCGCGGCTTGCACGCAACGTGTGACGATCGCCGGCGGAAGGTAGTCGAACTCGACGATGAGCCGTTCAACGACGTCGATGAGCAACCGATCGAGCCGATGCGAAACCAGCGGATGACTCACAGCGCCTCCCCGTGGACATGGCCCCTGCCCAGGGAGGCGAGGAGCCTGACTTACCCGAAGGCTCCCTGCTGAGCTGTCCCGACAGTACCCCGACTGTGCCTGGTTTGCACCAGGAAGTTTTCGTTGGCTACGCGCGCCCGGACTGTCGCAATGCGTCACCGAGCGCGGCTTGCGCGCGGCGCATCCCCCGTAGCCACCGGTCGCGGTCATCGGCCCGTCTCTTCTCGTACGTCGCCACCTGCGCATGCGGAAGCACGAGGAAGCGCTCTTCTGCCAGCGCCTCCACCACGGTCGCGGCAACGTCCGCCGGCTGCAACATTCCGTCGCTGGCCGCCGTGCCCGAGCCGATCGGTCGCTCGCTGCCGAGACGCGACATCGGGCCGGTCATCGCCGTCTCCACCGCCTGCGGACACAGGCACGAGACGGTGATGCCGCGGTCGCCGTATGTGATCGACAGCCACTCGGCGAAGGCAACGACCGCGTGCTTCGTCACCGAGTACGGCGCCGCACCGAGCTGGGTGAGCAGGCCGGCCGCGGAGGCGGTGTGCAAGAGGTAGCCATGGCCGCGTTCGACCATGCGCGGCACGACGGCACGCGCCGCATAGATGTGGCTCTTGACGTTGACGCGCCAGATCCGGTCCCAGTCGTCGTCCGGCACGTCGATACCACCGGCCACCATGATCCCCGCGTTGGCGCAGAACAGATCGACGGGGCCGAGCGTCGACTCCACCCGATCGACCAACGCCTGCACGTCGGCCTCATTGCCGACGTCGACAGGCGCCGCCAACGACCGTGCACCGGCCTGCTCCACCTGCTCGGCGACCTGACGCGCTGCATCTTCGTCGATGTCCGCAACCGCGACTGCAGCCGCACCGTTTTGCGCGAACGCGCGACACATGCCGGCCCCGATTCCTCCGCCGCCGCCGGTCACCACGACAACGCGCCCTTGGATCTCCATGCGGTGATCCTGCCAGGCTGTCCGGGTGCCGAGTGATGTGCCGGAGCTGATCGTCGCCGACGTCGAGGCATGGCATGAGTGGCTGGAACAGCACTGTTCAGACCACGCCGGAGTGATGCTCGTGCTCGCCAAGAAGGACACGACAGACCCGACGCGACTCACCCACGACGATGCGCTGCAAGTGGCGCTGGCGTTCGGATGGATCGACGGTCAAGTGCGGCGCCGCGACGAGGCGACGTTTTGGCAGCGCTTCACTCCGCGCCGCTCGCGCAGCATCTGGTCACAGCGCAACGCGGCCATCGCCGAGCGCCTCATCGACGAAGGTCGCATGCAGCCGAGCGGCTTGGCCGAAGTCGAACGCGCCAAGGCCGACGGGCGCTGGGCGGCGGCGTACGCCGGGCCCGCAACGGCCCGAGTTCCCGACGACTTGGCCGCTGCCCTGGCCGCCAACCCGGAAGCGGCCGCAATGTTCGAGCGCCTCACGTCGCAGAACCGCTACGCAATCCTCTTCCGCCTCGACCAAGCGAAACGCGCCGAGACAAGGGCGCGGCGGCTGTCGACGTTCGTCGACATGCTGGCGCGCGGCGAGACGATCCACCCGCAGAAGTAAACAGCCGTTGCCAACCGAGACGGCGGCTCAGGAGTCATCTCGGCATGACACGCGTTTTGGTCCGCGCCTCGGTCGCACTCGCAGCTTTCAGCGCAGTCGCGCTGACCGTCGCACCGGTCGCGTCGGCCGCACCCACCCCGTCGATCATCACGTCGGTGCGCATCGGGCATCACGCCACCTTCGATCGACTCGTGTTCACTTTCCGCGGGCCGGTGCCGACGCACGACGTGCGCTACGTGTCCGCCGTCTACGCCGATGCATCGGGCAGGACAGTCGCCCTGCTCGGCGCGGCGAAGCTGCGCGTCGTCCTGCATCCGACCTCGACGACCACGCGTGCCCCGCAGGGCACCTGGACTCCGCGCTATCCGGAGATCAGGCAGGTCAAGGGCGCCGGCGACTTCGAGGGTGTCACGTCGTACGGCGTAGGGCTGACGAAGCGTGAGCCCCTGCATGTGTTCACTCTTCGGTCACCGAACCGGCTGGTCGTCGACGTGCAGTTGCCGCATTAGCGGTGCCGGCTGAAACATCCTGACTGCTGGTTGGCGACGCGCAGCATGTTGACCTTGTTGTCATCCGCGTAGGCGATGTGCGCGCATCCGGTGGTCGGGTCGATCGCTTC
>Ga0157369_10006113_pt1 | contig 13972 bp, 13 predicted proteins | sample C25metaG_FD_113461 | JGI IMG/M metagenome (GOLD analysis project Ga0157369, IMG submission 113461) | Corn rhizosphere microbial communities from Kellogg Biological Station, Michigan, USA - C2-5 metaG | ecosystem: Host-associated > Plants > Roots > Rhizosphere > Soil | place: USA: Michigan...
GCCGGCACCGTGCACCACGTCGCGTGGTCCTGCGAGCTGGACGAGCAGGAGGAGTGGCGGCAGCGCGTCCTCGCCGCGGGCGGACGGCCGACGGAGATCATCGACCGCTTCTGGTTCCGCTCCGTGTACTTCCGCGAGCCGAGCGGCGTGCTGTTCGAGATCGCGACGAAGGGACCGGGCTTCTCGACCGACGAGGATCCGGCGCATCTCGGCGAGGCGTTGATCCTGCCGCCGGCGTTCGAGCACCTGCGCGCGCAGGTCGAGCCGATGTTGACGCCGTTGCCGAACCCCAGGGCCGCCAAAGGCGGCCCGGTTTCCGCGCCGGGCGTCGGCGGCTTTGCCGCCGACGCTTCCAGCGACAGTGCGGCTCACCGTTCTTGAGCGTCCCTCCGCCGGCGAGGCGGAGGGCGCGCTCGTTCTCCTGCACGGCCGCGGCGCGGACGAGCACGACCTCTATCCGCTCCTCGACGCATTCGACCCGGAGCGCCGGCTGCACGGCTACACGCCGCGCGGACCGCTGTCGCTGCCGCCGGGAGGCGCCCATTGGTACGCGCTCGGCGGCATCCCGACGCCGACGCCCGAGCACTTCCTCGCGAGCTTCGATGCGCTCGCCGAGTTTCTCGACTCGCTCCCGTACGATCGCATCGTCCTCGGCGGCTTCTCGCAGGGTTGCGTCATGTCGTACGCACTCGCCCTCGGTCGCGGACGGCCCCGCCCGGCGGCCCTGCTCGCGATGAGCGGCTTCATCCCGCGCGTCGAGGGGTTCGAGCTCGACCTCGAGCTGCCGTTTCCGCCGATCGCGATCGTCCACGGCACGTACGACCCCGTGATTCCGGTCGAGTTCGGCCGCGAGGCGCGCGACCTCCTGGTCGGCGCCGGCGCGGAGGTCACGTTCCGCGAGTACCCGATCGAGCACTCGATCGACCCACAGGCGATTCCGTTGCTGCGCGGCCTCGTTTCGTCGTAGGGTCAAGCCTCCGGGTCATTTAAGGGAGGACATGCACATGCGCAAGCTCGTTCTGCTCGCTTTCGTCGCCGCGCTCGGCCTCGTTGCCGCCGGCGGCGCAGGAGCAAGCAATCGCAACGCAGACGGGACGGCGTTCTCGTACTGCGACAACCCGACGTTTCCGCCGATGGAGAACACGACCGCGGGCGGCAAGCCGACCGGCTTCGACATCGATTTCGCGAACGCGCTCGCGAAGCAGATGGGCGGGACCGCGAAGTACGTGTTCTCGTCGTTCGCAGGGCTGCTGCCCGCGCTCGGCGCCAAGCGCTGCGACGTCGTGATCAGCGGCATCTTCATCACGCCGGACCGCACGAAGGAGTTTCCGGCGGTCGCCTACATGCACTCGCACCGCGCGTTGATCGTCGCGGGCGGCAACCCGAAGCACATCACGTCGCCCGCAGGCCTCAAGGGCAAGAGCGTGGCCGTGCAGCAGGGGACCAAGTACGAGGCGTATCTGAAGGCGAAGCAGAAGTCGCTCGGCTTCACGCTGCACAGCTATCCCGGTGACAGCGACGCGATCGGCCAGATCCTGATCGGCCGCGCGGATGTCGTGCTCAGCCAGGACACCTCGGCTGCGTACGCGATCAGCAAGCATCCGGGCAAGGTCGCGATCGGCTACCTGTTCCCGCAGACCGACAGGTTCGGCGTCTACTACCGCAAGGGCGATTCGATCGGCGCGAAGATCGCCACCGCGATCAAGGCGCTCAAGGCGAACGGAACGCTGACGACGCTCGCCAAGAAGTACAACATCCCGACTGGTGACGTGAAGTAGCGCTGGTCGCAGGCTTCAGCACCCACCTGTTCTGGGAAGCGCTCTCCTCCGGCCCGTACTGGAGGGGAGCGCTTCTCGCGATCGAGCTGACGCTCCTCTCGTTCGCGGTCTCGATCGTGCTCGGGTTCTTTCTCGCGCTCGGACGCGCGTCACCGCGTCGCGCGATCCGGGGTTTTGTCTTCTTCTACACGTGGATCTTCCGCGCGACGCCGACCCTGCTCCAGCTGCTGTTCATCTGGGATGCGCTGCCCGAGATCTGGCACGTCTTCGCGGAAGGGTGGTTCACACCGTTTCTTGCCGCAGCAATCGCGCTGTCGCTGAACGAGGCGGCGTACATGGCGGAGATCATCCGCTCCGGCCTGCTGTCGGTCGATCCCGGGCAGGAGCTCGCCGGCCGTGCGCTCGGCATGTCCCGCCGGCGCATCCTGCGGCGGATCATCATCCCGCAGGCCGTGCGGATCGTCATTCCCCCAATGGGCAACGAGTTCATCACTCTGTTGAAGCTGACGAGCCTCGCGACGGTCATCTCCGTGACCGAGCTGCTGACTGCGTCGACCGACTTCTACTCGACGTTTGCAAGCTACAAGGAGCCGTTCATCGCGGCCGCGCTCTACTACCTGTTCATCGTCTCGATCCTCATGTTCTTCCAGAGCAGGCTCGAGAAGCGCTTCACGTTCACGTCGGCGCGGCGCCGCGTGCGCGGAGCGTCGGCCGTCCCTGCTCCGCTGTCCCACGACGCCCGATGAGCGAGCTGCGCGGACAGGATCTCGTGAAGTACTACGACGACCTCGAGGTGCTGCGCGGCGTCACGTTCGCCGTCGATCCCGGCCAGGTGAAGGTGATCGTCGGCCCGTCCGGCTCCGGGAAGTCGACCTTGCTGCGCGTGCTCGCGGGTCTCGAGGCGCCGGACAGCGGTGTCGTCACGCTCGAGGATCGTGCGCCCGGCGCGGGCGAGGTCGGGATGGTCTTCCAGCGCTTCAACCTCTTCAACAACATGTGCGCGCTCGACAACGTCATGTCCGGGCTCGTCGAGGTGCGCAGGCTGCCGAAGACGGAGGCGCGCGAGCAGGCGCTCGCGTTCCTCGAGCGCGTCGGCCTCGCCGATCACCACTCGAAGTTCCCGGACGAGCTCTCCGGCGGCCAGCAGCAGCGCGTCGCGATCGCGCGCGCGCTCGTGATGAAGCCGAAGGCGATGCTGTTCGACGAGCCCACCTCGGCGCTCGACATCGAGCTGGTGCGCGAGGTGCTCGACGTGATGGAGGCGCTCGCGCGCGAGGGGATGACCATGGTCGTCGTCACGCACGAGATGCGGTTCGCCCACCACGTCGCGACCTCCGTGCTGATGATGGACGAGGGCCGCATCGTCGAAGAAGCGCCTCCCGACCAGTTCTTCTCCTCGCCGAAGGAGGAGCGCACCCAGCGGTTCCTCGCGCTCGTCGAGTGAAGCTCCTGTTGCTGGACGAGCGGTACCCGCGCGAGCTCCTCGCAGGTTTCGAGGTCGTGTCGACGCCGCAGGAGGACGTCGTGGCGGTCCTGACGATGCCCGAGCGTCCCGTCGGCCGCGAGCTCTGCGCGCAGCTGCCTGGGTTGCGCGTCGTCGGAACGGCGACGGTCGGCCTCGACCACGTCGACGTGCCCGAGGGCGTCGCCGTCGTCAACGTGCCGGACTACTGCACGGAGGAGGTTGCCGACCACACGCTCGCGCTCATCTACGCGCTGTTGCGCGGGATCGTGCCGCTCTCGTCGGGACCGTGGGATGCGAAGTCGGCCGGGCCGCTGCGCGTCCTGCGCGGCTCGTGCGTCGGCATCGTCGGCCTCGGCCGCATCGGCTCCGCGGTCGCGGAGCGGGTGCGCGCGCTCGGAGCCGACGTGCTCGTGCACGACATCCGCCCGATTGCCGGCGGCGTCTCGCTGCCGGAGCTGCTCGCCGAGTCGGACGTCGTCTCGCTGCACGTGCCGCTGACGAGCGAGACCCGTCGGCTGATCGGGCGCGACGAGCTGGCGTTGCTGAAGCGCGACGCGCTGTTGATCAACACCGCACGCGGCGCGGTCGTCGACGTCGATGCGTTGCTCGCCGCCCTCCGCGGCGGCCGGCTCGGCGGCGCCGCGCTCGACGTCTTGCCGACCGAGCCGCCGCCGCTGCGGCCCGTCGCGCCGAACCTGATCGTCACGCCGCACGCGGCGTATTACAGCCCGGAGTCCGAGGAGCGCTCGTACCGCATGTGCGTCGCGCGCGTGCGCGAGGTTCTTGGCGTCTAAGCGCGCCGTCGTCGTCGGCTCCGGCCCGAACGGGCTCGCAGCCGCAATCGCGCTCGCGCGCGCCGGGCTCGACGTCGTCGTGCACGAGGCGGGGGAGACGATCGGCGGCGGCATGCGCACCGCCGAGCTGACGCTCCCTGGGTTCCGCCACGACGTCTGCTCCGCGATCCATCCGCTCGGCCGCGCTCTCCTCGACGTCGACATCGAATGGCTCGAGTCGCCGGCTGCACTTGCCCATCCGTTCGATGACGAGGAGGCGGCGCTCCTCCGCCGGAGCGTCGACGAGACCGCAGCGTCGCTCGGCGGCGATGCGGATGCCTACCGCCGGCTCGTTCGCGCACGCTGGCACGGGCTCGAGCCGCTGCAACTGCTGCGCGCATTCGGCGTTCGCGGCTCGCTTCGCGCCCTCTCGAGCGCTGAGCGGGTCGCGCGGCGCGTGTTCTCGACCGACCGCGGACGGGCGTTCCTGGCGGGGAATGCAGCGCACTCGATGCTGCCCCTCGACACGCGCCCGAGCGCGGGCTTCGGGCTCGTGCTGCTCACGCTCGGGCACGCGGTCGGCTGGCCGTTTCCACGCGGGGGCTCACAGGCGATCGCCGACGCGCTGGCGGCGAAGCTGCGCGGGCTCGGCGGCGAGATCGTCACGTCGTCGCCGGTGGATGAGCTCCCGGACGCAGACATCGTCCTCTGCGACACGTCGCCGCGCGAGCTCGCGCGCATCGCGCGCCTGCCCGACTACGCGCGCGGCTACCGCTACGGCCCCGGCGCGTTCAAGCTCGACTGGGCGCTCTCCGGCCCGATCCCCTGGCGAGACCCGCGCTGCGCCACGGCCGCGACCGTCCATCTCGGCTGCACGTACGAGGAGATCGCCCGTTCCGAACATGACCCGGGGACTGTCCCCCCGTTCGTCCTGCTCGCACAGGCTTCGCTCTGGGACGACACGCGCGCGCCGGTCGGGCAGCACACGGCCTGGGCGTACTGCCACGTCCCGCACGCGTCCGACGTGGACATGACCGACGCGATCGAGTCCCAAGTCGAGCGCTTCGCGCCCGGGTTCCGGGAGCGTGTGCTCGCGCGCAGCGCGCGCGGCCCCCGCGAGCTCGAGGCGCACAACCGCAACCTCGTCGGCGGCGACCTGAACGGCGGGCTGATGGACCTGCGTCAGCTCTACACACGGCCGGTCGCGAAGCTCGTCCCCTACCGCACGCCGCGCAAGGGCGTCTACATCTGCAGCGCGGCGACGCCCCCGGGCGGCGGCGTGCACGGGATGTGCGGCGTCGCGGCGGCGAAGGTGGCCCTGCGAGACACGGGCTGTTGAAAAGGGGACAGTCCCTGGTTACGAGAGTGTCACGGCCGGCGCACCTGAAGCCAACAGGAGTACGCGCTTCATGGCAGGCCGGGGTGGGGAAGCGACGACGTGTCGACGACCTCGAAGTCCGCGCCCGTGATCCGTCCGAGCGAGTGCAGGTCGTCGTTCGACCACTTCGGGCTCGGCGCGCCGCTGACGTACCAGTTGGAGCCGTTGTCGGCAACGATCATCCCGTAGGCCTTGAGCGCCTGCAGCACGATCCGCGCCTGCTTCGGGAAGTGCGAGATGTCGACGGTCGCCTTCAGCCGGACGCGCAATCCCATCGGCGGCAGCGACGGATCGTCCGACGACGACGCGTAGTGGCGCGCGGGATAGACGTAAGCGCGGCGGGTCCGTTCGACCGTGAAGCGCAGTGCGTGGTCGATGCGGCCGCGCGCGACCTCGTCGTAGCGCGCGAGACCGGGGAAGATCGGTAGCCCGGCTGCGTCGGCCGACGTCCAACCGGCGGGTCGCAGCTTGTTCGAGCGGAGATCGAAGATCGCACCGGAGCCCGCGCCCCACCCGCTGCCCGTGTGGCGCAGGTCGTACAGCTCGTAGAGCCTGCACGCGTCCTTGTCGACGAGCAGCGCGTGTCGGTCGCCGTCGGACTTCGCGCCGCCTTCGATGTGCACCGTCTTCGGGATCGGATATGCCCCCTTGTCCGATTCGTCGGCGTAGCCGAAATGCGGGTGGTAGCGCGGCGTCTTCTTCGTCACGACGTCGAAGGGGATGCCGATCGGCTGTCCCTCGTACAAGCCGGCCCCGAAGTCCGGGTGCAGGCCGACGTCGACGCCGATCGACGAGATGATCTGCGCGCTGTCTGCGGCGACGGGCAGCGTGTCGACGCGCTGGTTCCACGCGTTGTCGGCGGGGAAGATGGGACACTTCGGCGCGGTCGGCAGCCGCAGCGCGCTCGCCGAAGACGCGCAGAGCAGGGCGACGCTGGAGAGCAGGAGGATCCTCACGCGGCGGGCAGGGTGACCACGACCTCGGTTCCCTCGCCCTCGCGGCTCCGAAACTCGATCGTGCCGCCGTGCTGCTCGACGAGCGCATGGCAGATCGCGAGGCCGAGGCCGGTTCCCGGAATCGCCCGGCGGGTTGCGCTCGAAGCGCGGAAGAAGCGCGTGAACACCTGCTTCTGCTCTTCCACCCCGACGCCGATGCCGGTGTCTGCGACGACGAGCTTCGCGCCCTTGCCGTTCGTGCCGACCGTGATCGTGACGCTGCCGCCTTCCGGCGTGAACTTGACGGCGTTCGAGACGAGGTTGTCGAGCACCTGCGCCAGTCGCGTCGCGTCCCCGAGCACCGCCGGCGGGCCGTCGGTCACCACGTCGAGCGCGATCTTCTTCTCGCTTGCGGCGGGCCGTGCGGACTCCGCCGAGACGCGGGCAAGCTCACCGAGATCGACGGGAGCGAGCTCGAGCTCGATCCGATGCGCCTCGATCTGCGCGACGAGCAGCAGGTCTTCGACGAGCGAATGCAGCCGTTCGGTCGCGCGGCGAATCACGTCGAGGTATTGCCGGCCCGAGTCGCCGAGGGCGTGCTCTTCGTCCTCGAGCATCTCGAGGAAGCCGGAGATCGACGTGAGGGGCGTGCGCAACTCGTGCGACACGGTCGCGACGAACGCATCCCGCATCCGGTCGAGCTCGCGGTCGGCCGTGACCTCGCGGAGCGTCCAGATGCGGCCTTCGGCGACGGGAGCCGTGTACCCGCGGAAGACGCGGCCGGTGCCGGCGACCTCGAACTCGTCGATCGTCGCCGCGCCCGGTTCGCGCGCGAGCTGGATCATCCGCTCGCGATAGCGGTCCGGCTGGGTCACTTTGTCCGCGACCGCCAGCAGGCGCTCCGGGACGGTTCCCTCGAACGGCAGGCCGAGCTCCATCGACATCCGGCGCAGCGGCTTGTTCGAGATCAGCACCTGACCGTCGGCGTCCGTCAGGACGATGCCGTCGAGCGTGGCGTCGATCAGGGCCGTCTGCAGCGTCGTCGTCCCGCGCAGCGCGCTCTCCTGCGCGCGCAGCCGCAGCCCGGCGAGCGCGGAGAGGATGCCGAGGATCACCATCGCGAGCGAACGGACGACGACCTGGACCGCGTCCCACGCTGCGTGGTCGACGTGCATCGCGAAGATCCAGGCGACGACGGCGATCGCGGCGGCCGTAACGCCGGCGATCAGGCCGACGTCGAAGCCGAGCAGTGCGACCCATGGCGCGAGCGCGATCGTCCCGAGCCTCCCCGACCACGAGAAGGCCAGCATCGTGCCCCACGTCGCGAACAATCCGCCGACGGCGAGGACGCTGAGGAGATACCGGCGCCGCGCGAACGAGAGCACTCGACGCAGTGTAAGACGCTCCGCCTGCCTCTAAAGAGTGACGGCGGGGTACTTCGCGCGGACGCCGTCGATGTAGCCGGCCAACTGGTTCGCGAGCGCCGCATCGGAGACCTCGAGGACGTTCTCCGCGTTCAGCTCGCCGGAGTGGGAGAGGTTGAAGCTGCCGACGAAGACGACGTCGTCGACCACGGTGACCTTCGCATGCATGTAGTCGTGGACGGAGCCCGGTCGGTAGGGCGTCGAGTGCTTGCCCGAGAACGGCGCCCGGGTCAGCGACGCCCGCAGGAGCGGGTCCTTCCACGTCGCGTTGCCGTTGTCGTGCCATTGGCGGAGCACTTCCTGCACCTGGGTCAGGTCGACGACGCCTGCGAGGTCGATCTTGCCGTCGCTCGCCACCTGCGCGAGCGTGCCCAGGATCGGGCCCGAGCTGATCACGGGCGATGCGATCCGGATCCGTCGCTGCGCGGTGCCGATCGCCTTGGCGATCCGGTGTGCGAGCTTGCCGCCGCGGCCGGGGCAGAACCACGCACGGATCCCGTCGACCGGCGACTGGTCGACCTTGCCGGTCTTCGCGACGTCGCGCGTCGTCCAGAGCGTCTCGAAGTCCTCGAGGTAGCGCGCCGCGAGCGCGGCCGAGTCGACGGTGACGACGACGTTCTCTTCCCGGGTCCACGAGTCCGCGGTCCAGTTCGTCGATCCCGTCCAAAGCGAGGCGCGGTCGCGGATCACGTACTTGTGATGCATCAGGTCAGGCACGCCCGGGATCGCTTCGGTCGGGAACGGCAGCGATTCGAGGAGATTCGGCTCCGTCCGCGGCGGTGGGGGAACGGTCTGGCCGCTCGGACAGTCCTCGTTGTAGGCGAGCCGCACCGCGACGCCGCGGCGAGCGGCGGCTTCGAGCGCGCCGCACACCGTCTGCGCGAGCGGATCGGGCAGGCGGACGTCGTAGATGGCGATCTCGAGCGTGTGCTCGGCGGCCGCGACGAAATCGGCGAGCGCCTGTGCGGTGCGCTCGGCCGGCTGGCCGCCGTCTACGAGCGTGAACGCTTGTACTCGCGCTTCCACGTCTGGTACTCGTCGAGCTTGGCGGCCGAGTCGACGTCCCCGAGCGTGGGATGGTTCGGCGCAAGCGGCGCGGCCTTCTCGATCCCGAACTGCTTCGACAGCACGGCGCCCATGCTCTTGATCTTCATGTCCCCGAAGCCGGGCAGCGCCGCGAGCCGCTTCTTCAGGTCGTCGCTGTCCTTCGCCTCGCGCCAGAGTCTCGACGCGTCGCCGCCGTACTCGTCGACGACGTGCTGAGCGAGGTCTTGCACGCGTTGCGCCATCGAGCCGGGGAAGCGGTGGACGGCGGGCTTCTGCTTGAAGACGTCGACCAGGTCGGTGCGCGCGATCGTGGCCGGGTCGAGCGTGCCGAGGCGCTCCTTGATCTTCTGAGGGCCCGCGAAGGCGGTCGGAACCGTCACCTGCTGATCGAGCGCGAAGCCGACGAGCAGCGCAAACGGATCCTCCGCCAGCAGGCGGCACGCCGCTTCGTCGTTCGTGAACCAGAGAGCCTTCGGCGCTGCCATCGCCCTCCGATCCTACGCGGTGGCCGCTAACAGGTGGTGACGGGGGCGGCGGAGGCGCCGGACGACCACTGCTGGTACGTCGCGAGCACCGTGTACGTGTAGGCGGTCGAATGGGCGACGGTGTTGTCGACCCAAGACGTCGTCGCCGCGCTCACGGTTGCGACCGTGGTCGAGTTGCGCTGGATCGTGTAGCCGGTCGCGAATGCGGACGTGCTCGCGGTCCACGTGACAGTGACCTGCTGCGCTTTGCTCGCTTTGCACTGCGACGTCAGCGTTGCGCCGACGCCGGTCGGCAGCTGCAGCGTCTGGGTCGAGACCGGCTGGACCGCGCTGCCGCTCGAGTCGAACATCGCGTACGCCGCGGTCGCGGTTCCACCGACCGAGCAGGCGGCGACCGCCAAGGCGATCGCGAGCTTAGGCCGGAGCATCTCCGCTCCTCCGACGTCCCCCGAGGCCCCACATCCGCGCGAGGGCGAGTATCGCCAGCGAGCCCGGGATGAGGATCACGGAGACGAGGTGGAAGGTGCGGTCGCGCATCAGGTTGATCGCGTAGCCGGCTTTCGGGACGACCGCTTCGAGGCGCCAGATCGTCGGCCCGTTCAGCTGCGCCGTCCACGGGTCGACGACGGTGTTGTTGTCGCCCTTCGTCTGGATGACCGGTGTCCTCGTGCCCTGTCCGCGCAGGATCTTGACGACGCGATGCGTCTCGACCTGATGGGCGCCGACCGGAACGGCGTAGGAGATGACCTGACCGACGCGGAGCCGCTCGATCGGCTCCGGCCGCACGACCACGATGTCACCCGGAGAGAACGTGGGCTTCATGCTGGCCGAGAGCACCGTCAGCGTCCGGTAGACGCCGAGGTGGGGGAGGACGCCGAGCCCGATCGCCGCGACGAGCGCGGCCAGGGTGGCGGTCCAGCCCGCGAGGCCGACGGCGAACCGCACGATGGAGCCGAGCATCGGGGCGGCCGGTGCGGCCGCCCCGTTGTCGGATCTCAGTTCCACGGACGTCGAGGTCAAGATTCCTACCCGCTACTTGCTGGTTGCGGTGCGCTGCGTGCCGTTGAAGGCGTAGGTGATCGAGGTGCTGAGGCCCTGGAGCGTGTTCGTCGCCGCTGCGGGCAGGGCGAGGGTCACGAGCAGGTGGTCGGTCGACGAGCCGCTCGAGAGCGCCGCGAGACCGGAGAGCGCGGCGGTGTTGCCGACCGCGCCCGCCGCGAGGATGCTCGTGCTCGTGCCGCTGCAGGTGTACGTGTAGGCCGGCGCGGTGCCGGACTCCGTCCAGGCGCTCGAGCACTTGTCGACCTTCACCGTCAGGCCGTTCGCGTCGGTGAGGAGCGCATTGTTCGGCGCGCCGGACGTCTGGAGGGAGACCGAGCCGAGCGGATCGGTCGAGTTGCTCGTCAGGTCGACCGCGCGCTGGACGGTGTCGCCCGGCACGAGGCCGGAGGCGGCCACGGTCAGGCGGTTCGCCGGGCCGGTCGCCCCGAGGGCGATCGAGACGCTGCCCGAGCTGATCGCCTGGCTTGCCGAGGTCGAGCTGGTGAAGCTTGCGAATGTCCCGAGGCCGGCAACGCTTGCCGCCGCGCCGAGAACTGCGATTGAACCGAGCACCTTCATCAGGGTCGCCGTCTTCATGTCTGATCTCATCCTTCGTTCGTGGACTGGATAGATCAGGTATCGCTCGCCCAGGCCGCCAAAAGGGGGTGGCCGTCGTATGAAACGTGTAGGAGCCGCCGACCCGGCGAAAATGAAGCTACGCCGAGGCGGGGAGCAGGGCCGCGCAGCGCCCTACGAACCAGGAGGCCTCTTCCGCCGCGAAGTACGCATGCGCCCGATCCGCCTGACCGGGCGCGCCGCGCTCGGCTGCCAGCAGCCGGCTCCACGCCTCGAGGAACTGGGCGCCGATCTCGGCGTAGACGTCCGCGGCCCGGTCGAAGTCGCCTGCGACGACATGTGCCGCCGCGCGGTGCCAGTTCGACGGTCGCTCGATCGTCGCGAGGACGCCCGCGTAGAGATCCCCGCGGCCGAGCTCGACGAGCAGCAGCGGCGCCGGGGACGTGAAGTCGGCCATCCCGGCGATGTTCTTGTCGCCCATCAGCGGCTCCAGCTCCGCGAGCGCCTCGCGCGGCCTGCCGGCCGCCCAGAGGACGAATGCGTAGCAGACCGCAGCCGGCAGGAACGCCTGCGGCTCGCCGCGCTTCCGCGTCTCCTCGAGCGCCGCGTGCCCGTCGACGAGCGCGTCGGCTCTCCGTCCGCGCGCCGCGAGGATGACCGCGCGGTGCGTCTGCAGCGTCGCGACCTGGTAGTGCGAGCGGCCCGCGAACGTGTCGCGGAGCATCGTGTCGGCGATCTCGAGCGCTTCGCGTTGCCGTCCGCGGAGGGACAGCCCCTGGACGACCTCGGCCTCGGCCCAGAGAAACGAGGAGGTGAGCCCGAACCGCTTCGATGCCTCCGCCAACGCGTGTCCGGCCTCCGTCGCCTCGTCGAGCGCGCCGAAGCGCCACAGGCAATTCATCAGGTTGTTCCAGCCGACGGTGATGTCGAGCGGCGAGTTGGCCTTCTCTGCGAGCACGATCGACTCGCGCAGGTCGTCGAGGCCGCCGGGATCGAGGATGTTCGACCGGGCGACGCCCCGTGTGTTGAGGGCGTCGGCCGCCGTGCGATCGTCTCCGAACTGATGCGCCATCTCGAGGGCCTGCTCCGCAAGCCGGATCGCGTCCTCCTGATCTCCGCTCAACGCGATCCGACGCGCGAGCCGAGCGATCGCGTGAGCCTGGAGCGGCGACGCCGGCTGGTCACGCAGCAGGTCGACGGCGTTGTATGCGTGCGCCATCCCGGTCGAACCGTCGCCCGTCCAAAAGCCGATCCACGACCCGAGGATCTCGGCGCGCGCTGCATTCTCGACGTCGCCGAGCGCGACGAAGATGTCGCGTGCCTCCTCGACCAGCTCGGGATGGAAGGCGTCGAGCTTCGCGGACGCATCCGCGATCTCGAGCAGCGCCTGGGCGCGGACACTCTTGTCGTCGTCCGCGAGCTCCATCGCTTCCCGTGCGAGCTCGACGACGGATCCCCACGCATTGAGCGCCTGCGCGCGCGCCGCCGCCTCGAGGAAGGCCCGCTTGGCCGGCTGTCGCAGGTCGTCGGCGGCGACGCCTGTCGCGGCTGCGAGTGCGAGCGCTTCGCGATAGTGATGCGCGAGCAGCTCCGCGCGGCCGTCGCTGCGGTCGGGCGCGAGCGATGTCAGCCAGGCGGCTGCCCGGCGATGCCGCTCGATCCGCTGCGGCCGGGGGATCTGCCCGTACGCGACGTCGCGCACGAGCGCGTGCAGGAAGGCGTACTGCGTCTCGCCGGCGATCGTCGAGGCGCGGTCGCGTCGGATGAACTCCTTGCGCACGAGCGCGTGGAGCACGCTCTCGTCCGCGTCGTCGACCGCTCCCGGCCAGAACACCTTCCCGACGACCGCGGCGCGTTGCAGCAGTGCCTTCTCCGTCTCCGGTAGGCCGTCGATGCGTGCGGCGATCACGCCTTGCACCGTCTCCGGCAACGGCAGGTCGCCGTCGCCGTGCTCTGCGAGCATCCGGACGTACTCCTCGGCGTAGAGCGGGTTGCCCTCGGCACGACGAAGCACTGCCTGTTGCAGGTCGGCGGGCAGGACCGCGCGGTCGAGCAACGTCGCGAGGAGCTTTGCCGTCTCGTCGTCGGTCAGCGCGCCGATCGAAAGCGTGAACGCGTTGCGCTTTCCGCCTCCCCACGCGGGGCGGCGGTCGAGCAGCTCGGGCCTCGCGGTCGCGACGACGAGCAGCGGCACGGTGGTCGCCCAGTCGGTGAGATGGTCGACGAAGTCGAGCAACGCTCCGTCCGCCCAGTGGATGTCCTCGAACACGAGGACGAGGGGCCGTTGCTCTGCGGCTGCCTCGAGGAGCCGGCGCCACGCCGAGAAGGACTCGGAACGATCGGCGCGCCCCTCGGCCTCGAGCCCGGCGAGCGGTCGAGTGTGCTGCGCGACCCACTCCCGCTCCGAGTCGTCGAGCGGCAGCGCGTCGAGCATCGTCGTCAGCTTCTCGTTCGCGTCTTCGGCGGCGTCCGACTCGAGCACCCCTGCATGTCCCTTGACGATCTCCGCGAGCGCCCAGAAGCTCGCCGTCTCGCCGTACGGGAGGGATCGGCCCTGGCGCCAGGTGATCAGGTCGGGCTCGTCGTCGACGATCTGGAAGAGCTCGGCCACGAGGCGGCTCTTGCCGATGCCGGGGACTCCGACGAGCGTCACGAGCTGCACCGACTGCTCGGTGCGTGCCCGCGCGAGCGAGTCCTCGAGCAGCGCGCGCTCGCGCCCCCGCCCGACGAGCGGCGTGCGCAGCTTCTGTTCGATGTCGCTGCCGAAGCTGCCGCGCGCGCCGACGACCTCCCAGACGACGACCGGCTCGGCCTTGCCCTTGGCGGAGACGGGCGGCGCCGCGCGGTATTCGATGACATCGTGTGTCGCCCGATACGTCGTCTCGCCGACGAGGATCCCGTTCACCGGGGCCGCCCCCTGGAGGCGCGCCGTCGTGTTGACCACGTCGCCCGACACCATCCCCTCGCCCTCCGCCGGCCGGGCTCCGAGCGCGACGAGCGCCTCCCCCGTGTTGACGGCCGTCCGGATCTGCAGGTCGCCTCCGATCGCCTCGCGGATGGCGAGCGCCGC